>WNGC01001656.1_pt1 | contig 19557 bp, 20 predicted proteins | sample 5400051 | NCBI WGS metagenome assembly WNGC01 (sample SAMN13153368, study PRJNA577476) | soil metagenome | isolation source: 20 cm soil or saprolite under grassland replicate 2 | place: USA:California | collected 2016-06-15
AGCAGCGCAGGTCCTTCGCCCGGAGCATTTTTACGCCGGAACGCTGCTAGGTTGCATCGAGGCGATCCGCAGCGGCGTCACGACGGTCTGCGAGCACAACTTTCTTAATCCGCATCCGGAATGCGCCTTCGAAACCATCCGGGCTATCCGTGAGTCGGGGCTGCGCGCCGTTTTTGCGCGCACGATCATGGATACGGGCGAGATCGTGCCGGACTGCGTCAAGGAAAAGTCCGACCGAGCGTTTCGCCACATCGAGGATATCATTGCGGCAAATCGGCAAAGTGAACGGCTCTCGTTTATGACCGGCCCCAACACGCCGCCGCTCAATACGACGCCGGATTTGCTGAAGGAGATCAGACGATTCGCCGATGAAAAGTCGATCGGCATCAGCGCTCATGTGGCGGAATCAAGATCCGTGGTGGAGTTCACAAAAGAGAAACATGGGAAGAGCGGCGTCGTCGGCTTTCTCGATGACTTCGGGATTCCTGCACCGAATTCCATCTTTGCTCACAACCCCGTCAGTAACATGATGCTCGGCGACGGAGTTGCGCCCGTCGTCGAAATGATTCGCGGTGGCGTGAACGTCGCGCTCGGCACCGACGGGGCGGCTAGCAATCACTCCCAGGATCTTTTCGAAACTATGAAAACCGCTTCGCTGCTTCAAAAAGTCCATCATCAGGACGCCGGCGTCATCGATCCCTATGCAGTGCTGCGCATGGCGACCGTGAACGGCGCGCGGGCTCTGGGGCTTGGATCCGCCTGCGGGACCGTTGAAGTCGGAAAGAGGGCGGATTTAATTCTCGTGGATCTAGACGCGATTCACAACCAACCGATTAACGATGTTTTCAGTCAGCTGGTCCACTGCGCGAAAGCGAGCGATGTTCAGACAGTCATCGTCGACGGTGAGATCTTGATGAAGGATCGGAAGCTGACAGGCCAGGATGAAAGGGAAGTGTTATCGAATGCGCAGCGAAGGCATCGCAACCTGATGGAGCGGCTTCGAACGGTTTCTTTCTAGAGGCCGCATGTTGTTCCTGGTTCTTGCCATCTTGGGCTCGGCTTCACTGCCGGTTTTGTTTCGCGCGTTCGATGACTGGCGCGTGAATGTTTTCTGGGCGATACCTGCAAACTATCTGACCTGCATTTTCGTGGGGAGCCTTCTGGCTGGAGGCGAGCTCAATCTTCTGGAACTGAGCTCGCAACCTTGGATTCTTTTTGCCGTTTTGCAAGGAATCATTCTTGCCGTGAATTTCTTTTTGCTCGCCCATACCGCCCAACGCGCCGGTGTTTCTGTGGCGGCTCTCGCGAGTCGATTGTCGGTGGCGATTCCATCTCTAGCCGCCTTTCTTATTTATGGCGATTCGTTTAATTTTCTAAAGATCGCTGGACTCGCAGCGGCTTTGTTGTCCCTTTATCTATGCACCGCGTCAGGCGGCGATCTTTCCGCGGCTCATTCACCCTCACACAAACTCCTTCCCGTACTCGTGTTCCTGACGTTCGGTTGTTACTTCACAATGCTTAAGTACGCCCAGAATTACTATCTCAACGAGTCTTCGTACCACTCTTATGTTATGTCAGGGTTTCTCTTTGCGTTCGCGGCAAGTCTCGTCATCGGCCTCACTCAAGGCGTGCTCGCGGCCAGTGATTTTCGCGTCCACCACCTTGTAGGAGGAATCCTTCTGGGCGTGATGAACTATGTTGCCATTTATGCTCTTCTTAAAGTCCTGGCTTTAAAGGGTTGGGAAAGCTCGCAGCTATTTCCGATTTACAGCGTCGGCGTGGTCGCCGTGAGTTCGCTGCTCGCGGTGATTCTCTTCAAGGAACGATTGTCTCGGTTAAGAACGCTTGGCCTTGTCGTTGGACTTATGGCCGTCGCGCTGCTCAATCGGTAACTGCGCCTTCTGTTTAAATTTAAGTTAGGAGCCGAGAATCAGTCGTACGAGTGTTTCGGATACCAGTCGGTTCCCTGACCCTCCGGGGTAAGATCGAACATGTTCCACAGCGGCCAGAGAGTCCACGTGCCGTGGGTTTTGTCCCGGCTCCGTGGGCGCATAGAGAAGTTCTGTGTTGTTGTCTCGCTCTCGCCGGGAAATTGTCTTGAATGAAATTTTCCGACCGAATTATTCCTCTCCGGTTTGAAGAGCGGGGGATTTAGCGGCGTGCTGAACCAGGCGCTCCAATTCCTCGTAAGGCTGCGCGCCGACCATCAAATATCGACCGGCCAAAAACGTCGGCACTGCATTGACGCCGATAGCCGCGCAGCGTCGCCAGTCGTCGTCGACGGCCTGTTTAAAGCTCCGGCTGAGCAATGCATCTGTGGCTTCATCCACAGGCAAGCCCACCGCCTCGGCAACTTTGACCAGCACTTCGGCCTTGCCGATGTTCTTTGCGTCCACGAAATAGGCGCGAAAGAGGGCGTCGTGAATTTTGCCGTCCTTGTCTTTGGTATCGGCCCACTTGGCCAGCTCCTGAGCCAGCCGGCTGTTGTAAGACATGTTCCGCTCGACATTATAGGGCAAGCCTTCGCGGTCCATGTTTACTTGCATGCGCTGGTTTCTGACGATGACCTCCGGTCCCCGCTTGGTGCCTTCTTCAGGAGTTTCCGGGTGGAGTGGAAAGTGAGTGAACTTGATCGCTAGATCGTAATTCGCTTTGAGTTTCTCGACACGCCCGGTGACGAGGTAACACCAGGGTCAGACGAAATCGGAAAAGACTTCCAGCACGAGCGGTTCCGGCATGATCGCCTCCTTATTTTCCTTTGTTCAAATCGTTCAAGTTGTTCAAACGGTTCAAGTCGTCAAAGCGGTTCAACGTTCAAGGTTCAACGAGGTTGCAGGTTCAATGTTCAAAGATTCCGCAACATCCAGTGACTGATTGTATGGTCGTTGTCGGCGGGAAGTCAAAGGGTTTTCTCGGCGGCGAAAGTAGTTTGCCGTAAAACTCTCCGTCCATCCTTCGACCAGCTCAGGAGGAACGGAGAGAGTTTGAGGGTTTTAGGAAAATTTCGTCCACGGGCTCTCGAAGCATGCAGTCTCTTTTTTTGCAACCTGTAAGGGGCGAGCCATACGCAAGTTGACATTGCGCTAAGCCCTCGGATAGTTTCAAGTCGATGGCTTTTCTGAATGTCGGTGATTGTGTTCTTCATTATCTGGCGGAGGGGTCAGCGGACAAGCCAGCGTTGGTGTTTTCCAATTCGCTGGGCAGCGATCTGCGGATTTGGGATGCGATGGCGCCTCAATTCGCCAAGGATTTTAGAGTCATCCGCTATGACACTCGGGGACATGGCCTGAGCGAAGCTCCACCGCCGCCTTATAGCGCCGGTGATCTGGCACGGGACGTGATGGGTTTGCTGGATAGGCTTGGAATCAAGGAAGCCGTTGTGTGCGGATTGTCCGTGGGCGGAGTGATCGCACAGCAACTGGCTATAGCGTATCCGGATCGCGTGCGCGCGCTGATACTTTGCGATACAGGCGCGCGGATCGGCACAGTCGCCAGTTGGGAAGAGCGCATCGCGACGGTCACGGCGCATGGACTCGGCGTGTTAGCGGCGCCTTCGATGGAACGTTGGTTCACCGCTGATTCCCGCCGGCGCTGCAATGACGAGGTACGCGGCTATGCCAATATGGTTCTCCGAACTTCGGTGGATGGCTATTTAGGGACTTGTTGCGCGCTGCGGGACGCGGACTTTACGCAGGACGCAATTCGAATCAGCCAACCTACGTTGGTGCTGTGCGGAGAGCAGGATGTTGCCACTCCGCCGGAACTCGGGAAAGAACTTGCCCGCCTTATCCCGCGCGCCCAATTTGCTTTGATTCAGCAGGCGGCGCACTTGATCTGTATTGAGCAGCCGGATGCCGTTGTTGATCGTATGATGCAATTCTTTAGGGAGGTGCACATTGTCTGACGATCAATTCGAAAAGGGCATGACGATGCGAAAGTCCGTCCTGGGCGCCGAGCACGTGGCGCGGGCCGAGGCCAACAAAACTGAATTTGACGCTGATTTCCAGCGCATCATTACGGAGGGCGCATGGGGAGCTATTTGGACGCGGCCTGGGCTCGATAAGAAGACTCGGCACATGCTCACCATCGCGATGCTCGCCGCTATGGGAAAGCACGACGAGCTCGCCATGCATATCCGCGCGACGCGTAACACCGGCGTCACTCCCGAGGAGGTCAGAGAGGTTTTTCTTCAGGTGTCCGTATATGCGGGAGCGCCCGCCGCCAACAGCGCCTTCGCTATCGCCAAACGGGTTTATAAGGAGCTCGAAAGCGAAAGCAAATAAAACCACGAGGTGGTTGTCTGTCCGATGCAAATCAAGCCCTACAAATCGCGCGATTGGAAATCCCATCCGCCCTATCTTTACGAAGGCTATAAGTCGTCGGTGAAGCGCGCGCCTTTGAAGCGGCTGGTGCCGATGAAACAGACCCTCTCCGAGATCACGGGTCCGCTCTTCGGGCACGATGCGGTGCAGCCGGGTGACGACGATCTCACGCGCAACGCCGGCACCGGGGGCGAGGCAATGGGTGAACGGCTGATTGTCGTCGGCCGGATGCTGGACGAAAACGAGCGCCCCGTGCCAAACACGCTCGTCGAGATCTGGCAGGCCAATTCGGCCGGGCGCTACCATCATGAGGTGGATCAGCACAACGCGCCGCTGGATCCGAATTTCACCGGAGCCGGACGCTGCCTCACAAATGAAAAGGGCGAGTATCGCTTTCTCACCATTAAGCCCGGCGCCTATCCTTGGCTCAATCATCCCAATGCGTGGCGGCCGGCGCACATCCATCTTTCGCTGTTCGGTCCGAGCTTTGTGACGCGCCTGGTTACACAATTTTTCTTTCCCGGCGATCCGCTGATACCGCTGGACCCGATTTTGAACTCGATTCCGAGCAAAAGCGCCCGGCAGCGGCTTATCGCCTCGTACGTTCATGATGTTACTGAGCCCGAGTGGGCTCTGGGTTACCGGTTCGACATCGTGCTCCGTGGGCGGGAGGCGACTCCTTTCGAGGAACCCGGACGATGAAGCAAACTCCCTCGCAAACCGTCGGACCCTTTTTTTCCTTGGGACTGACGCGCAAGACCACTAACGTGCTTGCGTCGGATTCAACTCAGGGAGAAAAAATTCGGGTCGAGGGACAATTGTTCGACGGGGATGGACAGCCGGTGCCGGATGCGATGATCGAAATCTGGCAGGCCAACGCCTATGGCCGTTACAATCACCAAGATGACAAGCAAGAGAAGCCGCTGGATCCCGCCTTCATGGGTTGGGGACGCTCTGGCACGGACAAAACGGGTCTTTACTGGTTTGAAACCGTGAAACCCGGTCCGGTGCCCGGCCCCGACGAATCCGTGCAGGCTCCGCATATCAACGTCACGGTCTTTGCCCGCGGTATGCTCGTGCATGCCTTTACGCGAATTTACTTCGGCGACGAGACGGTAAATGAAACCGATCCAATTCTGTCTTCGATCAAAAACAGAGCCCGGCGCAAGACACTGATCGCTAATCGAGAGGATAAAAATGGCAAGGCCGTTTACCGGTTCGATATTCGGCTTCAGGGAGAGAATGAAACGGTTTTCTTCGACATGTGAATTTGCCAGCGCCAATTAGCGGACTTTGGACCATCTTTGGCTATGACCACCGCCCTCGACTCGTCAATCTTTGGATCGTTGTTCACTGATGAAGAGATCGCGGAGCTAATCGACGATGACGCGCAAGTGCGGGCGCTAGTCGAGGTGGAGATCGCTCTCGCACGCGCGGAGGCGCGCGTGGGTGTTATCCCTTCATCGGCGGCAGAGCAAATTGCCAAAGCTACCGATCCAAAGAAAATCGACATGGGGACGCTGGCCAGAGGAACTGCTCGTTCAGGATTTCCGATCATCGCTCTGGTCCAGGAGTTGAGAAAGCTTGTCGGGGCTCAAGCGGCCCCCTATTTGCACTGGGGCGCAACGACGCAAGATATAATGGATACGGNATACGGCCTGCGTTCTCCAGCTCCGCTCGGTCATCAAAGTTTTCGAAAACCGGCTCGCTGAGTTGGCGCGCTACCTAGGTGAGTTGGCCCATCTCCACCGAAGGATGGTTGTCGCCGGCCGTACGCATGGACAACAGGCGCTGCCCATTAGCTTCGGCTTGAAAGTGGCGGCGTGGCTTGCGCCGTTCGTCCGCCACGGCGACCGGCTAAACCAAATGACCTCCCGACTTCTCGTAGTTCAGTTTGGCGGGGCCGCCGGTACGCTGGCCGCGCTCGGTGACAAAGGCCTTGCGGTGATGCAAGAGCTCGCTGAAGAGCTGAAGTTGGCGACACCCGTGATGCCCTGGCATGCCCAGCGCGATAGTTTCGCGGAGTTTGCCGGCTGGCTCAGTTTGGTCACGGGGAGTCTCGGCAAAATGGCGCAGGATATCATTCTGCTCGCGCAGACTGAAGTAGAAGAAGTAGCGGAATCGGCTGAAGAGGGGCGAGGCGGCAGCAGCACGATGCCGCAAAAGAGCAATCCGATCACCAGTGAGCTCATTGTAGCCGCAGCCCGTACCAACGCATCTCTGTTATCCGCGATGCACAACGCGCTGATTCACGAACATGAGCGCGCGACTCACGGCTGGCAGGTGGAGTGGTTAACCTTGCCGCAGATGGTGGCTCTTACCGGCGGAGCGCTCAAGCACGCGCTCTATTTGGCAAAGAACCTCCAGGTGGACGACAAGAAGATGCGCGAAAATATCGCTCGCGCCGATGACGTCATTCTCGCTGAAGCTGCGGTGTTTGCGCTGGCAAAAGCGATGCCGCGTCCGAAAGCCGAAGAGTTGGTCAAGAAAGCGTGCGGCATCGCCACATCTGAGAGAAAGCCGCTGATCGAAGTCGTGATGAACTTGACCGCCGGCGCGCTACCTGATCGGGCAGTGGATTGGCAGTCGCTGTCAGCGCCGGAGAATTATCTAGGCGACACTCAGAAAATCATTAACCGCGTGCTCGAAAGCGCAAACAAGCTTGGATCGAAGCGATTTCACGTTTGACACGATGAACAACGGAGCCAAAGCCGATAAGCTCGTATCCATGAAGGAAGCCATCGCCACGTACGTCGGCGACAACTGCTCTGTGGCTATTGAAGGCTTTACGGCATTTATCTGCTTCGCGGCGGGCCACGAGATCATCCGCCAGCGGCGCCGAAACCTGACGTTAATCCGCATGACGCCGGACTTGATCTACGATCAGATGATCGCCGCCGGCGTGGGGAAAAAACTGGTTTTCAGCTACATGGGCAATCCGGGGGTCGGCTCGCTCTACTGCATCCGCCGCGCCGTGGAGAGAGCCATTCCGCACCCGCTGGAGCTGGAGGAATATTCACATTACGGCCTGGTCGGGCGTTATGCGGCCGGCGCGTCCCGTTCGCCCTTCTTTCCTCTGCGTAGTTACGTGGGCTCCGATATGCTCGCGGCCAATCCGCTGATCAAACTGATCGACGATCCCTACGGCACCGGCAAGATTGCAGTCGTGCCACCGCTCCATCCCGATGTCGCGATTCTTCACGCGCAGCGCGCCGACCGGCGAGGCAACACACAGTTGTGGGGCCTGCTCGGTATGCAAAAGGAGGTAGCGTTTGCCGCCAAACGCGTCATTGTGGTGGTGGAAGAGGTGGTGGATGAAGCCACGGTGCGCGCCGATCCCAACCGCACCCTGATCCCTGGCTTGATCGTCGACGCGGTTGTGCATGAACCCTACGGCGCGCACCCTTCCTACGTCCAGGGCTACTACGACCGCGACAATGAATCCTACCTGGCCTGGGACAAGCTTTCGCAAGATCACGCTGCGGTTGAGGCGTGGCTCAACGAATGGGTTTACGGCTTGGCAAACCACGCCGCCTATGTGCGAAAACTCGGGCAAGCTTATTTCGATAAGCTCAAGCCGGAGCCTTTGCTCGCGCCGTCCGTTGACTACGGGAGGTATCGATGAGCGAGCCGAGCTACACGGCGTCGGAGATGATGATCGTGGTGGCCGCGCGCGTGTTGGCGGGGGCGCGTACTGTTTTCGTCGGGGTGGGCTTGCCCAATATCGCCTGCAACCTGGCGCGCTACACCGTCGCGCCCGACCTGGAGCTCATCTACGAGTCCGGCGTCTACGGGGCTCGTCCGGAACGCCTGCCGCTTTCCATCGGCGACCCGGCCCTTGTCAGCGGCGCCATATCGGTTGTCTCTATGGCAGACCTGTTCGGGTTGTACTTACAGCGAGGCCTGGTCGAGGTTGCGCTGCTCGGGGGAGCCCAGATCGACCGCTACGGCAACCTCAACACAACGGTCATCGGCGACTACGGAAAGCCGAAAACCCGCCTGCCCGGCAGCGGCGGCGCCTGTGAAATTTCCATCAACGCGCAACGCACGTTTATGATCATGCGTCTCAAGCGTCGGGCGTTTGTCGACAAGGTGGATTTTCTCACCAGCCCCGGCCACCTGACCGGCGGCGATAGCCGCGCCCAGTTGGGCTTGCCAGGTGGCGGGCCGGAACTGGTGATCACCGACAAAGCCATCCTAAACTTTGCCAACCCTCAGCGCGAGATGCAGTTGAGCGCGCTCTATCCCAGCGTCACGGGAAAGGATGTGCAGGCCGAGGTCGGCTGGCCATTACGGGTGGCGGAGTCGATCCAGGAAGCCGACGTGCCAACGAATGAAGAGCTGCGTTTGATCCGGGAGGAACTCGATCCCCACGGCATGTACCGCTAACAAAACGAAACCAAATCGCGTCTTTCAGTTTCTCGCTCCGGAATAATAGATCTGCGTTCCTTTCGGTTTGGCGAAAGAGGGCAACTCATGCTCGTGGCAACCATCGTCCAGGATGTGACGCACCGACCAGCCGCGGACCAAGAACGCATCCGCTAGCAGGTGGCGATGGCAGCGCCAGGGCACCGCCTCGGCGCACATCAGCGCCACTCGTTTTTCTCGAGCAACTCTTTCCATCTGAGTGATAATCTTCTCGAACTCCGCGGTCAACATAAAATCGGCGTAGGCCCGAAACGCGCCGACTCTCCATGCAGTGTTAGGTGAGTCGGGCGAAGGTTTTCGAAAGCCGCCGAGATCGCCTCGCCAAACGTATTCAACGCCCGCAACCCGCAGTGAATCTGACAGTGCTTCGCGATGAAAGTGCGGATAGCGTCTCGACGCGGGCCAGCGCCGGACATCGACAAGAAGTTGGATGCTATGCGCTTTTAGAAGCTCGAGAAAGGCTTCGATGGCTCGCGTGGAGTGGCCGATGCTGTGAATCAGGTGAGACTGAGCGCAGTTCACGTCGTGACGTTCCATCCTTCATCCATACATATTATCTCCAATATAGCTGATCATAACGAAAAGGGATGCTAAGATCGCGCCATGTGGCGTTCGATACCGCTCACCCTCTTCTGGTTTGTCCACATGGGTTCCCTAGGAATCTTTTTTCCTTATTTTAGTCTTTATCTCAAAGAAAACGCCGGCCTGTCGGGTACTCAGCTCGGTTGGATCTTGGCTATCGTGCCGCTTGTGAGCATCATCACGCAGCCGCTGTGGGGACAGCTCGCCGACCGCACCGGCGCCAGGAGCCGCATCGTGGCGTTCCTGTCCGTAGGCTCTGCGCTCGGATATTTGTGGCTCGCCGGCGCGAACGGCTTTGTCGCGATTGTGCTCGCCACTTTGGCTCTGGCATTTTTTGGCGCCGCCGTCCTGCCCATCGTTATTTCCGTGAGCCTCGCGAGCTTGCGCGACGCCGGCCCCCATGCGTTTGGTTTCGTTCGGGTGTGGGGCACCGTAGGGTATTTTTTCTTGGTGCTCATTTTCCCCTGGATTCTTGCCCGCTACCAGTCGGCCTATGGAATGGTACCGAAAGCCGGCGGAGTTTCCGAACCCGGATTGGAGATCATGTTCGTCGTTACCGCCGGCCTCGTGTTCGTAGCGGCGCTCCTTGGCCTTTTCCTGCCACGCGACGGAGCGGTTTCGTTGCGAGCGGCGCGGGGCGATTGGAAATCGCTATTGAACAACAACGCGTACATTCGATTTCTCTCTTTTTCCTTCGGTGCTTATCTTTTGTCGAATGGGCCCATGTGGCTTTTCCCGATCTTCGTGCGTGCCCGCGGTGGGGATATCGAGACGATTCGCAGCATGTGGGTTTACATGCTCGTCGTCGAAATTCCACTGATCCTGGCATCGGGCAGCGGACTCAAACGATTGGGAGCGCGAGGGCTTCTCGGAGTTGGGGTCTTTGTCGGCGGTCTGCGCTGGATACTTTGCGCGATTATCACCGACCTCTGGCTTCTTGCCGTCGTCCAGACGCTTCACGGTGTCACGGTGGTAGGCTTGTTGATGGGTGGGCCGCTCTATCTTGACATCATTGCGCCGGAGAAGTTGCGCTCCACGGCGCAAGCGGTCCTTTCGATGGTTGGCGTTGGAATTGCCGGGATTGTCTCGAATCTGGGATCAGGATGGCTCTTGGAGCATGCCGGCGTCGACATCCTGTACATCGTGACGGGCATCGGCTCCGCTGCTTTGGGCGTTCTCGTGTGCTGGATTCTGCCTCTACCCGAACGTTCGCGAGACAATCCGCCACTTATGGATCATGTGCGCATCGATTGAATCGACAGCCGGCGAACGATTTTTCTCTCCTGGGAGGATGATCTGGAAGGTGGATCGGGAGATGGTGTTGCTGCTCGCGGGTGGACGCGCGCTGCTGATGCAATTGGCCCATCCCAAGGTTGCCGCCGGGGTCGCAGAGCACAGCCATTTCAAAGATGATCCTCTCGGTCGCCTACACCGCACCATGAGCACCATGTGGTCGATCGTGTTTGACAAAGCGCCTAAGGCGCAGGCCGCGCTAGCGCAGGTCAAAAACATCCATAGCAAGGTTCGCGGAGTGCTTCGGACGGCAGAACCCGTGACCCCCGGTACGGCGTATGACGCTTTAGACCCGGAACTGTTGCTCTGGGTGCACGCAACGCTGATCGATTCGGCGATGGTGGCTTACGAAATTTTCGTCAAGCCGATAGCACAAGATGAAAAGTCGCGCTATTACGATGACACAACAGAGCTGGCCCATCTATTCGAAATTCCAGAAACCTTCGTCCCGGAGTCTTTGACGGATTTCTATGACTACATGGAGCGCATGCTCAGCGGGGATGCCATCGTGGTGGGACCCGCCGCGCGATCTCTCGCCCAGGAAATTCTCCATCCGCGTCCGTTGGTTTTGAAAATGGCCGGGCCTTTGTTCGCTTTGATCACCGCAGGATTGCTGCCGGAGCGATTGCGGGAGGGCTACGGCCTCAATTGGGATGCGCGAAAAGAGAAGAGGTTTCGGCGGCTGGTTAAAACAATCCGAGTCTCCCTCCCGTTTGTGCCGAGGCCGCTGCGTATCGTCCCCAACGCACGAAGCGCGGAGAAGAGCCTTGGCGTGTAAGCTGCGGTCATCCTAACCCTCCATTCTCGTGCGTTCGTTGTCCGTTTAGCGCAAGCTTTTATGCAGCAGCGATAAAAATAGTAAACCTGTCACGTCGATAACGGGCTATTGTTCTTGCATTGTTTGCAGTCTTATGGCAAGGTTTGACTTTGTTTGGCATTTAAAGGAGCCGTCGATGAGTGGGAAATCTACAGTTACACTGAAGGGGGTTAGTGTTTGTCGCATCATCAATTTGTAGCGCCGGGGATACCAGAACTGCTAGAAGATTAGGCCTCGCTAATGTGATCACCGCGAACGTGAACCGTCCTCGTCTTAGATGGATGTTTTTCGATTGGAGTATTTCTCCTACACCCATCGTCGAAAATGTTGGATGGCACCGTACAGGCTGAGGGCATTTCCTGATTTGGTTATTCAATATTCTAATCTCCGTGCTTTTAAATTTTTATTACGGGTTATTGATTGAGCGCCATTTGTGGCTGATCGGCCACAAATGGCAGGGTTCTGGATCCACAACGAACACGCTGTGTTTCGGCTTATATTCTCAGAATGAAGCGCCTTTTTTGGCCGATTCCAATTTAATTCGCGCTCGACAATTTATGTTTAAAGGAAAAAAGTAGTTAATTATTCGTGACATAAATAGCGCCGCGTCATGGATGGCATATCGCTTGCTGTTATTTAAGTCAAAGGCACACACGCGTGGAGAACCTACAACGAGATTGGTACGTCGTCTACAGCAAACCACATAAAGAACGACAGGCCCAATTTCATCTCGGTCTGAAAGGATTGGAGAGTTTTTTTCCGCGCTTGCATCTGCCGGGATCCGTTGAGAGGAAAAAAAGAATCGTTCCATTATTTCCCAACTATCTGTTTGTTCACATTCATCTCCCTACTGAATACCATTACGTTATCTGGTCGCCCGGAGTTAAAAAGATTGTAAACTTCGGCGAAACGCCGATTCCGCTGGAAGAGAGCGTCATTAGTTTTCTCCAGCAAAAGGCGGGCGTCGGGGGGATTATCCAAACTCACTCACGGTTGAAACGCGGCCAGGAAGTGGAAATTTCGGGCGGACCTTTCGACGGCCTGCTAGCGATTATCCAGGACCCGCCGGACAGCAGAGGCCGAGTTAAGATTTTGCTAAAGCTCTTGAGTCGTCAAATCAGCGTGAAGCTAGGGATTGAGTTTATCAAGGGTGATTGGGCTGCGCTTGAGCCGGTGGTTGCAGCCAACATAGGACCGAGTTTGCTTTCGGCCGCAGGCTGAAGACTTCGGTCCGTAGAGGGGTTTAATTTAAAAACGGGCGTGACCTGATGGGCGGAGCTATATGCTTTGGATGAAAAACTGCCGTCAGCGCGACTGTGGATCTTCTAAGCGAATAAAAAAATCAAAGTCATTTTTGTTGAGAGGGTATGGCAATGACCAATCGGATCGAGAGAAAGTTCATCGGCAACTCGCATGCTGTCTTGGTAGCACTCGTGGCAATTGTCGGATGCTCTAATCCAGTTGCTCACATTCCTGAACTCAAGCCCGAGCAGCTTGTCGGTAAGCCAGTTGAGCAGCCGCCTTATGAACAGAACTATAAAATGGTTCCCTATGATCTGATCACCATTCGATTTCCTTTCCATCCGGAGCAGGACCCCAAGGCGCCGGTCTCCATTCGCCCTGACGGACAGATTAGTCTGGATGGCGTCGGCTCGGTTCGGGCAGCGGGTTTGACCCCGGACGAATTAGGCAAACAAATTGCGGCAAAAACTTCCACGCGGCTGAGGAATCCTGAGGTTGTGGTGACGGTAACTCAATTTGCACCGAGAAAGATCTACGTCGGCGGGCAGGTTAAGCAGCCGGGCATTGTTCAATTTCAAGGCGATCTCACCCCGCTCCAGGCCATCTTTGATCGAGGAGGTTTTACCACGGAAGCGCAGGAAGACAGCGTTATCTTGATTCGCAATGCCGGTAGTCCAGAGCCCATTATAGGCCGGATCAATCTTACCCAAGCATTGGAACAAGGCGCGCCCGAAAAGATTACTCTTTTAACCAATGACGTCATCTATGTGCCGATGTCGGGAATTGGCCGTGCCGATTTGTGGGTTAAGCAGCATCTACGCGACATTATTCCGGCCGAACTTTTCGGCATCGGCGCTATGGCCCGGTAAATCACACGGGTCCTCGCTTGCAATTAGCGTCCAATTAGGTTGAAGTCCCGCGATGCGACAACCTGAAAAAGTTTTCTCTTTGACTCGGGAAAGGAAAATCCATGGACTTCGTGCAAATTGAGGGTACGCAGATCCCGCTTTTAGAAGCGCCACAAAAATATGAGAACCCACCGCGGCGGATTCTTTATGTGATATTCAAACACAAGCAATTGATCCGCGCGATTTTTTTACTCCTGAGTGTGCCGATGTGTCTTTATCTGTTGTTTCGGCCGACGGAATACGTTGCTTCATCCAAAGTCCTGATCAAGCCCAGCCGCGAGTTTCTCAATGTGAGTCCAATCTCCAGGGATGTAGGAAGTACTGGTATATATCTCACTCCAGAGATCATCAATACGGAGATTCAGATCATTAAAAGCCCCGAACTAGCCGAGCGTTTGGCGAAGGATGTACCGTTTCCACGTAAGGCCACCGGACAAACTCCGCGAGTGCTTACCGAAGCAGAGATCAAACGAGATGCCGACAGACTGAGTGGTCTGTTGCAGGCACGCCCAGTGAGAGCCTCGAATCTGATCGAGATCAGTCTAGCCGGCCCATACGACCAAGAATGGACCGCACAGGCGGTTAACCGAGCTGCTGAACTTTACCTGGAGCAACATCTCAAGGTTCACAAAACCCCAGGGGTCGAACAATTCTATGATGAACAAGAAAAAAAGCTCCGGACCGAATTGACCAAGGCGGAGGATGTGCTGAAGGAGTTCCAAGAAAAAGAGAAAATTATCGACGCGCCGCTTGAAGTCAACGCAGATCTGGGCGCGTTGGCAGCGTTTGATAAAACTTTAAAAGAGACGGATTCTTCGATTCGAGAGACCGAACAAAGAATAACGATTCTCGACGGTCAGCTCAAGCAACAGAAGGCCACGATCTCTTCCAATACGAACATCACGGTAAATCCGGTTTACCAGCAGATGCAGAGCAAGCTCACTCAGCTCGAGATAGAGCGTGACGGCCTGCTGCAGCGCTATACCGCCGAGGATCGTCTGGTAAAGGATAAACAGAAAGAAATCGACGAGTTGAAGAAGAATCTCCAAGCCGTCAAACCAACCTCGGTCGGCTCCGAAAACATCGCTCTCAACGAAGTACACCGAAGGATTCTAAACGAGCTGTTGGGAGCACGGGTACAGCTTAAAGCGTTAAACGAAAAGAAAACCGCGTTGATACAGCAAGTGGAAAGCTACTCTGCGTCGGCAGCCGACAAAAAGAGGAAGGGATTCGAGTACGACCGTTTGCTGCGCGACGTGAACAGCAAAAAGGAAAACCTTGATTTTTACAAGAAGAAGGGCGAAGAAGCGCGAATTTCCGATGCCATGGACGAGCGCAAGTTCAGCAACGCCTATATCCTGGAGAAGGCGAGTGTTCCCCTGCCGCGGGCGGGTCGAGGCTTTATGCTCCTTCTGATGGTGACTCTGATTGGCGCCGCGGGAGTAGCCGTGGCTGCAGCGTTCTGCCTCGAATACTTCAACAGGACCCTGCGGAACGAGGGCGATATAGAGGAACAGCTCGGACTGCCGGTTTTGGCCACGATCCAGTACTACGGCGACTTGCGTCCTGTTCCTGTCAAATAGCAGACAACAACGTTTAACTTCGGGAGGGTACGGTGAGCAGAACATTCGATGCGCTGATAAAAGCCGAAGGGGCGTCGAACGCCCAAAAACGCCGAGGAGCTCAAAAAAGCCGCGCGGTCAACTTCAGTCCCTTAAGCGTGTTCAAAGGCAAAAGGCGGCCGATCAAAATCGATTTTGATCTAGAGCCCTACGTCGAGGAACAATATCAGAAACTTCGCCTCCACCTCCTGCCGAACGCCAAGCGTGCTGCCATCAAAGTGGTTATGGTGGCTGCCACGGATCACGGGGAAGGGGGAACAACGACCGCGGCCATATTGGCATCAACTCTTGCCCGATCGGCCAATTCAAAGATTTTGCTCGTTGACGCAAACCTTAGAACCCCGGCCCTGGAGGAAGTATTCGAGCAGGGGGACGGCTACAAGCTGATGGGACTTTCGGATAGGGTCTTATCCGAGGCGCCACTGGATCAAACCATTTACGAAACAGATATCGCGAATCTTTTCTTCATGCCCTGTGGCAGAGCGGTTACATCTCCGTCCTATGTGTTCGACAATGCTCCGATTGGTGAAATGTTGTCCGCGCTGAGGGAACAATTCGACTTTATCATCTTTGATGGTTCCCCGTTGAGGGACTATTCTGAGTCATCTTTTCTTGCCGAAAAGATGGACGGCGTCATCTTAGTTGTGGAAGCCGAGCGCACGAAAACGGAAGTCGTCCGAAAAATTCGCAAAGATCTCGAGTCGACGGGCGTAAACATACTGGGAGTAGTGTTGAACAAAAAGCGGAACTACATCCCAGATTATCTCGAGCGCTTCGTATAGTTCGCGTCGAGTCTGAGCTTTAGATTTCTTTCGCAAAAGCCTCTCAAAATTTTCTGCCTGAACGGGTTGCGGATTTATTCACTCGAAATAGCTGGCCATGAAGATTCTCGTGATTTCGGCGGCCTTTCCTCCGCTGCGGGCCGGCGAAGCTGACCACGCCCTACATCTCTGCCAGCATCTGGGCGAACGCGGACTCGACGTTCATGTCTTGACCACAAGGAGAAACATTGAGACAAGTCGGTTTTCGTTCAAGCTCTACCCTATTATGCCGCACTGGTTATGGCCAGACTTGCCGCGTCTGGCAAGGTTTTTAAAAAATTGCTCTCCTGATGCGGTTCTTCTCATCTATAGCGATAGGGACTATGATCGCCATCCAATGATCACATTTGCCCCAAGTATCTCAAAAAACTTCTTCCCTTCAGTCCCCTTCGTCACGCAGCTCGAAACTGAATACATCTCACGCCAAGCTTCAATATTTACTCGCGCGACTCTCAAGGCAATGGCGCGGTTTGCTGGACCACAAAATTTTGATTACGTCTACGGCACTTTGCTGCTTAAAAGCGACCGCGTCATCGCTTTAAGCGAACGGCATTTAGCAAAATTGTCAGAGCGGTTTGCCAACGGGAAAGGACTCGTTATTCCGCCGCCAGCTCTGATGCACATCTGCGCCGATAACGGCGCCTCCAGGCTACGCGGCCGTGAAGCGCTTGGCGTGGAGCCGGACGATTTTCTCGTTGCTTATTATGGTTATGTGTATGCCGAAAAAGGCATTGAGACGCTATTCAAAGCATTGCAGATGTTAAACGCGCAAAGAAGCAATATGCGGCTGGTCATGATCGGTGGAAATAAAGGCGAAAACCATAGCTCATCCTACCTCGATGGACTCCATAGACTCTCTAAACAGCTAGGGATAGAGAACAAGACATTATGGACAGGAGAATACCCAGGGGATAGTGAGGAAGCTTCTCTCTATCTTCGCGCCGCCGACGTCTGCGTGTTCCCGTTCAAATATGGCGTTACGCTCAACAGAAGCTCATTGGCGGCTGCTGCCGCCCACGGCTTGCCTATCATTACAACAAAAGGCAATTCTGTTGAGTCTCCTTTTGTAGACCAGGAGAATCTGCTTCTCTGCCCTCCCGAGGATCCTGACTCACTTGCCAAAGCGATCGCTTCGCTGATGGACAATCCAACCTTGTGTCAGCGCCTTCGCGCGGGCGCCCTGAAGTTGGCTGCGGAATATTTTTCGTGGGATAAAGCTGTCGAGCACACCCTTGCGGCACTTAGTCAATGAGATCAAATCGCCCTTTAAGGGTAGCCATCTACGATCCCTCCGGGTGCGGCGGCGTCTGTCATTACACGCATCAGCTTGCCCAAAATTTGGCACTCATGGGAAGTGACGTTACTGTGGTGACCACCGAGAACTATGAGCTGAAGCACCTACCAAGGAATTTCAACATTGTCTTTCTCTTTAAAAAAAGCCGCATAAAGCGTTTCGCGCTCAGTTGGATCGCATCAGTGCGATGGCAAGGTTCCGATCATAAGGAGTCAGCCTTTCAGAACGGTACTCATGCAGGCGAGAAGATACCCGGTCTCGCTCTTCTGAAGAATTTACGATTAAGAATTATATGGCTTAAAGCAGCCTTCTTGTTTCTATGGAAACGGCCCCATCTCATTCACTTTCAATGGTTAGTAGATCGGGATCAAGAATATTTTTTTATAAATCTATTGAAGCTGCTCCGCTTTAAAATCGTTTACACTGTTCATGACCTACTTCCGGAGCAGTGTGATGCCCATCCGGACCATGACGCCCTCGAAAAAATCTATCGTAAAGTAGATGCGCTTATCGTTCACGCGGAGAACAACAAGAGGGAGTTCGTAAGCACATTTGAGGTCGATCCTGAAAAAATTTACGTGATACCCCACGGCAGTAATGATCTTTTCTATACGGACAAAAGAATGTCGAAGGAAGCTGCCAAGGAGGAACTGGGTTTCTTCCGCGGAAAGAAAGTGATTCTTTTCTTCGGTCTAATCAAAAGATATAAAGGACTGGAACATCTGGTCGAGGCCTTTCAAGAAGTTAAAGAACGGCTGGATAACGTCGCCTTGCTTATTGTCGGAAAGATTTACGATGGAGATCCCGAGGGATTTAAATACTATTCGGATTTAATCGGTCAACTCCGCGGTCGTGAGGATATTTTGTGCGTGGAGGATTACATTCCACTGGAAAAAATTGCACTCTATTTCTACGCTTCGGACGTGGTGGTCCTTCCATACATTAGCAACTATACGAGCGGAGTTTTACTATCGGCCTATGCCGCGGGAAGGCCGGTTGTCGTCACCGACACCGGGGGCCTAAAGGAAGGCGTCGAAGTCGGCAAGAGCGGGTTTGTCGTGCCCCCAAAAGACACAAAAGTCTTAGCGCAAGCCATTGTCGAAACAATTAAGAACCGAAACCAAAATGACGAAATGGGAAGGTATGCAAAATCTCTCGCCGAAAATAACTACTCCTGGAGCAGTGTGGCATCAAAGACCATCGCTCTTTATCGCCATCTGCCCATGAAGTCCGCAATGGCCGATGCAGCCTCTCAGCTAACGGTTAAATAGCAAATATCTGTTCAGTTTACCTTTTCGGTTGGTCTTATATAGCGAAACGTATGGACCGCCCCATCTCTGCTAGACAACAACTCAGTAAGTGAGAAGGTAGTAAACTTCGATGCCCAAGGTCAGCGTTATTATTCCCACTTACAATCGTATTGAGTCTCTTTGTCTGGCCATTAAAAGCGTGCTGGCGCAAACTTTCCAGGATTTTGAGATTATCGTGGTGGACGATGCGTCGCACGATAATACAGCGGAGGTCGTTGCCAGGTTTAAAGACGAGAGAATAAGATATATACGTCACGGTACAAACAAAAAAATATCCGCGGCTAGAAATACTGGAGTTCTGAATTCACAGGGAAGGTATATTGCGTTCCTGGACGATGACGATGAATGGTTGTCGGAGAAGCTTCAGCTAGAAGTTGATTTGTTGGAAAATAGTCCACTAAAAACAGGAGCGGTCTATACCGGGTTTTACAAAATAGATAAGGTAAGCGGAGCGACTGTGGTGCAAGTACCAACAAAAAAAGGATTTATTTTTAACGATATGCTTACCCAAAATTGGCTTGGAACATCCACCGTTCTCTTAAAGAAGGAATGTTTCGAGAAGGTGGGGCTATTTGATGAGAGCATAAACTTTGGCGAAGATTATGACATGTGGATTCGAATTTCCAAGGAATTTCAGTTTGAATATATCGAAGAACCGCTAGTGAAGTATTCTGCTAGTGGAAATAAAATAAGCAATGATTATGACAAAGTCATTAAAGGATACGAGATCTTAATTGACAAATACCACAAGCTTTTTGCGCGAAACCGGAAAAGCTGCAGTCGCTTTTACCTTTCTCTGGGAGTGCTGTATTGTTATAACAAAAATCCCGCAAAAGGTAGAAAAGCATTTCTGAAGGCCATCCAGATTTATCCCCTTGAGATTAGGCATTACTTCAATTTCGGACTATCGCTGTTAGG
>WNGC01000734.1_pt1 | contig 19506 bp, 18 predicted proteins | sample 5400051 | NCBI WGS metagenome assembly WNGC01 (sample SAMN13153368, study PRJNA577476) | soil metagenome | isolation source: 20 cm soil or saprolite under grassland replicate 2 | place: USA:California | collected 2016-06-15
GCCCACGCTGTTCGCCCAAAAAGGTCTGGTACATGTCCTGGGTACCGTGTGACATGGCGTTGAACGCTGTCATCAACAGAATGACGTATATCAACAGCAGCCAGTGCCGCTTCAGGATGTCGCCTGCAGTCGCCCAGAAATTCACTGTCGATCTTTGTCGTAACCACACTGGGGACTCGGGAACACGCGCCCGGATGTACAGCACAAGAAATGCCGGGAGCGCGCCCGCGACGAAGAGGCCGCGCCAGCCAAAGAACGGAAACACCAGCCAATACGCAATCGCCGCCAGCAGGTAACCGAACGCGTATCCCTGTTGCAAAATCCCGGAAAACAATCCGCGCGCTTCTGTCGGCAAAGTTTCCATCGCCAGCGACGCGCCCAGTCCCCATTCCCCGCCCATGCCGATTCCATAAAGCGCGCGGAAAATCAGCAACATTGTGAAATTTGGAGAGAACGCCGTGAGCAATTCCATCAGCGAATAAAAAATGATGTCGATCATGAGAGGCATACGCCGGCCGAATCGGTCGCCCAGCAAACCGAAGACGAACGCGCCAACCGGGCGCATCGCCAGGGTAAGCGTGATGGCGTAACTCAGATCAGCGATGCTGGTGCCGAAGTCATGCGCCATCGGCACGATCACGAACGTGAGCAGGAAGAAATCGAACGCGTCCAGCGCCCATCCGAGGAAACAGGCGACGAACGTGTTGCGTTGGTTGCGGTCGAGCAGTTTGAAAAGCCGAATCGCTTCCACGGCGTGATTCATCTAATTTCAGTAACCGAGAATCAACACGAATAAATACGAAGAAATCAGCCCTGGGGAACGCGCGGGCTTTAGGTGCCATAGCGATGCTTGTGTCAAACACCGACATAGGCGTTTGACACAAACGCCTCTTCAACTGGCAAAGGAACAATCTTCTTTTTCCCGCCTACCGAGATCTTGCCCTTTTGAGCAAGGAATTTTCATCCACGAATTTAATGGCGTGCTCAACTAACTGCCGACCGGAATTCAGGCCAAGTTTGCGTTTAATCTTTTCGCAGTGAGTCTCGATCGTTTTCGCCCTCAGCCTCAACGAGTGGGCAATCTTCTTTGTGTCCCGCCCCGAACCAATCAACAGAAAAACATGCGTCTCCCGGGCAGACAGGTTGTCGATAACGGGCAAATTTCCTGAAACACGGTCTTGCTCCGACGTGCCCGACGATTCTTGGAACGTGTGCATGCCTAAATCCCGGCCGACATAAATCTGGCCACGCAAAACAGCGCGGATCGCGGTCGGTAATTCTTCCTTGGCTGCCGTCTTCATCAGGTAGCCATTCGCGCCCGCGCGCAGTGCCCACTCGGCAAAAATACTTTCCGTAAACGCGGCGTACATCAGGATCAGCAGCCCAGGCGTTTGCACTTTGAGCGCTTTGATAAATTCCAAACTGTCACCGATGCCCAGCCGTAATGCCGTCAACAGCAAATCAGGCTCATGTTCGCTGATCTTGCTCCGCGCATCCGGTATGCTGTCTGCTTCGCCGCAGACAATCATGTTTGGCTGCGAATTGAGATAAACACTGATCCCGTAGCGAATCATCGGTTGCTCGTCCAAGACCAGGATTCGCGTCTTTGCGGGGTTCTTCATATCGGCATTCCAAGATCGTTTGAAATGTGCATCGTCGACTGATTCGCCATCTATTATATACAAATAATATACAATAGTCCGTCATGTTCTGCCTAGGACTTTAGTCGTGCTTTTCGTTTAAATGTTTGACAGCCGACACGGCGGCCAGCATAACCCATCGCGCACCAAACAAACAACCACGCACACGCGCTCTAATGCGGTCCGGCCATGCTGGCTGCACAGATCTCGAGCTCGCATTCAACCCCAATCAAAAAGAAAAATGACCATGAAATCAGTTACGACCATTATCGCCGTCACATTATTGAGCTTATTGCCTGTGAAATTCGTTCAGGCTCAGGAAGCGCCAAAGCCTGCTGCCGGTGAAAAGAATGCCGCACCAGCAGGAGCCGGCAAACGAACCGACGTTTATCATGTCCACTTCACTAAGGCCGCTCTCGGTAAAGCGGTGCAGTTGGGGGATTGGCTGAAGACACCCGATTCCAACAACCCGATGCCTGATCATTTCATTGTGCTTCGCCATCAAGACGGCGACGCATGGGATTATGTGGTTATCACACATCTCGGGCCAAAAGCGACGGTCGAAGCTGCGGGGACCGCTGTGCCTCCGGACAAACGAGACCTGAGTCAATGGCACACCGACACATTTGTGAACGGTCCGTCGTGGGAGGATTTCACGCGCGCCATGGGCATCGACAAGGACTCACTGTCAAAGACTTCGGGCTCGGTTTATTCCGTCTCCTACTATCGCCCTGCTCCCGGTCATCGGCAGCAATTGGAAAAAATGCTCGGCGAGGCGCCGAGCGGGTCGAGCGACACAACCGCAGGCAACGTGTTGATGCAGCACCTGGAAGGCGCGGACTGGACGTTCCTAACCATCGCTCGCTACAATTCGTGGGAAGACTTTGCCACGGGTGAAAAGAGCGCTATCGCGCAGACGACCAAGAAGGATAGCCCCTGGTTTCGACTGCGTGATCACACCGATTTTCATACGGACACACTGACCGACCGCATCGCGCCGTAATCGCGATGCGCGATGGTGTGGTAGTGCGTTTCTGTGAATCCCGAAAGCATTCGGGGCTGACACAGACACCCTACAAAACGTGTTGATTCGCGGGTTAATGCTATCCTTTTACGCATGCGTTACCTCGTAAAAGCACGCGTGAAATCTGGCAGAGAACCTCATCTGGTTCGCGCAATTGATGATGGTACGCTCGGAAAAGGTTCCATCGCAGGCGACGAATACCTGTACAATATGGAGCACGCTCGGGTGAGCGATCAGGGCGTCGCCACTTGGATTGAGACCTGTTTTTGCGATCAGCCGCTCGCGGAAGAACGTCCGTACTGGGAAGAGTATTTCGAGTTGCTCAGTGTGAAGGGCGCGCACTCTCGGCGCAATTGCCGACATGAGAACGGAACAGAACCGTGGGCCTGCTGCGATTGTGATTGCACGAAAAAACTGGAGGAGCGGCTCGCGACGCAAGGCGATTCGTTTTTACAAACGCTTCGCACCAGGAGAGGCGATTTCACGCAGCCAGCTTAGCCTCGGCACAGCGGGCAGGTCGCCTCGCCGGACTGGAGACCGGCGCTTCCTGTTTGCATCTCTCCCTCTTGGTCGTTCCTTGGTCATTCGGGATTCGGATTTCGTCATTGTGAGATCGCGTAACTCAAAAACGACGATGTTGCTCGATTACGATCACGAGCAGGAGTATGAGCACGAATTCTGAGACACATCTACATATCATGATGCGTCAATTTGTTGCTTGAACAACGAGGCAAACGCCTCTTTAGTTTGCGGCAGTCATGACGACAAACGGTCTCCATCCTCTGGAAGCGCTGTTGCGCGAACGCGTTGTTGTACTCGATGGCGCGATGGGCACAATGATCCAGCGCTATAAGCTATCTGAAGCGGATTATAGAGGAAAACGGTTCGGCGATTGGAAAGGCAAAGACCTCAAGGGAAGTCTGGAACTACTCAATTTAACACGGGCGCAGGTCGTCGAGGAAATTCACGCGGCTTATCTGGATGCGGACGCCGACATCATCGAAACCAACACCTTCAGCGGTACAACCATCGGCTTGCACGATTTTCTGTTTCAAGGCGAGCCCAAGCGCGGTCGCAAAGATCAGGAATTCTTTCAGCGCGTGGTGGATGACGTCGATCTTCGTGCGCTTGTTCACGAAATCAATTTTGAAGCGGCCAGGATCGCGCGGCACGCTGCCGATCGCGTTGCAAATGAAACCGGGCAGCAGCGGTTTGTTGGCGGATCAATGGGACCTCTTCCTGTTGCCGGTTCCATTTCGCCTGACGTAAATGATCCGGCTTTTCGCGCGGTCTCGTTCGATCAACTTCGCCAAACTTATTTCGATGAGGCGAGAGCCCTGCTCGAAGGCGGTGTCGATCTTCTCATCGTCGAGACCATTTTCGACACGCTCAACGGAAAGGCTGCGTTGTTCGCTATCACCGATGCATTTGAAAAAACCGGACGCAACGTGCCGTTGATGATTTCGGGTACCGTAATCGACAAGTCGGGGCGAAACTTGAGCGGGCAAACTGTTGAAGCGTCGCTTATATCGCTTGCGCACGCGCAACCGCTCATCCTCGGTTTGAATTGCTCGCTCGGTCCGGATGAAATGGAATCGTTCGTGGAAGAGCTGGCTCGCATTTCGCCCTACTACATGAGCGCCTATCCAAATGCGGGTCTGCCGGACGCGCTTTCGCCCACCGGTTTTCCGGAAACAGCTGAGACATTTGCACCGAAGGTCGCGAAGTGGGTAGAGAACGGTTGGCTTAATATGGTGGGCGGCTGTTGCGGCACGACACCCGATCACATCCGCGCCCTAGCAAAACTGGTCCGGGAAATGCCGCCGCGCGCCGTAGCAACGACAGCCAGCTACACATGATTCTGCGACTTTCCGGTTTCGAGGCACTGAAGATTACGCCTGAATTCGGCTTCGTTGTCATTGGCGAGCGGACCAATATCACAGGGTCACCGAAATTCTCGAAGCTGATTCTGGCAGGCGATTTCGAGGGAGCATTGGCTGTGGCGCGACAGCAGGTGCAGGGCGGCGCGAACCTTCTCGACGTGAACATGGACGAAGGGATGATCGATTCGGAAGCGGCCATGATCCGTTTCCTGAACTTGATCGGCAGCGAGCCGGAGATCGCACGCATTCCCATCGTAATCGACAGCTCAAAGTGGAGCGTCATCGAAGCGGGACTCAAATGCGTGCAGGGAAAAGCAGTGGTGAACTCCATCAGCTTGAAAAACGGCGAAGAAGAGTTTCTTCGTCACGCGCGATTGATCAGGCGATATGGCGCGGCTGCGATCGTCATGGCATTCGATGAGCACGGCCAGGCGGATAATTTCCAGCGCAAAATCGACATCTGTTCGCGGGCTTACGAGCTTTTGACGAGACAGGCAAACTTTCCTGCAAACGACATTATCTTCGATCCAAACATTCTGACGATTGCCACCGGCCTGGAAGAACATCGCAATTACGCGGTCGATTTCCTTGAAGCGACGCGCTGGATCAAAAGGAATCTTCCCGGCGCGCGTGTCAGCGGCGGGGTGAGTAACATTTCATTTTCGTTTCGCGGCAACAACACCGTCCGCGAAGCGATGCACGCGGCGTTCCTTTTTCACGCCATTCGCGCCGGTCTGGACATGGGAATCGTGAATGCGGGGCAGCTCGCGGTCTACGAAGAAATCGAACCCGAGCTGCGAGAGCGTGTCGAAGATGTGCTGTTGAATCGGCGCGACGATGCAACCGAACGCCTGGTCGATTTCGCGGAAAACGTAAGAGCAAAAGGCAAAACGCCTGTTGCCGATGCAGCGTGGCGAAAAGAGCCTGTTGAAGAGCGCCTCAAACACGCACTGGTCAAAGGCATCATTGATCACATCGATGCCGACACTGAGGAGGCGCGCCAAAAATGCAAGCGGCCGCTCGATGTCATCGAGGGTCCGCTCATGGCTGGGATGAGTGTGGTTGGCGACTTATTTGGCTCAGGGAAAATGTTTCTGCCACAAGTCGTGAAGAGCGCGCGCGTGATGAAAAAAGCGGTGGCCTATTTGCTGCCGTTTATGGAAGCGGACAAATCCGAGGGCGCGAAGCCGCAGGGGCGGATTGTCATGGCGACCGTAAAAGGCGATGTGCATGACATCGGCAAAAACATCGTGGCCGTCGTGCTCCAATGTAACAATTACGATGTGGTCGATCTTGGCGTGATGGTGCCGGCAGCGAAGATCCTCGAAACAGCGCGAGAAAAAAACGCGGACGCGATCGGCTTGAGCGGACTGATTACGCCTTCCTTGGATGAGATGGTCCATGTTGCGCAGGAAATGGATCGAGAAGGATTTCGCGTGCCACTTTTAATTGGTGGTGCGACTACCAGTCGCGCACACACTGCCGTGAAAATCGCTCCGCATTATCGGGCCAGCACCGTGCATGTGCTCGACGCGTCGCGTGCGGTGGGCGTAGTGAACTCGCTGCTTAATGAGGAACTCCAGTCTGCGTTTGATAAAAAAACCCGCGAAGAATACGAACGCTTGCGCCAGCAACATGCGGCAAAGACGCGCGAAAAAAATTTGCTGACACTTGCGGAGGCGCGCGCCAACGGAACGCGCATCGACTGGAGCAATTACGTTCCGCCGAAGCCGGAATTCATCGGCGTCCGTTCGTGTGTACCTAAACTTGAAGACCTGGTTCCTTTCATCGATTGGTCGCCGTTTTTCCATGCGTGGGAATTGCGCGGCCGTTATCCGGCCATTTTCGACGACCCCAAGATGGGCAAACAAGCGCGCGAACTCTTCGATGATGCCCAGAAACTTCTCGATCAAATCGTAACGAAGAATCTGTTAGTCGCGCGCGGTGTCCATGCTTTTTGGCTGGCAAATCCTGTTGGAGATGATGTTGATCTTTACGGCGATGAAGCGCGTAGTGAAAAGTTTGCCACGTTTTACTTTTTGCGTCAGCAAATGCGAAAACCTGCGGGACAATTCAACCATTGCCTTGCGGATTACGTTGCCCCAATTTCAAATGCACGATCCGCAATCCCCAATGCGCAAGCGGTTGATTATCTCGGTGGTTTTGCCGTCTCAATTCACGGCGCAGATGAACTTTCGGAGGCGTTCAAACATGAGCACGATGATTACAGCGCCATCATTACCAAAGCACTGGCAGATCGACTGGCCGAATCATTTTCCGAATATCTGCACAAACGGACGCGCATAGCCTGGGGTTTCGGACGCGACGAAGAGTTGTCGCATGCCGACCTCATCCGCGAAAAATATCGCGGCATCCGGCCAGCCGCCGGTTATCCCGCCTGTCCTGATCATGCGGAGAAGCGAACATTGTTCGATTTGCTGCACGCTGAGAAAAACGCAGGCGTTAGATTGACCGAATCATTTGCGATGCATCCCGGCGCAAGCGTGAGTGGGCTTTATTTTTCGCACCCCGACGCGAAATATTTTGGCGTCGGCCAGATCGGCCGCGACCAACTAATAGATTACGCGACACGGCGAGGCGAATCGGTCGCTGCAGTGGAAAAACGACTTGCGCCTAATTTGGATTACAACATCTGAAGCGATAGGCGTCGGGGCGAGAGGATTTGAACCTCCGACCTCGTGGTCCCAAACCACGCGCTCTACCAAGCTAAGCTACGCCCCGAATTTCGCCGTGACTCTTTATCATGGATAGCGCCTTCCCGCATGCGGAAATTCAGTTACATTAAGAGGAGGAATGGGAACTAAAACATACGGGTTGATCATCTTGGGGATGTTCTTTGGGGCGGTTCTTATCATTTGCGCACAGGAGGCCGCGCCGCCTTCTGTAGATCTCTATGAAGCGCTGCCTGAGGCGACCGTCACCCCTACTGTGCCGCCGAATGGCCCTGAGTTGCCGCAGCTAAAGCAGCTCGATGAAACTTTTAAGCCACCCAATCTGGGCTCGGACGCCGAGTGGACCAAGTTGCGTGTCGCGTGGCGGCAACTGCGAAACCGGACAGTAAACGACCCGGAGGTGCAAGCTGCAAAGGCGTACGCTCAGTCTGCTCGAACGGACTTGGAAAAACGGGATCGGCTCCGCGAGTACTACAGCATCTACTATCAACGCATGTCAGCCCTGGCCACGACCCCCGACGTTAAGTTGGCGTTGGACTCGTTCAAGGCAAGTCATCAGAATGCGTTGGCTCAGCCACGGGTACGGCCTTCACCTACACCTGAGGGCGCCACACCAACGCCAACGGCCAAGCCGACGTATAAAAAGGCTGGCAAGAAACATCAGAAAGTAAAAATGACAAGGTAGTGCTGGGTAGCTGCGCTGCCTTGCCAGTCCAGCTTCAATGCAGTATCCCTAGAATGGACCTGTTTTTGCGGCGCGTTCGTCTAGTGGTTAGGACACAGCCCTCTCAAGGCTGGTGCACGGGTTCGACTCCCGTACGCGCTGCCAATCCCTACGCTAGGTAAATCCAGCGGAAGGTCTTCCAGTAGAGACGTTGGCGAGGGGGCAAGTTTGTGCAGGGGGTAGTCTTCACGGAGGACGCGTGTCCGTTCTTCCCTAACCCGCGAAGGGAACGATCTTACGTGAGCCCCGCGGCAGCGGCTCGATAGCGAACCATTCTGGCGCGTGATTATGCCGATCAAGCTCACGGTAATTCGTGAAAAGTTTTGCAGGACTGTTTCCCATTTCTAGCGCGATGCGTCCAGCATCGGGCACGATCGACAACCGATATGTGGCGTAAGAGTGGCGAAGGCAGTTTGCTTTCCATGGAATGCCAAGCCGTCTCGCAAATTTAATTGCGCTATCTATGGTCCGGCGGCTGTTAAATATTTTCCCCTTGCTTTCACGGTATGGCTCCAGCCACTTCGCCAGATTCGGCTGAATCGGTACCCGACGCCGCGTCGCTATTCTTGCTTTGCGCGCTTTTACTTCAATATGGCCTTGCTCGAAATTGATTTCGCTCCATTCCAGTCGAAGTAGTTCGGCAGAGCGGATCCCAGTAAATGCAGCCAGCGCGAAATAAAGTGGGTATTCCGGTTTTGATTTTCTAAGCAGTTTCGTCAGTTGAGCCGGTGTTAGAATGGCAATTTCACTATCGTGGTCGCGGACTGTTTCAACATCGGCTGCTTCCGTTGTCTCGCCTTTCGGCAAATAGCCGCGGCGCCGTGCAAAGTTAAACAACGTTACCACCGCCTGGCGCACGTTGTTGCGAGACCGCGGTCCAATCTTCAAGCTATCCAGCCAGAGCGCGATTGCGCCGGTGCTAACACTTCCAATGTTCGTTTGAAACGAATTCGCGAAGCGCAGCAGATAAGTCCGCAGTGTTTCAATGTAGCGGTCCGAAAGTCCGGCGTTCTCTTTGGCCTTCAAAAGTTCGTCGACAATCTCCCCTACTCGCTTCTCGATGACTCTCTTTCGCTTGCGCATCGCGACGTATTCTTCGATCGCGGCGTGAAGCGGGACACCGAACGGCCGGAGTAAATTTTTCGCGGCGATGTAGCTCTGCCAGTCAGCGGCGCTCAAAGATAAAACTTGGGCCCGACCTCTTTCCAGCGCAGTTGCGGTATCCGATGCAAAATCCCGCGCGTCCTTGTATCGACTGAAATTTTTTCTGAGTTGTTTCCCGTTCAGCCGATACGCCACCGTGAAAAGCTCATAATGCTTGCCCTTGTAGCGGCGGCCCTTGTGCCGGTAGATCTTGATGGTCGTGTTGCCACGCTTAACCGCGATGACGGTTTTCATTAACCGACTCTCTTTAAGCGGTTCAAGATTTCGCTCAGAAGTCCAGGCCTAGCGCGGCGGCCGAAAATCATCTTCCTCTTTTTCGCCCTTCGTCCGAGTTCCGATTTGAGCTCCAGCTTCCATACTCCCAGCCCCATCAATAATTGTTGCCTTTCCTTTTCTGTCATCTTTGTTTCCCCTTTCTTGAGCCATTAATGCGCTGTTTTTAGGCGCTCCAAGATCCTCGTCAGAAGAGGTCCAGACATATCTTCCCTGACCCATCGTCTGACTTCCGATTTAAGCTCCGGCGACCGTTTCCGCGTTGCAAAACTGAGGTCACAGTCCGGGTTCAGTATTCCCAACTCAATCAATCGTTTTATTTCCACTAGTGTCATGTTGCACCTCCTTTAAGCACGTTTAAGCACAAGAAAATGGCCTAGACTGCGGCTTGGTGCAAGTCAAAAAGCAATTCTTACCTAGGCAGCTGGATCAGTCCTGTTTTTTGGACTCCCGTACGCGCTGCCTGCCGAATTTTTGACGACAGGGGACCGCGAGGGTTTTCAAATCCGATTCTAATGTAACGAGGCGTACATCCATCTAGGAGGCGCCTCAAGATGCGTGGGAAGACCTGCGCAAATCTCAATCAACAAGGGATAAAACGATAGAAAGGGGATAAACAAAATGAGAAAACTTCTATTCATTGCTTTGGTGGCAATCGGGTTCGCTTTCGTTCCGATCCAGCGGTCTGACGCTCAGATCACGATTGGAGTTGGGGGAGTAGGATATGGATATCCGGGGTACCGATACGGTTATTACCCGTCCGGCTACAGCTATTATCCATATGGATACTACCGATCTTACCCGTACCAATATTACTCTGGGCCGTCATACTACTGGTCCAACGGGCACCGCTATTATCGCCACCACCGTCATCATCATTACTATCGGTACTAAGTTGACGTAAGGGCATAAAAACCGCTGAGCTGGCTTGCATTGTTTGCAAGCCAGCTCTTTTTTTTGCCGATTGGTCCTACGCGCGATGTTGCAGTCGATGCGCAAGGCCGCTTACGTTCGGGCAGATTGCCGTACTCCTTAATGCGACTTTGCGTACTTGCTGTTTCTATCGTGCTCTGTTCACTTCTGACGAACAGCTGCTCGAAAGCGATCACGCGAGCAACAGCGGCCACCGTGTTTTCGGTCAAAGGCGGAGTCGCCTTCGGAAGCGCGGAACGAAATGATTTTCAACCGGTCACGCTCAAAAGCAGAATTCATGATGGCGATTCGGTTCGCGCAGCAAACGGGGCGTCGGTGGATCTTGGATTGATTCCAGGGGCTTTCGCACAACTCTCCGGCGATTCTGAGCTCAAAGTTGAAGAACTAAGAATAACGAAGGACGGCAATGAGACTGCTGACGATATGCGGGAGCGGCGCGCGCGCATAAGAGTAATCCGGGGGAAACTTATTGTATTATTCATTCCAAGCGACAGGAACGCGTCCGGATTTGTCATCACGGCGCCCGGGGTGACCGTCAAGCCTGATTCGGATTGCTTGTTTTCTGTTTGGACAGACGGAACTGCTACACGGATAACTTGCGCGAAAGAAAAAGTCATTGCATCCGCCGACGGACAACCGCCGGTTACAATAGCTGTCGGCTACTTCCAACGTTGGCCAAGGGGGCGGAATGAGCCTGTCGTCGCCGCTAGCGACGCCAGTGCGCAGATCGATATCACAGAATCTCTGCAAGCTGGAGACCGATTGTTAGATCAAGCGTCCTCGTGGCAAAAGCGTCGTCCGTTCCGACAGTAAGTCTGTAGGGAAAGCTGTCAGCTTCCTTTACAAGCTAAGGTGCAATTGCGTTATTGATTTACGAAACGACGCAGTTGACAGCGTTGGTCGTCCGCCAATACCAGCCCGGTGGCAGCTAATTTTAAAAAGCGATGCGATTTGCTCGGCGAAAGTCCCCTCTCCGGTCATGCGCGTATACCACTGAGAATTATTCAGCCGTTCTCCGCGCAGGTGCCGGATACGCCCGAGCACTTTGTCTTTGCGCTCTGGGAAATGCTCCTCCAGCCAGTGCTCGAATAGCGGTGCAACCGCCCACGGCAGACGAACAATCGTGTAACCGGCAAATTGCGCGCCTGCTTTTGCGCAGGCATGAAGAATCTTCGGAATCTCGTGATCATTGAGGCCGGGGATGATCGGCGCAACCATCACCCCGGTTGGGATCCCTGCACTCCGAAGCTGGTTGATTACGTCCAGCCGTGCCTGAGGCACTGAAGTTCGCGGCTCGAGTACTCGCTGCAAATCTGAATCGAGCGAAGTCACAGAAACATTCACCGCGACGGCGTTGTGTTGCGCCAATTCGCACAAGAGATCGCTATCTCGCGTGACCAGGCGATTCTTTGTGATGATCGCGACTGGGTTGCGAAAGTTTGCAAGCACTTCGACGCAGCCGCGCGTGATGCGCAACTTTCTTTCAATTGGCTGATACGGGTCAGTCACGCCGCTCAAAACCAACGTTTGCGGCTGCCAGCGCGGCGATTCCAGCTCCGCGCGCAGCAACTCAGGCGCGTTCGGTTTCACAATGATTTTGCTCTCAAAATCCAGTCCCGCCGAAAACCCGAGGTACTCGTGAGTCGGGCGCGCGTAACAATAAATGCATCCGTGTTCGCAACCGCGATACGGGTTCAGGCTCGTCTCAAAACCGACATCGGGACTGATATTGCGCGTGATAATCGATTTTGTTCCATCGCGAAAATACTGCGTCCGAGGCCGCGGTGTCTCTTCGGTCTCGCAGCCGGCATCGACTGCGTCCGGATCCGTTAAATCGACGTGCAGCCTTTCAAATCGGTTGGCTGGGCTCCATGAAGCGCCGCGTCCACGAATCGCCGTTTGGCTCTGTGGGTTCTCTCGAATGACAGGCCGGAATTTCTTTTTCGCGAGCACGTAATAAGTTCACATGAACGTATCACGCTGTCGAGCAAATCTTTGAGTTCCTGCTATACTTGCGCACCGATTACTGATCACCGATCACTGTTTTTCCAGGAGGGGTGGCAGAGCGGTTGATTGCGCCGGTCTTGAAAACCGGAAGGCCGAAAGGCCTCGTGAGTTCGAATCTCACCCCCTCCGCGTCTAATTTCTAATTCGCGATTCCTGATCGTCGATTTGGCGAAAAAGAAAATGCGCTACAAGAAGAGCGCATAAAATCCCAAGGACGACGGCACACACAACATCGGACAAATAATGCGCGCCGAGATACATTCGCGATAAGCCGATCAGGACCGGAATGGGAAGACAGGCGAGGCCGATCCGTCGGTTTGCCAGAAACAAAGTAAAAAAGAAAGCGGTCGAAGCGTCAACGTGACCGGACGGGAACGAATGATACTTGGAGTTGAAATGCGGACCGCCCCAGCGCATGTCCGTGTGCACCGAGGGGCGCGGACGCGGAATGGTCCGTTTGATGACATTGCCGGTCACGCCTGCGAGCGACATGGCTATTAGCATGGCGAGGAAAATGCGCGTCCACTTTTTGCCGTCGCGGATCCATGCGATCGCCAAAAGCAGCAGCCCGAGCGCGGTATGCAATGGCCAGTCACCAAACAAGCTGACGTAGCGCATCAAACTGCGCAGCGCGGGCGTTTGATGCTGAGCTACGAAATCGCGCACTGTGTCATCAAAATAAAATCCCAATGCAATCGCGATTGCAGCGATTGCGATTGCGATCAGCCCATAAAAAACGGCTGTGCCCTTCATAAAATAAGTTCCCGTTAACGGTTGCAACTCTTACTCTTGCTCATGCTCTTGCTCCTAACCGACCAGAACCGAGCATGAGCAGGAGTAGGAGCATGAGCAGGATAAACTCGACGACTACAAAGTACGCGACATTATTTTTCGGCTGTCTCCTCTTTCACATTGTCGGCACATGGAATTTGCCGCTGATCGATCGGGACGAGCCACGTTTCGCGGAGGCATCGCGCGAAATGATCGAGCGCGGCGATTACATCGTGCCTTACTTCAACAATCAGCTGCGTCTCGACAAGCCTCCCCTGACCTATTGGGCGCAAACCCTCAGTTATCGCATCTTCGCTGAGAACGATTTTGCGGCACGTTTTCCATCAGTGATTGCAGCGGCACTGACCGCGCTGGTGATCTTTATCTGGGGCACGCGATTACGCGGAAAGGAGCTTGGCTGGCGGGCGGCGATTATCTTCACGCTTTCGCTGCAAACATTTATCCACGCAAAAGCTGCCGTTGCCGACATGTGGCTTGTGCTGTTCGTGACACTGGCGCATTGGAGTGGCTGGGAGATTCTACAGTGTCCGCCGAGGAACCAAGGAGCGGCGGTCTCTAGTCCGCCGTGGGCGATCTGGAGATCGCCCTTCCTTGTTTTTTATCTCTCGCTCGCACTTGGTTTCCTCGCTAAAGGCCCGATTGCTTGGACACCGCTGCTCACGGTCGGCGTATTAATTATTTCCACACGAGATTGGCAGCTGGTGCGGTCATTCAAATTTCTGCGCGGACTTTTGCTCACTCTCGCCGTGATCGCGCTGTGGGGAATTCCGGCGCTTATTGAAACGCACGGCGAGTTCTTCAGAGTCGGAATTGGACGGCATGTCATAGGCCGTTCGCTTGCGACCATGGAAGGTCACGGCGCTGACTCATTCGGAATGTATTTGCTGCTTCTGCCGTTTTATTTTGTGACGATCTTTATCAGTCTTTTTCCATGGTCGATCAAATTGCCTTGGCTCGTGCAAAGACTATGGCGGGAAACAAGGGTCGGGATCGCCGATCCCGGCTACAGCGCGAACAAGATCGACGCTTATCTGGTAACAGGAACAGCGGTCATTTTTATTATCTTCACACTATTAAAGACGAAGTTGCCGCATTACACGCTCCCGGCTTTTCCTCTTCTTGCTCTGCTCCTCGCGCGGCATTGGCTGGGAGACGCGCCTTTCCAAGCTTCAACGGTGAGTGAAAGCCGCCACTCATTGTTCAAACGAATCGCCATTGGCACCGCTTGTATTTGGATCGCCATAGCGTTCGTTGTCCCGCCAATAGTGGCGCGGTTTTTTCCGGCATATCAGCTTTTTCAACAATCGCGCGTAGCTTTGCGGCCGGACATGCAATTTGCCTCCGTGGAGTTCGAGGAACCAAGCTTGGTCTGGTACTTTCGTTCCCGCATAAAGGCATTTCTAACCCCGTTGAACAAACGACGCGCCACGGAATTCATGAGCGCGCCCGGTTCGCGCTTTGTTGTGCTACCGACGCTTCTTGCAGGGTCACTCTTCCCGGATGTACCACAAAACCGGGAATTTTTTACAGTCAGCGGTTTCAATGTCGCCAAAGGCAAACGCCTCGATCTCACGCTCGTCTTAAGGCCAGAATAGCTTAACCACAGAGGACACAGAGAGCAGGGAGAGGCAAACGTTTGTTAATTCTCTGCGCACTCTGCGCTCTCTGTGGTAGATCAATTGCGAGATGATTACCTTCCTCGACGGCAAACTCGTGAATGCTCTGCCGACACAAGCGACTATCGATGTCGGTGGAGTCGGCTACGAAGTGTTCATTCCGCTATCGAGCTACGACAAACTGCCCGTTGCAGGGCAACCCATCCGAATTCTCACCCACCTGGCAGTGCGCGAAGACGCGCATGTTCTTTACGGGTTTATGACGTCAGCGGAGCGCGACCTCTTCCGGTTACTGGTCAATAACGTCAGCGGGATCGGACCGAAGCTTGCCCTCGCAGTGTTAAGCGGGATGAGCGTCAACAATTTCAAAGCTGCAGTGGTCAACTCTGATGTTACTGCGATTTCAAAGATTAGCGGGCTCGGCAAAAAGACGGCAGAGAGGATCGTTCTCGAACTAAAGGACAAGCTGGGTGTCGCTGCGGCATGGGAAGCAGCGAGCGCCGCGCATGCACCCACGCCCGAAGAAGAACAAGTCAATGAAGCGGTGCTCGCCCTCATCGCGCTTGGTTACAAACAGGCCGAAGCGCATAAGGCAGTCCGTGACTTCCAGGAGAAAGGCGAAGCGAAGTCGGCGGAAGAACTTGTGAAGCTGGTGCTGAAGCGCATGGCAGCCGGACGATAATCAGAAAATACCGAACGCTCGACGTCTAACCCCAATGTTCAATTCAGAAGTCTGCATTCGGCGTTGGACGTTGGCCGTTGGACGTTGGACGTTTCAGTGAAATGGTCGCCATTGCCGACAACCGTCTGCAAACGATCCGTACCGCTTTCCCAAAAGAAGGCCTCTTCGCGGAAAAGCAGTGGCTCCTTTCGCCTGACGCATTTCCGATCGATAAAAAATTTTCAACTGACCTCGAGCAGCTTGGTCATCGGCTGTTTGTTTTTCAGCGCGCTTGCAATCAGCTGTACCAGCTGAGCGTCAAAGGCAAGCAGCCTGGATGGATTGCGCGCTACCTCGACGCCGGCAAACCGAAAGAACTGGTCGAATTCTCGCAGCATAAGGAAATCCGCGACGATCTACCGCGGGTGATCCGGCCAGATCTAATTCTGACCGAGAACGGATACATCATTGCCGAAATCGATTCGGTGCCGGGGGGACTAGGTCTCACGGCGTGGCTCAATCAAACGTATTCAAAATTGGACAATGCAATCATTGGGGGTACGAATGGTATGCTGGGCGGATTTCATTCCGTGCTACCAAACGGCGGCGACATTGTCATCTCGCAGGAATCGGCAACCTACCGGCCGGAGATGGAATGGATCGTGGCGCGATTGAAGGAACAAGCTGCTGCAGCCGGAGGCGATGATTCCGGCTTTCCTCGCGATCACAATGGCGCCGGGATCACCGATCCCGGCTACAGCTGGCGTGTTGTGCCGGCGGAGAATTATGAACCGGAGAATGGGCGCGCGGTGTATCGTTTTTTCGAATTGTTCGATCTGCCAAACATTCCGGGGATCGAAAAGACGCTGCGCGCAAATGCAGAAGACCGAATCACGATTACGCCGCCGATCAAGCCGTATCTGGAAGAGAAAATGTGGTTCGGACTCTTTTGGCTTCAGCCGTTGCGCGAGTTCTGGCGACGCGAATTGGGCGAGAAATATTTTACCAAGCTACAGGAAGTGATTCCGTATTCGTGGTTGCTCGATCCAACACCCCTGCCCCAGCATGCAGTCATTCCACGGCTGGAAATCCACGACTGGCGCGAGGCTGCGAAGTTCAGCCAGAAAGATCGCGAGCTTCTCTTGAAAGTGAGTGGGTTTTCACCTCTTGGCTGGGGCAGTCGCGGCATTGCGCTTGGAAGCGATCTGCCGCATTCCGAATGGGAAAAGCGAATCGAGCACGCGCTAACCACGTTCGAATCGTCACCGACGATTCTGCAGCGCTTTCATAAAGGCCGGTTGTTTGAGCACCGTTATTGGGATTCAGATTTAGGCGAACTGAAAACGATGAAAGGTCGTGTGCGCCTGTGTCCGTATTATTTCGTCGAAGGCGATCGCGTGAAGTTGCGCGGCGCGCTCGCGACAATCGTACCAGCCGACAAGAAATTTTTGCATGGCATGAGCGAGGCGATTCTTGTGCCATCGAAAACTCAATGACCCTCCGCGCTACGAAGCAACCTGGGCCTTAGTACAAACGCACGCGCCAGCGAAAATGTGAAAACGAAATTCTATTCTTTGCTCTCGGAGCGTTCATCGCGCCAACAGAAGCATCTGAATTAAACCGGGAATCACTGTTTGATTCTGTCGAAGAGTTTGTAACCGCCGTGAAGGCATTCCAGCCAGCTGCCTCCAAAGGCGGGTTGGCCTCTCTTTTTACGATTCCTGAAATGGGCCACGAGAATTCTGGGAAACCAACCGCGGCGTCTGCTATTCAGTCGTGCGAGCCGATCTGGTCCGATGACAAGTCTGCTTTGCTATTCGCCACTGCTAACCCACCCACCGTCGGGACCTATTCGAATATCGAAGTTCTGTTTCTACTCGTTCACCAGCGCGACGGTTGGCGGATTGCCGACTTTTTGCGCTTTATGGCAACCGGAAAAGACTCAGCACTTTCCGCAAAACAAACAGCCTTTGCGGGCGGTGGAGGTCAACTCAGCAGCGAGGGGTTTCATCCTGTCGTCACGGTTAGCGAGCTTCAAGGCGGCCGCGGCTACTCATACGAGACATGTGCCTCCTACACGTTCGCCCGTTCAAAGCTTAAACGTTTGGAATTGGAATAGCCGCGACGCGTTTATTATTTTTTTCGCAGCAAGGCACAGTTTTAAGCGTGCAACCGCGTGGGCATTGCTTCAGAAAAGACACATGATCACAAAAAGCATTGGCATGCTGTTGCTCGCAATCTATCTGATTCTTGTTGGGATCACTACGCTCTTTCACGTTGGCATCGGAGCAATCGTCCTGGGAGTTTCGGCGTTGTTGGCGGGCATTTTGATTTTAGTCGGCAAGTAATCGAGTCCCAGCCCGCATCGCAGAAAATGACGGCGCACCCGCTTCGCAAAGGCTATGACGCGCCGAGCAGCGCCGTGGCTACAGACTTGGAACCACTGGCCGTTCACAAAACACCCACTGCGCGCGAGATCAGCAAAATTACAATCACCAGTGAGACCAGAATCTGAATCATCGCCAGTATTTTAGCCCAGCGCGCCAGGAGCGGCGCGTCCGTCGGGCCGAAGGTCGAGCTCTGCGTGAAGGCAACGAACAGATAATCGACGAACCGTGCGCGCCAGTGTGCGCACGCAAATTCGGGGCGCTCGTCGTGCGGAATTTGCATCTGCGGGAAAAGGAAACTCGTGCTGCCGAATCTTCTTTGTTTCTGCCGCAGCGTCGGCCCGCCGCCATCGAGTCGCCAGTACCAGAGCGCAAAGACGATTACATTCGTGAGCCAGAGTAATCCGCCTGAGCGCAGCAGCTGCAACGGAGATTCGCGGTGTCCCGGCAGCCAGCGCACAAGCAGAATCACTGAGGCGATCAGCGCCGCTGTTGTGATCGCATTAATCAGCATTCCGAGCGTGCGATTTAGTGAATATTTTCCTACGCGATGGCTCACCACCGTTGGCACAAGCAAAACGACAATCACAGTGGGCAACAGCCAAATCGGACCGACCACGAGATTCGATGGCAGCGCGAGATAAATTGCGCCGATCGCCAGTACTGCGGCAATTACCTGTCCCCGCGGTTCGGGTTTGTCGATATGCTCTGGTGAGCGCGTCATTCCATGGCGCTTATAACTGATTTTACAAGGCGTGGCCAGAGATCGAAATGTTGTGGCGTCGGCAACGCTGCCGCTGATTCTTGAATCCACGGACATGTATTGCTGCATCGAATCAACATGCGGGGATCCCGCGCGGAAGTCGGCAAATGTTTAAGCGCGTCTTGAAATGGCTCGGGACGATCATCGCCTTGCTCGTGATCGCTTTCGCCGTGTTCCTTATCAATCTGATCTGGTTCCGGCCGTGGAGTCTCAATCTATTTTATGAAAAGGTTTTCGCTGAAGTCGTCTTCGACCATCCGGAGCTGCTATCAACACTCGGGTTGGTCGAGCAATTCGGCATAACGAATCACAGTGGGAAACTCGACGACGAATCGCCTGCGCATCAACAGCGCGAATTCGACAGATGGAAGCGCGATCTGACGCAGCTTCGCGAGTACCCGCTCGACAGGCAGTCGTCTTCACAAAAACTTTCCACACACGTGCTGGACTGGTTTTTGCAAATGCAGGTCGAAGGCGAAGAGTGGCAGTGGCACAATTATCCGGTCAATCAGCTCTTTGGCGTGCAGAACCAGTTCCCCTCTTTTATGGCAAACACGCATCGGCTACTCACCCGCAAAGATTGCGAGTATTATCTGAAGCGCCTGGATGCTCTCCCGACGAAGTTCGATCAACTGCTCGAGAGTCTGAAGATCCGCGAACAAAAACAAATCCTGCCGCCGCGTTTTGTCGTCGAAGAAGTGCTCAAGGAAATGACGGATTTTATCGGCACGCCGGCTTCGGAGAACATTCTGGCTAGTTCGTTCAAAACTCGGGCAGCTAAAATCGCGGAGCTGACCAAAGCGCAGCGCGCAGATTTCCAAGGTCGCGTCGAAACGGCGATAAGCGGGCGAGTTTATCCAGCGTATCAAAAGCTGATTGATTGTTTCCGGGAGATCTTGCCGAAAACGACGAGTGAGGACGGCGTGTGGAAACTGCCGAATGGTAA
>WNGC01000735.1_pt1 | contig 19487 bp, 19 predicted proteins | sample 5400051 | NCBI WGS metagenome assembly WNGC01 (sample SAMN13153368, study PRJNA577476) | soil metagenome | isolation source: 20 cm soil or saprolite under grassland replicate 2 | place: USA:California | collected 2016-06-15
GCCGTTCAGCAGGGGGCGGCGCGCCGGGGCGAGTCGCCCGAGACACCACGCCGAGGCGAAGACTAGGACCCACGCGGACCCGACTCCCGCGAGCCAGCGGAGCGCGAGCCAGGCCGCGAACCGCTGCTCGAGCCCCATCCCGAGCGTCGCGAGTCCGATCAGGACGAGGCCGCCGCGGGTCGCGGTCGCGGGACGGATCCGGAGGCCCATGGCCGACAGCGCCCCGACCAGATAGCCGAGATAGTTCGCCGACGCCAGCCACCCGCCGCCGGCCACGGACAGGCCCGCATCCTGCTGCATCAGGGGCAGGATCGGGGTGAAGGCGAAGCGGCCGATGCCCATCGCGACCGCCAGGGCCGTCAGCCCCGCCAGGGCGACAGCCGCCGGCGAGGGCCCGGGCCTCGCGCGGGTCGGTTCCGAGGGGCGGGCCATGCCCCGAGTCTCGGTCGGCCCGGCCATTGTGAAAAATGAATATTCGAGATGTAATCGTTCTCGATATGGGAAATATCGACCTGAGCGCGCTGGAGATCTTCAAGACGGTCGCCGAGCAGGGCGGCATCACGCGGGCGGCGGCCCGGCTCCACCGCGTGCAGTCGAACGTGACCACGCGGGTGAAGCAGCTCGAGGCGCGCCTCGGCACCACGCTCTTCCTGCGGCAGGGCCGGCGGCTCGTGCTCTCGCCCGAGGGCAAGCTGCTGCTCGTGTACGCCGACCGGCTCCTGCGCCTGTCCTCCGAGGCCGAGGCCGCGCTCCAGAGCGGCGCGCCGTCAGGGACGCTCCAGCTCGGCGCGCTCGAGAGCACCGCGGCGACCCGGCTGCCCCCGGTCCTCTCGCGCTATCACCGCACCTATCCGGACGTGCGGATCGAGCTGGTGACGGGCACGACGGGCGCCCTGATCGCCAAGGTCTCCGGCCACGAGGTCGAGGCGGCGCTCGTCGCGGAGCCGTTCACGGCAGGAGACCTCGAGGCCGAGCCGGTGTTCAGCGAGGACCTCGTCCTGATCGCGCCCAAGAGCCTTCCAAGGATCCGGACACCGAAGGATATCGGGCACACGACACTGATCGCGTTCGCGACGGGGTGCTCCTACCGGCGGCGGCTCGAGGCGTGGCTCGGCGGCGCCAGGGTGGTGCCGGAGCGCGTTATGGAATTCGGCTCGTACCACGCCATCGTCGCCTGCGTCGCCGCGGGCGCCGGGATCGCGATCGTGCCGCGCTCGGTGCTCCGCGTCTCCCTGGGGGAGCGCGACGTGGCGGCGTATCCGCTGCCGGCGGCCGTCGCCAGGGCGCGCACGTGCCTCGTCTGGCGGCGGGGCCAGCGCTCGATGGCGCTCGAGGCGTTGCGGGCCGAGCTTCGGCGCGGGCGCGGGGCCCTCAGCGGAGCGTCTGGCGGAGCGAGGCGGCGATGAGGGAGACGGCGCGAGTCGCGGTGTCGATGAGCCGCCCCATCGGCACGAACCCGTGGATCATTCCTCCATAGCAGACGTAGTCGACGCGCACGCCCGCGTCGCGCAAGCGTCCCGCGTACGCCTCACCCTCGTCGCGCAGCGGGTCGAACCCCGCGGTGACGATGAGGGCCGGCGGCAACCTGGCGTGGGACTGCGCGCGGAGCGGTGAGGCGCGCCAGTCGGCCGCCTCGTCCGGGGCGTTCAGGTAGTGGGCGCTGAACCAGCGCATCCCGTCACGCGTGAGGAGATAGCCCTCGGCGAAGTCGCGATAGGACCGCGTCTCCGCCGCGAGGTCCGTGACCGGGTAGAGCAAGATCTGGAGTCCGATGGCCGGCGCCCGCTGCTCACGGGCCAGCAGCGCGACGACCGCGGCCAGGTTGCCGCCGGCGCTGTCGCCGCCGACCGCCAGCCGGGCGGCGTCGACGCCGAGGCGGGCGGCGTTCGCGACCACCCAGCGCGTCGCCGCCCAGGCGTCGTCGGCCGCGGCCGGGAACTTGTGCTCCGGGGCCAGGCGATAGTCGACGGACACGACGCTCGCGCCCGACTCCGCGGTGAGCTGCCGGCACAGGACGTCATGCGTCTCGAGATCGCCGATCACCCAGCCCCCACCGTGGAAGTAGACCAGCCCGGCGAGCGGCGTCGAAGCCGGGATGCCCGCCGGCCGATAGATGCGCAGCGGGATCGGGCCCCGCGGACCCTCCGCCGCGAGGTCCCGGACGCTGCCGATGTCGGGCGGCACGGGGGTGGCGGCGGGGCGCGTGTCGCGGAACAGCTGGCGCGCGTCCTTGGGAGAGAGCTGATGGTACGCCGGGCGCCCCGACTTGACGACGAGATCGATCACCGCCGCCACCTGGGGGTCGAGGGCCGCGGCACCCGGGAGCGTCACGACCGCACCCCGCCCTGAGCGAGCGCCTCCGCCGCCGCCGTCTCGACGGCCGTGCCCCTGAAGAAGTCCGGATTCACCTCGCCCCAGAAGCGCACGGCGTTGGTGAACATGAAATCACGGAAATCGTCGTCGGTGATCAGCCCGTGCTCGACCAGCTCGTACGCCTCGGGGACCACCTCCGCCATGTCCGGGACGTCGAAGTGCCCGATGTCGGAGCTGAACAGCGCGTTCAGGCGCGCGCCCAGCGGATTCGCGCGGCGGTTGAAGGCCCACGCGTTGATCGGGTCGTCGGCCTCGCAGCCGAAGTAGAAGCGCGGGACGAAGAGGTCGCGGATGTCCTCCCGGCGCTCGATCTTGCAGCGGAAGTAGTCGTCGAGGTCCTCGAGGCCGCCGGTCAGCGCCGAGTTCGAGTCGCCGTCCAGGCCCTCGCCGCGGCTCACGGCCTCGGCCACGGCAGGGCTCGCGTACGTCCGGGCGAAGTCCAGCAAGCGCGCGCGGTCCAGGTTGTGCGGGTTCGTGCGCTCGAGCGCCTGCCGGTTGCGCTTCTCCCAGTGGCCGACGAGATCGGCGTAGAGCATGGACGCCCAGCCGACGCCGCCCTCGAGGAACGCGAAGTTCAGGTCCGGGAAGCGGCGCGTGACGCCGCCGAAGAAGAGCGCCTTGCAGACGGCGTGGCCGGCGGAGGCGAAGTGGCCGATGTGGTTGTAGCAGAAGTTCGACGGCGAGCTCCGCAGGAGGATCGAGCGCCCGCCGTTGTGGAAGCTCGGCGCGATCCGTAGCTCCCGGCACTTCTGCCACACGGGATCGTAGTCGTGCTCGCTGTCGATGCCGATCACGTCGTACCACTCGACGGCCTTCGCCGCGGCGGGATTCTCCTCGACGAGCGCCGGGACGGGCCGGCGCATCAGGCCGCCGACCATCATCACCTTGTACCCGAGCTGCTTCGACGCGAACTCGAGCTCCTCGAGCGCCTCCTCCGGCGTGTACATCGGGATGATCGCCGCCGGGATGATGCGGTCCCCGAGCCCGCGGAACTGATCGGCGGTGAAGACGTTGTAGGCGCGGCAGATCGCGCGGCGGAGGCGGGTGTCCTGGATCCGGTGGTAGCTCAGCCCGGCCGTCGGGTAGACGACGCAGAAGTCGATCCCGAGGTCCTCGAGCCGCTCGTACATGAGCCGCGGCAGCATCGCGGTCGCCCGGTCGAGGGTGTTCTCGCACGGCGATCCCCAGAACGTCTCCATGGCGACCCGGCGCCGGCGGCGCTCGGCCAGCGACATCGCGAGCACGTTCGGGACGGCCTGGGTCCTCAGCTGGAGCGCCTCGACCGCGTCGTCGCCGCCGATCTTTCGGAACGCCTCGCGCATGACGGGCGTGTACTCGAGCCAGTGTCCGTCGGCGTCGATGATCGGGTGGCTCAGGCGGGAACGAAGCTTCCGGGCGTCCGTAAGACCGTGGGTCCGCATGGCGGCGCCTCCAGCAAAGGGCTCGTGGCTGAGGGGATCATACCTCATCCGCCGCGGTAGACGCGCGGCACCCGGGTGTTGATGCTGGTGAGGATCTCGTGCGCGATGGTGCCGGCCCAGACGGCCATCTGCTCGATCGGGATCGCCGTGTCACCCTCGCCCCCGAGCAGGACCACCTCGTCGCCGTTGTAGGCGGAGTCCCGGCCGATCGACACCATGATCTGGTCCATGCAGATCCGCCCGACTACCGGATAGCGCTTGCCGTGGACGATCACCTCGGCCCGTCCGCTCATGGCGCGCGCGTAGCCGTCGCCGTAACCGACCGGTAGCGTCACGACACGCGTCTCGGCCGGCGCCACCCACTCGCCGCCGTAGCTGACCGGGTGCCCGGCCTTGACCACCTTGAAGAAGACCACCCGGGTCAGCCAGCGCAGCGCCTGCCGCACGGGAAGGCTCGCCGCCACGTCCGCGGACGGTCGGGCCCCGTAGAAGAGGATCCCGGGGCGGACCAGATCGAGGTGGCTTTCGCGCAATTGTAGAATTGCGCCCGAGTTGGCCGCGTGCCGCAAGGGTGGCGGCAGCGAGCGGCGCTCGTAGAAGCGCAGGACCTCCGCGAAGCGCTCGAGCTGCAGGCGCGCGTGGGCGAGGTCGGGGGCGTCGGCGTTCGCGAAGTGCGTGAAGATCCCCTCTACGCGCACGTGGCGGCAGCGGAGTGACGCCTCGAGCAGGGCCTCGGCGCTGTACCAGTGCACGCCGATCCGCTCCATCCCGGTGTCGATCTTGAGGTGCACGGTCGCCGGGCGCCCGAGCGCGGCGGCGTGCTCCTCGATCGCCCGCAGCTTGTCGACGGAGGACGCGGCCAGGGTGAGGCCGTGCTCCAGAAAGCGCGGGATCTGCGAGCCGAGGATGCCCCCGAGCACCAGCACGGGCAGGCGCACGCCGTGCTGCCGCAGGCGCAGGCCTTCCTCCAGGTAGGCGACGCCGACGTAGGGCGCGCCGAGGCGCTCGAGCACTCGTGCGACCTCGACCAGCCCGTGGCCGTAGGCGTTCGCCTTGAGGATCGGCATCACGCGGGCGGGCGCGACGTGGGCCGCGATGACCCGGTAGTTGTCAGCGAGGAGGTCGAGGTCGACCTCGACGCGGGTCGGGCGCGGCTCGTCGGCCGCGATGGTCGGCTCGTTGAGGGCGGTCATGGCCTCCCGCCGATGACCTACATCGGTTCGACGCGCACCATGGCCCAGCCCTGCCGGCGCACACGATCGTCGATCAGACGTCGTGAGCGACGGTCGGCCCGACGACGGTCCCCTTCGCGGGCGCTCGAGGCCTTCCGACGCTCACCCGACCGCCGATCGAGGACGACGGACACCCGGTCGTCGCCGGCGAAGGCTCGCTTGAGGTACTCGTAGTGGTCGAGGGCGTCTCGGGACACCACGAAGATCAGAGCGGGGCGCGGCGCGGATTTCGCCCGCCGCTCGGGCTCCCGAGCCTCGTGCAGCGGGTCAGTGGGCATCGTGTTCGCCACCCCTGTGATTCCGGAATCGCGCAGACTGCGCGGCGCAGAGGGCTGCGACTCTACCATCAAACCGCGCGGCTTGAACGGTGGCGAGGATCCTAGAGCCGCCGTCCGCGCTGACTCGTGTCGGAGGCGCTGGCGCCCTCGCGGTCGAGCCGCTGCAGGATGCGGCTCACGTACTGGCGCGTCTCGCGGTAGGGCGGAACGCCCCCGTAGATGAGCACCGCTCTCTCACCGGCGTTGTAGGCGGCCAGGGCGAGCGTCAGGTTGTTGTCGAATCGATCCATCAGGCTGCGCAGGTGTCGGACGCCGCCGTGGATGTTGGCGCGCGGATCGAAGGGATCGTCCACACCGAGGAGGGCCGCCGTCGCGGGCGTCAGCTGCATCAGCCCGAGGGCCCCCCGCCTGGAGACGGCGTGCGTGTTGAATTGCGACTCGGTCTCGATGATCGCCGCGACGAGGTTCTGCGAGAAACCGTACAGGGTCGCCGCTTCCTTGATGTGGGCGTCGAGACTGACTTGTTCGGCGGCAACGTGCTGGAATTCCTTCGGCGCGGCCATGCGGGCTGCCACGTACCCGGAGAGCATCGTCAGCACGAGCACGGAGAAGCCCAACAGGTGCCGACTCATGGACGAGCGCGGATCTGCCATCTGAGTGGCCTGGCGGGCCATGACGGTCAAGACCGCTGTGACCGGCTGAAATCGGTGTCCGGCTTGGTGCCGCGCGACGACATGAGGTCGCGAGAGCGGAGCCACTCCTCGTAGGGATCTACGACGGACGAGGCTGTGACCGGCGCACGCCGCTTCCGGCTGGCGAGGAGCCCGGCAGCATAGAGGAGCAGGAAGATCCCACCCGCGGGTACGACGACCAGGACAAGGGTAATGAGCCAAACGTTGCCCCTCCTTGGTGACATCTTCTCCTCCTTTGGCCTCCGTTGGCGACAACCTTCTCAGCACCGGGCTGCCTGCCCTCTCGGAGCCATCTGGCGGTGAGAGAGAGCAACGATCGAACCAAGAGCGAATGGAAGAGTTAAGAGGTTGATTCCACGCGTGTTTTACGGATGGAGGTCGGCAGGTCCGCCTGGTCAGCGGCTTACCGGGCAGGCGGATATCTCCCACCGGCGCCTCCACCCGCTATGGCTCGAGAATGATCTGCCCGGTCAGATACTTATCAGGCCCCTAATTGGCCGGCGACTCGGAAGTTATTGATATTTCTGGAATTCGATTCCGGTACTGGATTTGCCTTACAAGTCCGGCCATGGAGGATTCAACTCAGATGGTGCCGGAGTACCCGTCATGGCCTCCACGCGCCCGTGGTGTGGGCCGGCCATCCGTGGTGGCGCAGTACACGCCTCAGCTTACCGAGTGGCTGCGCGAGCATCCCGGCATCTCGGGCGCGGAAATCCTGCGGCGCGCCCGGCGCGCCGGCTATCGTGGGGGTAAGAGTGCACTCTACGAGCTCGTGAGGCGGCTCCGGGTGTCCGAAGCTCGAAGCCAGTTTCGGACGTGACGGTTCCTGCCGAGCGCTCGCTCGGCCCTGCGCCAATTCCGGAGGTCAGAACGTCGATGATCAGCCGAGACCCCATGCCTGCACCGCCCGTCCATCTACCGCTGCGACGGCTCGCGCTGTGTCTCGGGTGCGACGAGTGCTTCGACATCGTCGCCGAGAGATGCCCGGCCTGCGGTGGTGCCACGTGGACATCGCTCTCGCGCCTGACCGAGCCGAGGGTCCGGCAGCTCATCCTCGTCGCGCGCGAGCGAGAGCCCCTCTATGAGGATCTGAAGCGCGCCTTCGCCGGGAACGAGACCGTGCGAGTCCTCCGGGACCGGCGCGGTGTGGAGCGGCAGGAGCTTTCCGGCCCCGAGGGGGCCGACCGGCACCAGGACAATCGACGCGCGACCCAGACCATCGACGGGCTCCTGCGAGCGGTCGGCTGGGTCATCGTGCCCCTGGGCGGAGATTCGGCGAGGCCCGGCACGCCAATGTCGTCGGGGACGAGGTGAGGGTGATGAGCCCCACGCTCAGGAGACTGGAAGTCACAAAGCTCGAGGAGCTGGCGGCGCTCGTCGCCGAGCACATCGAGGGCATCGAGCTCGGGCTCAAGGTGATCGACGGGCACCTCTTGCTGGGACAGGCCGCCATCGACCTGGTCGGCGTGGACACGAAGGGCTCGCTCGTGCTGATCGCGCTCGACTTCACGGCTGACGAGGGGTTGCTGCTGCGTGGGATGGACGCGTACTCCTGGTGTCTCGAGTACCCGGACACGATCGGGCGGCTCTATCCGGCGGCGGAGATCTCGCCGGCGCGCCCGCCGCGCATCCTGTTCATCGCCGAGCGCCTCACCGACGCTTTCGTCCGCCGCATCAGGCAGCTCTGCTTCCGCGACGTCGACTGCCTCGAGTTCCGACATCTCGAAGCCGACGGCGCCTCGGCGCTCTACTTCGATCTGGTGGAGCGCATCCGCCAAGCGGACGGCGCGCTCGAGGAGCCCGCGGAGATCGAGTCGCGCGTCCCCGGGACGCGCGGCGTGTGGGAGGGCGAGGCCCCGGACCCGGTACCCGCCCCGGTGGAGCCCGAGCCCACGACTGAACCTGAGGTGACCGAACCGGAGGTCGACTGGCCGCGGGCAGCCTCGCTCGAGGCGCCCGCCGCCGACCTTCTCGAGGGCGTGGCCGCAAGCGTCGTCAGCGTCGTCGACGAGCCGCGCGAGGAGGTTCTTGCCTCCCTTGCCTGGGCCGAGCCGGTGGCGGAGCCCGCCCAGCCGGAGGTCGAGGACGAGGCGCCGGAAGCGGCGGCGCGCCCGGCAGAACCCGTGACGCCGATGGTCGACACCGGGAGCAATTCCGAGTGGCAGGCGTTCCTGAGCGGGCTCGGCGTCGAGGTGTCGAAGCCGGAGGCCGTGCCCACCGTGGAGGCCGAGCCGACGCCCCCGCCCGTCGGCGCACCGAGCGCCGGCCACACCGCCTCCTTCGCGAAGCCGGTGAACGGCGCGCCGGCCGCGTCAGTCCCGACGGCGCCGCCGGCGCCCACGCCGAGCGCCCGGAAGCCGGCGATCCTCGTCGTCGACGACGCGGGTCCGGTGGTGAGCCTCTGCGTGAGTGTCTTGCAAACGCTCAGGTGCTCGATCCGCACGGCCAACCGTGGCGCGACGGCGCTCGAGCTGGTCGCCAAGGAGCCGTTCGATCTGGTCCTCGTGGACTACATGATGCCCGGCATGAACGGCGTCGACGTCCTCGCGCAGGCGAGGAAGATCCGCCCGGCGATGGCTGGCATCCTCATGACCGCGTACGGCACCCCGGACATCCTCAACGACGCGACGCGCCTCGGCTTCAACGCCATCCTCCGCAAGCCGTTCACGCCGACCGAGTTGCGCGCGGCCGTCGAGAAGGTCCTGGCCGGTACGGACGTCGCGCTGTCGGGCTCGACGACTTCCCCCGCGAGAATCGCGTAGCGCGCCGACCCCCGCCGACGCGATCTGACGTCGGCGCCGCTCCGGTCGAGGTCGAGGCCGCGCACTCCGTGGACCCGCGCCCGCCCGATCTCGACTAGAATCACGCCAAGAGGAGATCCGTCGATGACGCGAGACCCGCTGCCGCCTGCCGTGATCGCCGAGCTCCTGCTGAGCGCCATGACGACGCTGCGCTCCGAGCTTGCCGCGCTGCCCGACGCGGTGTCGGCGTTCCATCCTGCCCCCGGGGAGTGGTGCGCCAGGGAGGTCCTCGGCCACCTGATCGAGGCCGAGCGGCGCGGCTTCGCCGGCCGCATCCGGATCATCCTCGCCGCCAGCACGCCGCGGCTCGAGACCTGGGACCAGAACGAGGTGGCGCGGGCGCGGCACGACTGCGAGCGGGACGGCCGGACCCTGCTCGACGAGCTCGGGCGGATGCGCGACGACAGCGCAGCGCTCGTGCGCGGTCTCCGGCGGGAGGATCTCGAGCGGGCCGGGGAGCACCCGAAGGTCGGCCGCCTACGTGTCGCCGATCTCCTGCAGGAGTGGATCCACCACGATCGCAATCACGTCAAGCAGATCCTCGCCAACGTGCAAGCGTTCGTGTGGCCGCACCTGGGGAACGCCCAGAAGTTCTCGCCCGTCGGCTGACGGGCCCGCAGTGCACACGCACCAGGAGCCGAACATGCTCAGCGACCGCTATCTCAAGCTCGTGCTGACCGTCATCGCGCTGGCGCTCGTCGTGATCGCCGCGCGCCCGTGGCTATCCGCTCCCGATTCGGCGAGTGCCGAGACCACGCTTCCCAAGTACGAGGTCGCCATGCCGAAGGCGTGGGGGAAATACGTGGCCTACAGCAACAACAATCTGCTGCTGCAGGCTCAGGACGGAAGCATGCGGATCGTCGACGTCGAAGGGAAGCCGCCCGAGTATCCGAAGGTGAAGGTGCTGATCCGCTGGGAGTAGCCGGAGGCTAGGCGCTCAGCTGGACGCCGGCGAGGACTCGCGGCGTGAAGCCCGCGCAGGCTCCCTTGACCGCAGCCCCCGGTACGCTGCCGCGCCTCGAGCCCTCCCCCACTTCGAGGGTGACCGTCGCGCTACCGTCGATGCCGAGATCGAGCAGGGTCACGGGGCGAGATCCGCACGCTTGGGACGAGGCGCTGGACGACCAACGTGTCCGCGAGGCCGGCGCCGACGGTGGGTGGCCTGACTCCGGCGCGAGGGGCGTCATCGTCCCGCCATCGCACCGATCGGCACGGAGGCGGGTTCGGTCCGGAGACTCAGGGGCAGGGCCTGTCTGAACCGGATCCGGATTTCGCGAAGCAGCCGGATGCTGTGGTCGTCACAGATGCCGTGCGACTCGACCGCCTCGCCCGCCGCGTCGTCCTCTCGCATCAGCCCGGGTCGTCCTTCGTGCTGGCACCACGCGCAGACGAGTCTCATGCTGGCCTCCTCCAGGGCAATGAGTGGTCCACGGTTCGATATCCGGAAATATCCATATCCGGAAATGTCGACGGAGACACGCTCCCGGACAATGCGGGAAACCCAGCAATCCGGTCGCGGTGAATCCCTAGGAGGCGCCCCGTGGGCGGTCGCGGCCGGCGTCGCCGGGGCAGCTTCAGCTGAAGACGACGACGCCGCGGGCGACCTGGCCGCTCCGGAGCGCCTGGAACCCCTCGTTGATCTCGTCGAGCTTGTAGGTTCGACTGATCAGCTGGTCGATCTTGAGCCGGCCGTCGAGGTAGAGATCGACCAGCCGTGGGAAGTCGACGTTCGGCCGCACCGAGCCGTACATGGTGCCCTTGATGCTCTTTTCCTGGAGCGCCATCAGGTACGGCGTGATCGGCGCGCGCACGCTCATGGCGGCCATGCCGACGATGACCGCGGTGCCGCCCGGGCGGATCGCGTCGAGGATCTGGAGCGTCGTCGCCTCGCCGCCGATCGCGTCGAACGCGTAGTCGGCGCCCCGGCCTCCCGTCAGCTCGCGCACGCGGTCCACGACCTTTTCTTGGGAGCCGTCGATCGTGTGCGTGGCGCCGAACTCGCGCGCGAACGCGAGCTTGTTCTCTAGCAGATCGCACGCGATGATCTTGCCCGCGCCGGCCAGGCGGGCGCCCTGCACCACGTTGAGCCCGACGCCGCCGCAGCCGATCACCAGCACCGACGCGCCGGCTTCGACCTTGGCGCAATGGGTGACGGCGCCGACGCCGGTCGGCACGCAGCAGCCCATGAGGGCCGCCTGGGCCCAGGGCATGTCCTTGCGGATCGGCACCAGCATCTCGGCGGGGCAGACGACGTACTCGGAGAAGGTCCCGATGCGCGCCATCTGAAAGACGTCCTGGCCGTTGCGCTTGAGCCGGCAGGTGCCGTCCAGCAGCGCCCAGCGGACGGACGGGTGGCCGTCGCAAAGGATCGAGCGTCCCGTCGAGCAGTAGAGGCAGTGACCGCAGTGGGGGCGGAACGAGAAGATGATGTGGTCGCCGGGCTTGACGTTGACGACGCCCGCACCGACCCGCTCGACGACACCGGCCGCCTCGTGGCCGAGCACCATCGGCAGCGGGAGCGGCCAGTCGCCGTTCATGATGTGCCAGTCGCTGTGGCAGATCCCGGTCGCCATCACGCGCACGCGCGCCTCGCCCGGCTGCGGGCCCTGCTGCTCGACGTCGACGACCTGGAGCGGCTTGTTCGCCTCGTAGAGAATCGCGGCTTTCATGGGCTCCACCCTTCAGGAGACGGCGCGGCGTTTCGAGCTGACGTAGTCCACCAGCACATACTCGCCGAGGCGCTCGGGCGCGGCGAGGAACGCGCGCCCGCGGTTGATGCGGGCCATCTGCTCGACGAACGCGACGAGCGCTCGGCTGCGCTCGAGCATGAAGGTGTTGATCGTGATGCCGTCGCGCGTGCAGCGCTGGACTTCCTTCAGCGTCTCCTCGAGCGTGCGCCGCGTCGGCGGGTACGAAAACTCGGCCTCGCCACCCTCCAGGTGCGCGGTGGGCTCGCCGTCGGTGACCATGATGATCTGCTTGTTCCCGCCGTGCTGGCGCCCGAGGAGCTGGCGCGAGAGCTGGAAGCCGTGGTGCATGTTGGTGCCCACGTTCCACTCGGTCCACGAGAGCGTCGGGAGCTGCTCGGGGCTCCACTGGCGCGCGTAGAGCGAGAAGCCGACGATGTGCAGGCTGTCGCGCGGGAACTGGCCGCGGATCAGCGACGTCAGCGCGAGCGCGACCTTCTTCGCCGGCAGGAAGTAGCCGTTGTTCAGCATCGAGCGGCTCATGTCGAGCATGACGACCGTCGCCGCGCGCGTGGACAGCTCGGTGCGGTGGACCTCGAAGTCGGTCGGGGCGAGCCGGACCGGCGTGCCGGGCCCGCCGCGCTCGATCGCGTTCATGAGCGTCTCGCGGAGGTCGAGCAGGAAGGGGTCGCCGAACTCGTAGGGCTTGGCCTCGTCGGTGCGGTCGCCGCCGGCGCCGCGCCGGCTCACCGCGTGGCGGCCGAAGCGGTCGCGCTTGAGGACGGCGAAGATGTCCCCGAGCGCCTTGTCGCCGATCTTCCGGATGGCGCGCGCGGTCAGCGCCAGCCGGTCGCCCTCGCGCTCGAGGTAGCCGGCCTCCTCGAGCTTTCGCGTCAGCTCGCGGAGCTCGTCGAGGTCGCGCTTGGACTCCTCGCCCAGGAGCCGGCCGACCTGCTCCGGATCGATCCGCTCGAGGTCCCCCGGGTCCTGGACCGCGCGGAGCTCGCGCTCGAGCTGGTCCAGCTGCTGGAGCTCGTCCATGAGACGCATCGCCTCGCGGAGACCGAGCTCCTCGTCGCCCTGGAAGTCGTAGCGTCGGCTCATCTCGTCGAGCGGCAGGAGGTCGCCCAGGCTCATCGCGAGCTGGCGCATCTCGGCCTCGAGCCGCTCGTCCTGGAGGAAGAGGGCGCTCATCATCTCCCGGAGCTGGCCCCGCTGCTCGGGCGAGAGGCTCGCCATGAGCGACTGGAGCTGCGCCATCTGGCGGCCCATCTGCTCGAGGAGCTGGTCGAGGCTCTCGGCGCCGGGGAAGTGTGCGCCCCATTTGTCCATGAACGCCTGGAAGTCGGGCTCCTCGCCCTCGAGCCGCTGGCGGAGCATGCGGTTCAGGTCGCGCATCATCTCGCGCATGCGCTTCGTGTCCTCGGGCCCGAGGCCCTGGAGAGCCTGCTGCATGCCCTGGACGAACGGCTTGAGCATCTGCTGCTGGAGCGACTTCAGGAGCTCCTCGAACTTGCGCCGGGCCTCCGGCTCGGTGAAGTCGTGCCGCTGGAGCTCGCGGATCCGGCCCGCGGGGTCGGGCGGGAGGCGGTCGAGGCGCGCACGCTTCGCGGCGCGCGCGGCCTCCGTGGGGACGCGGCGCTCGATGCCCTCGCGCTCCGTCCGGATCACCTCGTCGAGCTTCTGCTTGATATCGTCGAGCGCCGAGCTGAGGTCGTACCGCTCGAGCCGCTGCTGACGCTGCCGGCGGAGCCGCTGGAGCAGCTCCCCGAGCCCGGGCACGGGCCGGCCGTCGGGCCGCTGGGCGCCGCGGTGGAAGAGCCGGCGCAGCGCGCGCCAGGGGTCCCCGTCGGTCAGCAGGTCGTCGGACATCGCCGCCAGGAGGTCGTCGGCGTCGAGGGCGTCGAGCTTCTGCGTGCCGTCCCAGCGCGAATAGCGGATGCGCACGCCGCTAGCTCGCCCGGTACCGGTGGTGGCCGGCCTGGACGTCCTTGTTGAGCTTGCGGTTCAGGTGGAGGCCTTCGAGCAGGAACTCGAGCGCGGCGGCCGTGGTGGCGGGGACGCCCGCGCCGAGCTTCCGCACCGCCGCCTGGAGGGGGCGCGCCAGGGCGATCTGCTTGACGTACTCGGCCGACGACATCGTGTCGGCCACGGTCACGTTGAGGCCGGCCTGGAACGCGGCGACGACCTCGTCGAGCTCGCCGGCGCCGAAGCTCCGGTTGAAGACGTTCAGCACGGCGCGCTGGAGCAGCTTGGGGAGCACCTTGTCGTCGGCCTGGTCGCCGCCCAGCGTCTCGAGCTCGATCTTGCCGCTCGTGGACGCGACGATCGCGCCGAGGTCGCTCACGCGCGGGGCGGCGTCGGCCTCGCCGAGGCGGATCGCCCGCTTGAGCGCGCTCGCGAGCAGGTTCTCGTAGTTGCAGATGGTGACGCGCACGGACACGCCGGAGCGCTGGCTGATCTCGGTCGAGCGGCGCGCGAGGTGGGTGAGCTCCGCGATCACCTGCTTCATGTAGCCGGGGACGTGCGTGGCCACCCCGTCCTCGGTGAAGCGCGTGAGCTCGGCCTCCATGATCGCGATCTCGTCGTCGAGCCGGCGCGGGTAGTGGGTGCGGATCTGCGAGCCGAAGCGGTCCTTGAGCGGCGTGATGATCCGGCCGCGGTTCGTGTAGTCCTCGGGATTGGCGCTCGCCACGACGTAGAGGTCGAGGGGCAGGCGCACCTTGTAGCCGCGGATCTGGACGTCGCGCTCCTCCATGATGTTCAGGAGACCGACCTGGATCCGCTCGGCGAGGTCCGGCAGCTCGTTGATCGCGAAGATGCCGCGGTTCGTGCGCGGCAGGAGGCCGTAGTGGATCGTCAGCTCGTCGGCGAGGTAGCGTCCCTCGGCCACCTTGATCGGGTCCACCTCACCGATCAGATCGGCGATGGTGATGTCCGGCGTCGCGAGCTTCTCACCGTAGCGGCGGTCGCGCGGGAGCCAGACGATGCCGGCGGCGTCGCCCTTGTCCGCGAGGCGCTGCCGGCAGGCGGCGCAGATCGGCGCGAAGGGCGCGTCGTTGATCTCGCAGCCCGCGAGGCTGGGCACCTCGTCGTCGAGCAGGCCGACGAGCAGACGCGCCATGCGCGTCTTCGCCTGCCCGCGCTCGCCGAGGAACACGATGTCCTGGCCGGAGAGAATCGCGTTCTCGATCTGCGGGAGGACGCTCTCCTCGTAGCCGACGATCCCCGGGAAGATCGGCTCGCCGCGCTTGAGCCGGCCGATCAGGTTGTCGCGCAGCTCCTGCTTGACCGATCTCGTCTGGTACCCGCTGTCCCGGAGCTCTCGGACGGTCGTCGCCTTGGCCATGCCCAATGATAGCCCGTCGCGGAAGCGAGCGCCCCCTCAGCGAGAGAGCAGCCGCCGCAGCGCGCCCTCGAGCGCGGGATCGCCGAACGCGAAGCCCGTCGCCTCCAGGCGCGCGGGGACGGCGCGCGTGCTCGCGAGCAGGAGCTCGTCGGCCATCTCGCCGAGGAGGAGGTGCACGGCGAACGCGGGCAGGCGGAGGAAGGCCGGACGGCCGAGGACGCGGCCGAGCGTCGTGGCGAACTCGCGGTTGGTGACGGGCGCGGGCGCCACGGCGTTGACCGGGCCCGCGAGGGACTCTGTGGTGAGCGCGTGGAGGATCGCGCCGCAGAGGTCGTCGATCGAGATCCAGCTCATCCACTGTGTGCCCGGCCCGACCGGGCCGCCGAGTCCGAGGCGGAAGGGCCAGAGGAGCGTCCGGAGCGCGCCGCCCGCCGGCGTCAGCACGACGCCGGTCCGCAGCTGGACGACGCGCACGCCACGGTGCGCGGCGGGCGCCGTGGCGGCTTCCCACTCGCGGCACACGTCGGCGAGGAAGCCCGTGCCCGAGACGCTCTCCTCGCGCAGCACCTGGTCGCCGCGGCTGCCGTAGTAGCCCGTGGCGGAGGCCGCGACGAGCGCGCGCGGCGGCCGGGGGAGCCGCGCCAGCGTATCGGCGAGGAAGATCGTCGAGCGGACGCGGCTCGAGCGGATGCGCTGCTTCTTCGCCTCGGTCCAGCGCCCGCGCGCGATGCTCTCGCCCGAGAGGTGCACCACGGCGTCCACGCCGTCGAGACGCGACGCCTCGATCGTGCCGAAGTCCGGATCCCAGCGGACGGCGCCGTCGCCCGCCGCCGCCGCGGCCCCACGCACGACGCGGACGACGCGATGCCCGGCGCTCCCGAGCGCCAGCGCCAGCGCCCCGCCCACGAGACCCGTCGAGCCCGTGACCGCGACGCTCAGCGCCATGGCGGTAGAATACCCCGAGGACGTCGGGTCCTCGGCGCGGAATCACCCGGATCGGTGGTATGCTGCGGGTTGCGGTCGCGACCCGTCCGCAATTCCCGCGAGAGTGGCGAAACTGGCAAACGCGCTGGACTTAGGATCCAGTGGGCCCAAAGCCTTTGGGGGTTCGACTCCCCCCTCTCGCACCACCGTGGAGCGCTGATGAAGGTCGAGGTCGAGCAGATCGAGGGCTGCAAGCGGCGTCTCGCGGTCGAGGCGCCCGAGGAGGTCGTGCGGCAGGAGTGGGAGCGCGCCTACGGCCGCGTGCAGAAGCAGGCGCGCCTGCCCGGCTTCCGCAAGGGCCACGTGCCGCGCTCGCTCGTCAAGGTGCACTTCGCCGACGACGTGCGGCGCGAGGTCGCCGAGCACCTGATCCCCGACGTCTACCGCCGCGCCCTCACCGAGGCGCGCCTCGAAGCGGTGGACGAGCCCGACCTCCAGGACGTCAAGCTCGAAGAGGGCGCGCCTCTCTCCTTCATCGCGGTCGTCGAGGTGAAGCCGGCCATCGCGCTCGTCGAGTACAAGGGCGTGCGTGTGCAGCACCAGACGAAGCCGGTGACCGCCGAGGAGGTGGACGAAGCGCTCGCGCACATGCGCGAGCAGCAGGCTCAGTTCCGCGCGGTGGACCGGGCCGCGGGGCCCGGCGACCTGCTCGTCGTCGACTACACGCTCGCGCTCGAGGGCGAGGAGCCCTCGCGCCAGTCCGGCTACGAGTTCCTCGTCGGCGGCGGGACGGTGCTGCCCGAGATCGACCAGGCCGTGGTCGGCATGCGCGTGGGCGAGGAGCGTCAGGTCCCGTTCCGGTTCGCCGACGACCACCGGCGCGAGGCCGTGAGGGGCAAGAGCGGCGCGGCCACGGTGAAGGTGGTCGAGGTGAAGGAGAAGGTGCTTCCGGCGCTCGACGACGACTTCGCGAAGTCGCTCGGGGAATTCGAGTCGCTCGCCGCGCTACGCGCCGAGGTCCTGAAGCAGCTCGAGGCCCGGCGCGCGCACGACGAGACGCGCGCGCTCCAGGAGAAGGTCGTCGACGCCGTGCTCGACACGCACGCCTTCACGGTGCCCGACGCGATGGTCATGCGGCAGGTGGCGCACCAGATCGAGCACGCGCGCGAGGGCCTGCGCCGGCAGGGGATCGATCCCGAGCGCGTGCCCTGGGACTACACCAAGATGATCGGGGAGCTCCGGCCCGCGGCGGAGAAGTCGGTCCGGCGGGCGCTCGTGCTCGAGGCCATCGCCGAGCGTGAGGGGATCGCCCCGAGCGACGCCGACGTCGACGCCGAGGTCGAGCGCCTGGCCCAGGCGAGCCAGCGGCCGGCGCCGGCCGTTCGTCGTATGATGGAGAAGAGCGGCGACCTGGACGCGCTCAGGCGCGGCCTGCGCGACCGGATGACGCTCGAGAGACTCGTCGGGGAGGCGAAGATCCAATGAGCGACGCGCGTCTGTCTCAGGCCACCCACGGTGCACGCCGACCTCGCGGACCCCGCTACCAATGAGCGATGCAAGGAGATCCCCCATGGCCCTGGTGCCGATGGTCGTTGAGCAGACGCCGCGGGGCGAGCGCGCGTTCGACATCTTCTCCCGCCTGCTCAAGGAGCGGATCATCTTCCTGCCCACCTTCATCGAGGACGACCTGGCGAACCTCGTGATCGCCCAGCTGCTCTTCCTGGAGGCCGAGGACCCGGACAAGGACATCTTCCTCTACATCAACTCGCCGGGCGGCTCGGTGACGGCGGGGATGGCGATCTACGACACGATGCAGTACGTCAAGCCCGCGATCTCCACCATCTGCATGGGTCAGGCGGCCTCGATGGGCGCCCTCCTGCTCTGCGCGGGCTCGAAGGGCAAGCGCTTCGCCCTGCCGCACGCGCGGATCATGATCCACCAGCCGCTCGGCGGCGTGCAGGGCCAGGCGACCGACATCGACATCCAGGCCAAGGAGATCCTCCGGATGCGCGAGGAGCTGAACCGCATCCTGGTGCACCACACCGGCCAGTCCATGGAGAAGATCCAGCGCGACACGGACCGGGACTTTTTCATGACCGCGGAGATGGCCAAGGAATATAGAATCGTCGACGAAGTCATCTCGTCGAAGCCGACCACCCGGGCGGTGAGCGAGGCGTCGGCCCTCGCCGGCCAGGGGGCGACGTAAGGAACGATGGCCAGACCGCGCGAAGGGAACGGGACGCTGAAGTGCTCGTTCTGCGGCAAGAGCCAGAACGACGTCCGCAAGCTGATCGCCGGCCCGACGGTCTACATCTGCGACGAGTGCATCGAGCTCTGCAACGACATCATCGCGGAGGAGTGGGAGGAGGAGAAGAGCCGCGAGATCCGTGCCCTCCCCAAGCCCGCCGAGATCAAGAACGTCCTCGACCAGTACGTGATCGGCCAGGAGCGGGCCAAGAAGATCCTGGCGGTCGCCGTCCACAACCACTACAAGCGGATCGAGTCGGGCAGCGAGGCGGGCGAGGTCGAGCTGCAGAAGTCGAACATCCTCCTCATCGGGCCGACCGGCTCGGGCAAGACGCTCCTCGCGCAGACGCTCGCCAAGATGCTCCGCGTGCCCTTCACGATCGCCGACGCCACGACGCTGACCGAGGCGGGGTACGTCGGCGAGGACGTGGAGAACATCATTCTGCGGCTGCTGCAAGCCGCGGACTACGACGTCGAGCGCGCGGAGCGGGGCATCGTCTACATCGACGAGATCGACAAGATCGCGCGGAAGTCGGAGAACCCCTCGATCACGCGCGACGTCTCGGGTGAGGGCGTCCAGCAGGCGCTGCTCAAGATCCTCGAGGGCACGGTCGCGAACGTCCCGCCGCAGGGCGGCCGCAAGCACCCCCACCAGGAGTTCATCCAGGTGGACACGTCGAACGTGCTCTTCCTCTGCGGCGGTGCGTTCGTCGGGCTGGAGAAGATCATCGAGTCGCGCGTCGGGCGGTCGGGCATGGGCTTCGGCGCCGACATCAAGAGTCGCGAGGAGCGCCGCGTGGGCGATCTCCTGGCGATGATCCAGCCGGAGGACCTGCTGAAGTACGGCCTCATCCCCGAGTTCGTCGGGCGGCTCCCGATCATCGCGACGCTCCACGACCTCGACGAGCCGGCGCTGGTCCGGATCCTTCGGGAGCCGAAGAACGCGATCGTCAAGCAGTACCAGAAGTACTTCGACCTCGAGAAGGTGCGCCTCAAGTTCACCGAGGACGCCGTGGCGGCGATCGCCAGGGAGGCCCTCAAGCGCGGCACGGGCGCGCGCGGCCTCCGCGCCATCCTCGAGGAGGTCATGCTCGAGATCATGTACGAGCTGCCGTCGATCCAGGGGCTCAAGGAGTGCATCATCACGAGGGAGGTCATCCTGAATCGCGAGCGGCCGCTCCTCGTGTCCGAAGCCCAAGAACAGTCCGCCTAGCCTGAGCCCGCGCGGCACCCTCTTCGTCGTCGCGACCCCGATCGGCAACCTCGAAGACATCACGCTGCGCGCGCGCCGCGTCCTCGAGGAGGCCGCCGTGATCGCGTGCGAGGACACGCGGCGCACGCGCGCGCTCCTCGCCCACTTCGACATCCACACCCCGACCCTCAGTTACTACGAGCACAACAAGCTCGCGCGGGGCCCGCAGCTGTTGCGGATGCTCGCGGACGGACGGTCGGTCGCGCTCGTCACGGACGCGGGCACGCCGGG
>WNGC01000966.1_pt1 | contig 19486 bp, 14 predicted proteins | sample 5400051 | NCBI WGS metagenome assembly WNGC01 (sample SAMN13153368, study PRJNA577476) | soil metagenome | isolation source: 20 cm soil or saprolite under grassland replicate 2 | place: USA:California | collected 2016-06-15
TATCCGGGCTGTCTTGTATCCCAGCTTGATGGAGACATCGAGCACCGAATAGCCCGGATCCCGGAGGTACCCGAAGCCGCGTAGGACTTTCGCCGCAATCAACAGCCTCTTTGGCGAGCCGAGCTCCACCGCGTCCAGATTTCGATAGACGCTTACGATCGCAACCCCAGCCTCCATCGCTAGATCCAGTGCGCTAGTGTACCGGTGGGGTTGCTCGAAGAGGTTCTCTACCGTGACGGCTAACTGCCGCGGAAGCTGACCGAGCCGCCCGCGGAGCGCCGCGATCACGTCATGGGTGAGTGCGTTTCCCTCCAGTCGCTCGATGCGCTCCCTGAAGCCTTCCGGTGCGTCATCGAATCGGTGCAGGACAACCTCCTTCAGCCCGAGACGACCCAGCTGAGCTACGGCGGCGAACTGCGGCGCGTGGAGGGTCACGTAGGCGATCAGCGGAAGAGACGGGTAGCGCTTGAGCAGTGCGGCCACAGCGCTAACGTTCATGGTTCCGTCTGCGGCCGGGTCGAGAATCACGACGCTAACCGGCTTTCGGCGGATGAAAGATTCGAGCTCCTCCCACGACAAGGCGTTCAGAAGCTCGGGCTCGTCGGCCAGCACGTGCTTGACGTGGGTCAGGAGCCGATCGGGCAGAAACGCCGCAACGCTCACGATGCGATTGGGCGCATGATTCAAGAAAACTGGTGCAAAAGGCCCTACAGCGCGAGTGGAAGTGATAAGAAAAGCGCTGTTTGTGATAGGAAACAGACATTTTCTGATAAGAAAATGCCATTTCGGCATCTGCGGATGGGCGTACGTTGAGCGTGGTCACTAGACCAAACCAACCCTACCCCTAATCAGGAGATACTCCAATGATCCGCCGCCGCCTACTCATCGCCTCAGCCATCATCGCTTCGGTCGTCCTTGCTGCTTGCTCGGACATGACTGCTCCGAAGAACGATGTATGCCCGATTACGAACGGCTCATCGACCTGCCACAACTAGGAGAGTAAAACGGCCGAGTGGCTGCCCTCGTTGTTAGGAGGCAGCCACCGCCGCTTTCCGGAGGTCCGAAAGCGCCTGCACCACAGTGCCGACTTCTTCAGGCACCCACGCGGCAGGTGGTTTGAAAGTCTCAGTGACACGAGGTGCGGAGCGCACTTTTTCAAGCGCGACCTGTGCCTTGAAGGCGAGCTGATGAATCTCATTCGCTTGCGCGAAAGCTACGGCCTCCTGTAGCGCCTCTTCTGCTGCCTGCTGTCTTCCGAAGCGAGCAAAACCTTCGCCTAGAAAAAGCAGGTAGTGCGAGCGCACCCAGGAATTGAGCGCCTCCGTGGACAGTTGGCGCGCGTAAGAATCAAAGACATCTTCCATGCCGTCCAGGCCCGCAAGTTCCATGAGATTCAACGTGGCTGACCAGCGGACCAGCTTTGTCTGCGCCGTGGCCGCGAGGATCAGGTGTGCGTCCCGAGCGGGCTCGTACATCCCAAGTTCAGTGAACATCGCCCCTATGTCCTCAAGCACCTGGTCGCGTTCGGTCGGCTTCTTTGTACAACCAAGGGCTTGGTAGGCTAGCCTCAGACCGTCTGCGTATTCGCCTCGCCGCTGCGCGAGAACGGCGCGACTGTGCAGGGCGATGCCCGTAACATCTTCAAAACCCTGATCTCCCGCCTGGACGATCACATCATCCAGAATCGCCTGCGCATTAGGGAGATTGCCCTTCGCCAAGTAGGTATTGGCGATACCAACCTGAACAGTCAGTACGCCCTCTCGGTCTCCCAACGTGTCGGCAATGTACGCGGCCTGAGAGTAGGCTCTGGCCGAAGCTTCCCAATCGCCGTTACGACGAGCGGCACCACCCATCAGTACGTGTGCCTCGACCGCCAGTCTCGCATTTCTCTCCGGACGTGTGACTTTGGCAACCGTTGAAAAAACATCGGTCGCGAGACCCCAGCTCGCCTCATAGTCGAGCGCGCGTCCGTAGGCGAGGAGCGCGGCGCAGACGACGTCGTCTACCGTTGCGCGGCGTGTCGTCTCTTCCAGAACGGTCGTGAGTACACCTCGAATGGGATCGCCCTCACTCACGGCTTCGATTGCGCTCCGGACGCTGTGCAGTTCCGCCCAGTTCCATTGATCGAGGGGGGAGCCGGTATCCGCATATGAATCGACGAGTCGCAGGACAGAAAGTCCGGCAAATACGGAACGCCAGGAGGCGCTATCCTCCCTCATCGAGCCAAGCGTATCGAAATAGATCTGATGCCGGATCATAGGGCCTTTGTTGGGCGTATTTTGGTGCCTCTAAAATGCTACCGTTCCCCCCTTTTTGAAATGCCTGTTTCATATCACTGTAGGGTCGTTTTCATGTCACCCGCGGCGAGTTAAGGCCGTCAAACAAAGGCTAATGTGAGGCTGGGATTAGGTCTCTTTGTATGCGCTCCCCGGACGGTATGTACCAATCCGCGAGGTCAAACCACCATGCATCGGGGCGCATTTTTGCGGTTCTGATACGCTTCTGAATTCCGATGATTTTTCTGGGTTCGTAGAGCCAGACGACGCCATGACCAAGCCGTCGAGCGACGCATCGAAATTGCCGCTCACTTCCTTCGCGGTCACGGCGGATTGCTCCAGGGGCTCCAGATTCGCGCGAATGCCCATTCGGCGTAGCTCCTCCTGAATCAGCACGCTCATTCGGACCCTGTTCTTACTCAATCCAGGAAGGGTGATGGTGAAGGCCATTTGGCGGCCGTTCTTCTCTCTGAACCCGTCAAGGAAGGGGCGGCGCCAGCCGAGAGAATCGAGTAAGGCACTGGCGCGCGCGGAATCGAACGGAATCTGTGACCCACGGGGATCAGTGGTTGGATAGCCGCTCACCGTGGGACCAGCCGGTACAATCGCAAAAGTGTCGAGCACGCTGCGCGCGAGGGCTCGCCGGTCGAGTGACATCGCGATAGCGCGTCGGACTCCACGATCGCCAAAAAAGGGATGTGGGAGTTTCGGGTTCGTCGGATCCCGCAAATTGAAACGAAGACAGGCGAACTCCATCCCCGGCAGCATGATGGTGCGAAGATTTTTGCGTCGCGCGATGTCGGACAGATTCTCGGGCCGGAGGCCGTCAAACATGTCCGTGCTGCCACTGAGCAGAGTGGTCACAGCGGCAGTAACATCCAAACTGACACTCCAGATGACCCGGTCGAGCTTCGCCCTACCGCGATAATTCGACGTGTCGGAAACGATTTGGACCGACGACCCCTTGTCCCATCTTCCCAGGCGAAATCGACCGCTGCCTATAGGGGATGGGGCACTTTCGCGCAGCCGTGTTAGCGGAATTCTCTCGAGCTGATGCGCGGGAAGAATGAGCATCTGGGCCGCAGCGTCGAGAAACTGTGTAGGCGACCTGCGATGAAACCAGAACACCGGCGTCAGCGAATCAGCCATCGTCACTGAGTCGATATTCGCGAGGTCGCTCTCAACGCGGCTCCCAACGGCCGGATTCTTATTGAGGTTGAAAGTGAATTGAACGTCTTTAGCGGTGACGTCCTTTCCATCGTGCCACTTCGCCTCGGGGTTGATGTGAAAGAAAAGCATGAGCGAGTCAGTCGACCAGTTCCATCGATCGGCCAGCTGCGGTCGAAAACTTTTTTCGTTGCGCGTGTCGAGGCCTGGCCCTACATCAGCGAGATAATCGTAGATCTGCTCCGTGATCTGCTTGGCCTGAGTCGTAACCATCGCTGGGGGGAACAGGGTTCGGGGATCCTCAGTTGTGGCGATCACAAGCGTTCCACCGACTTGTGTGGGGGCGTGACGCGCGGTTTGCTCGGTGCACGCCAGAGCGAAGAGAGCGAAACTAATCGCAACACGTCGGGTCACGACGGAGAAGGTAGCGACGCCAGCCGGGTGTGGAAGGTGTTAACGGACGAGTGATAGAAAAGCGACAGTTTGAGATAGAGAACTGACATTGACCATCTTGCGATCCCGTGAAAAACTCAATGATACATGGGAGAAGCAGCGACGAAGCGCATGGATGCAATGCCCACCTTTCAGGTGGCTCATTTGCGACGCGAGGGTCAGGACGTGATCATCGTGCCTGTCGACCGCTCATTCGGCAAACGGTCTCCGGCCGAGCAGTCGCGCATTCAGGAAGCGTTTCAGCGAAGCGCCGCCGTGGCGGCCATTCCCGGTGTCGTGGTTCCCGTCTGGGAGGACGCGTCGGGCAAAATGGCTTTCCGCGCTCCCCCGCCCTGGCACGACTTCTTCAAGAGTATAGACATGGTCTACGTCGCCACGGCGTTGAACCGCACCTTGAGTCTCGAGACGTCGTAGCCCCAAAGCGTCTCGCGCGGAGACGCTTCTGACATTCAAGGATCTTTTTTCCGAGCGCGCGGCGCTTTACGCCAGATACCGCCCGCTATATCCACCTGCCTTGTTCGCGTTCGTCGCGGAGCTAACGACGCAGCATCTCGTAGCTCTCGATTGCGGCACCGGTAACGGTCAAGCCGCGTCAGGGCTCGCAAGTCTCTTCGATCGTGTCATCGCCATTGATCCGAGTATCGAGCAGCTGCGGAACGCCGCTCCGCACCTTCGGATCGAGTACCGCGTCGCCCGGGCCGAAGCGAGCGCACTGCCAGCGCAGTCAGTCGATCTGGTCACCGCGGCACAGGCGCTTCACTGGTTCGACGTCACGTCTTTTTTCGCGGAAGCGAGGCGTGTGTTAATCCCGAACGGCGCCATTGCAGTCTGGGGTTACGGCGATCCGGTGCTCGATTCGCGGCCGCTCGACGAAACATTGCAGGCGTTCAATCGCGGAGTGCTCGAGCCATACTGGTATCGCGAGCGGAAACTGCTTCTCGATGGATACAAGTCGGTTCTCTTCCCCTTCGAGGAAGTCTCAGCTCCCGCGCTCGAGCTCGAGATGCAGTGGACGTTGCCCGAGCTCGCTGGGTATCTCCGGACCTGGTCAGCAACCGCGCGCTACGCCGCCGAACACGGTGCGGATCCGATAATCGAAGTCGAGAATTCGCTCGCTGCGGCTTGGGGAGATTCTCAAGCGCGACGGACCATACGCTGGCCGCTTTATGTGCGCGCCGGAAGGCTCATGAAGCGCGACTCTGACAACCGGAGTTGAATCGCGCGTGGATGCCGGTAATACTCCGAGCATGATCGAACGCTCTCACCCACTCGGACGCCTGGCAGTCGCCGTCATCCTCGCATTGGTCGCGCTTTCCGGTTTTACGGCCGTCGGCGGGGCCCAGCATCACAGCGCGCCAAGAATACCTGACGCACCAAGCGATACCCTAGCGACAGCTCCGACGACACCGAGTCGTCCGGTCTCGGATTCAGCGCTGATCGCTGACTCACTCCTCAAGGTCTGCAAGCCGCACATCGGTCACTCGATCGACGCCTACTCGACGTGCATCGGCGACGGCATCGGCTCGCTGTCGTCTGCTGGCAACATTGCTCTCGCGATGGCAACGCTCGATCGCGTCATTCACAGCGATCCCTCTCTGATCCTGCTTGGGCACCCGCTCGCGCACGCACTCGGTTATGCGGTGCGTTCAACACCAGCGACGGCGACGCGGCTGCTGACGCAATGTGATGATCGTTACCAGTCGGGATGCTATCACGGCATTCTCCAGCGGTACTTCGACGCTCGTATGGGAATGCCGATTGTCCAGAGCGTGCTCGTTGCTCCGTGCGACGGCTTGCGCGGCACCAGCGAGCAATTCAGGCTGTTCGATTGTCTGCACGGTACTGGGCACGGCCTCATGATGTATCACCGTTACGACGTCAACGCGTCGCTAAAGGATTGCGATCGCCTCGTGACTGACTGGGATCAGCGAAGCTGCTACAGCGGAGTGTTCATGGAGCACAACATGGGCGTCCGGATGCAGGCATTCGGCGACGGGATGTTCGGGATGCATCGACATTCCTCGCCATCGGCATCGGTAGTGTTGTTCCGCCCCAATGATCTGCATTATCCCTGCGATGCAACGCCGGTGCGGTACCGCCGCGAATGTTACGAGTTGCAGGCCGATCTGATTCTTCCGGCGGTGAAGCAAGACTACAGGAAGGCGAGCGCAGTCTGCGACGCCGCCGGCGATGCCGACCTCGTTCGTGCGTGTTACGTCGGGCTCGGGAGGAATGCATCCGGCGCGTCGGCGTTTCAGTATGCGGGCATTCGAAAGCGTTGCGAGGAGGCGTCAGCCGTCGGGGTGCCGTTCTGCTACGAGGGGGCGGTCCGACACCTGGCGTACGCGCCGAGTGAGCTGCCGCGCGGCGTAGCATTCTGCAAATCGCTGCCGGAAGGAGAAGGCAGACTGCGCTGCTGGGACGGAGTCGGGCTCCAGGTCTCAGGGTTTTATTCGGATCTCCCAACCCGTCAACGAGCCTGCCAATCCGAGAACGCTGATGACGTTGCAGCCTGTGTTGAAGGCGCCGGTGCGCGGCCAAGCGCACTGCTGAGGCATTAGGAGCGCATCAGCGACCTAAGAGCGGCCAGAGGGGTGCGCGAATTGCTTGATCAGTGACCTGTTTCGTGCCGATGATTCACGGGATCGCGCGAAAATCCGCGAGGAGGCGATCTCCCGCCGCGATCTAAAGGGGCTCAGAGTGGAAAAACGAAAGATCGGGTCGTTAGAAGTATCGATCGTTGGCGTTGGGTGCAACAACTTCGGCGCGCGCATCGACGAGAGGCGCACGGAAGAAGTGATCAACGCGGCGCTCGACGAAGGGATCAATTTCTTCGATACGGCGGACATGTACGCGAACGGCAAAAGCGAAGAGCTGCTCGGCCGCTTTCTGCGTAGTCGCAGGAGCCGAGTCGTCATCGCGACAAAGTTCGGAAACGACATGCCCGGCCAGGGCCGCGGGGCTCGTCCCGAGTACGTGAAGCAAGCCTTCGACGCAAGCCTCAAAAGGCTCGGCACCGACTACATCGACCTCTATCAGCAGCACGTTCCCGATCCCGACGTTCCGATCGCGGAGACGCTGGGGACGCTCGACGAGCTTGTGAAAGCCGGAAAAGTAAGGGAGATCGGCTGCTCGAATTTCTCGGCGCAGCAGATCAGAGACGCGCGGGCGGCAGCCGCCGGCCGACCGCTATCCGCGACATTCGTGAGTGTTCAGAACGAGTACAGTCTGTTGCACCGCGAGCCGGAGGAAGAGGTGCTCGGTGAATGCGAGCGGCAAGGGATAGCTTTCTTGCCGTTTTTCCCGCTCAAGAGCGGGCTACTGACGGGAAAGTATCGCCGCGGCGAGCCGATTCCTTCGGATACGCGCGTGGCAAAGTACGAGCGCTATCGCAAGCTCCTGACGGAGGAGAATCTCGAGAACGTCGAGGCGTTGATCGAATACGCTGAATCACGCGGTCATACGATTCTGGAGCTCGCGATCTCGTGGCTGTTGGCTCATCGCCCCGTGGCGTCGGTGATAGCCGGCGCAAGCTCGGCGGGTCAGGTAAGGGCGAATGTGGCCGCGGCGAATTGGGACCTTAAGGAAGACGATCTCGATGAGGTTGACAACGTGCTTCGCGCAGGCGCTGCTGCGAAGCCCTGACTGTGCTGGAGAAGGAAGATCACGCGAATGCGTGACGACTGCACTGGCAGCGTAACTGGAGCGCCATTCACAACAACGAGGTTACAGTGAACAGATTAATTCTTACAACCCTTACAGCGGTGACGCTGACGGCCACGTCGGCGACGGCCAATGCGCAGTTCTCTTCAAATCCTTTCCAGATCGGAGCGTCGGCAGGTATCGCGTTTCCGCTTGGAGACCTCGGGAATTTCACGAACACCGGATACAACGTGACTTTCGCCGTTGGATATAAGCCAATGCTCCTGCCCATCGGCATTCGAGCCGAAGCGGCGTACAATCAATTCGGCCTTCAGGGGGGCGGAGGCAACGTGAACATCCCCGCATTTACCGGCAATCTCGTGTACGAGCTGCCGGCCATGGGCTTCACGCCATATGCTATTGGCGGCGCTGGGCTTTACCGGACTAACGTCGACCAAACTGGCCTCGGCAGTGGCGGCCAGAACCGTTTCGGGTTCAACGTTGGCGGCGGAGTCAAGATTCCGCTGAGTACGAGTTTCGAGACGTTCGTCGAAGCGCGCTACAATCACGTCACGCTGGACAACGGAAGCTTCGCCTTCGTACCGGTCACGGTCGGAATCATGTTCTAAGACCAACAAGGGATTTACAAACGGCCAGCCCCAGCAGGCTGGCCGTTTTTTTTGCCTACAGAATGCGCTCAAACAATGAGGCCCGCCCGGCAACGCCGGACGGGCCTCCTGTAAACCATTGCGAGCGCCGCGCTATTGAACCGCGTTGATCATGTCAAAGATCGGCAGGTACATCGCCACAACCATGCCGCCAACGATGACGCCCAAGAATACGATCATGATTGGCTCGAGGAGCGAGAGCAGGTTGCTCACGGCGGCGTCGACTTCTTCGTCGTAGAAGTCCGCGATCTTGGATAGCATTTCGTCCAAGCCGCCGGTCTGCTCACCCACCGCAATCATCGAAATCACCATCGGCGGGAAGACTTTCGATTTCTGGAGTGGTTGCGCGATCGTATCACCACCTGCGATCGACGACCGGGACTGCATGATCGCGTCCTGGATCACGCGGTTGCCGGCCGTTTTCGCCGTGATCTCAAGTCCTTCGAGGATGCTCACGCCCGAGCTGATCAGAGTGCCCAGTGTACGCGTGAAGCGCGACACCGCGGATTTGCGGAGCACGTCGCCGAGCACCGGCACTTTCAGCATGAAGCGGTCGACGACCAGCTTTCCGTTCGACGAAGCGTAATACTTTTTAAACATGTAGGCGCCAGCGATTCCGATCGCGCCGAGCATCCACCAATAGCCCTTGAGGAAGCGCGATGCGCCGATGACGATGCGGGTAGGCAGCGGCAGCGCCAGGCCGACGGAGGAGAACATGTTCTCGAACACCGGGATGACGAAGATGAGCAGTGTTACGACTGCAATTCCCGCCACGCTCATGATGACCGCCGGATAAATCATGGCGCCCTTCACCTTTCGCACCAGCGCGTCGTTCTTTTCAAGGAATGTCGCCAGACGCATGAGAATCGTGTCCAGAATACCACCCGCCTCACCGGCGGCGACCATGTTCACGTAGAGATTGGTGAACGCGCGGGGATGCTTCGACAGGGCGTCGGCAACGGTGTTGCCAGACTCGACGTCGAATACGACTTTCTTCGTGACTTCGGCGAGCGACTTGTTGTCGGTCTGTTCGGCGAGAATGGTCAGGGCCTGCACGAGAGGCAGACCGGAGTTGATCATCGTCGAGAATTGTCTTGTGAAAATGACGACATCGCGCGTCTTGATCGATCCGCGGCCGATCTTCTTGGCCGCGTCCTGGTCGATCTTGACTACGCTCAGCCGCTGCTTTCTCAGCTGGGCGATGACGTCGTCGCGTGAGGCCGCGTCGATCGTTGCCGTGCGCAGATCGCCGTTGAATGCTCTCGCGGTATAAGTAAACGTAGCCATTATCTAATCCTCTCCTAACGTCTCACTGGGGAACCCGGCGCGGGCTTCACAGCCTGCTTTCCGGCCGGCGGCTGGCCGGTTCTGCCTTCATCTGCCGGATCCAGCTGGCCAATCATGCGCTGGAATTCCGTCGGGTCGCCGCTGACGCGCAGGCACTCATCCGCCGTCACTTCGCGGTTCATATACAGCTGGTACAACGCGTCGTTGAGCGTCTGCATGCCCCACTTCTTGCCGGCCTGCATCGACGAGTAGATCTGATGGACTTTGTCGTCGCGAATGAGGGCACGGATTGCCGGCGTGACCACCAGAATCTCGGCGGCCATCACGCGGCCCCGTCCCTGAGCTTTAGGAAGGAGCGTCTGGGTGACGATTCCCTCGAGCACGAACGCCAGCTGCGCCCTGACCTGCGACTGCTGGTGCGACGGGAACACGTCGATGATACGGTTAATCGCTTCAGCGGCCGAGTTGGTGTGGAGCGTTGCGAATGCGAGGTGACCTGTCTCGGCGATGGTCAATGTCGCGGCGATCGTCTCCAAGTCGCGCATTTCGCCCACCAGAATGATGTCCGGATCTTCGCGCAGCGCGTACTTGAGCGCGTTCGCGAAAGACTTGGTATCGCTGCCGATCTCGCGCTGATTGATGATGCAGCTCTGGTGTTTGTGGATGAACTCGATCGGATCTTCGACGGTGATGATGTGGCCTTTACGCTCGCGGTTGATCTTGTCGATCATCGCGGCGAGGGTCGTCGACTTTCCGGATCCGGTTGGGCCGGTAACCAGAACGAGACCGCGTGGCTTCTCCGCCATCTTGGCGATTGAGCCGGGCAGCCCGAGCTGATCGAAAGTCTTGATCGCGAAAGGAATCTGTCTCACCACCATCGACACGCAGCCGCGCTGCTTGAAAACGTTGCCGCGGAAGCGGGCGAGGTTCTGGATGCCGAAGGAGAAGTCCAACTCGTCCTCGAGCTCGAAGCGCTTCTTCTGCTGCTCTGTGAGGACGGAGTAGGCCACCTGGAGAGTGTCCTTTGGAGACATCTCGTAATCGACGGAAGCGTTGGTGATGTCACCATCGACGCGAAGCTTAGGTCTCTCGCCGGCGACGATGTGAAGGTCGGACGCGTTGCGCGAGACCATTTCCTCGAGCAGCGAGCGGAGGTTGAAAATCCCGCCCGCGGGCTTCGGAGGTCCGGACGGTGAGGAGGTGTCTATGAACGGTAAAGTCATCGGTTATCGATTCGAGAGTTTGGGATCACGCCGCGGTTTCGCGAACGACTTGCTCCAGAGGCGTTATCCCCTTGAGCACCTTCAGCCAGCCATCCATGCGGAGCGTGAGCATCCCTTCCTCGATGGCGACTTTCTGGATCTCGGCGGCGCCCGCGCTCTGCATGATCAGCTTCCTCAAGCGTGGCGTCATGTTCATAACTTCATAGATGCCCTGACGACCCTTGAGGCCGGAGCCATCGCACGCCTCGCATCCTCTGCCGCGGAAGACGGGAATGTCCTCCATTTTAGTGTCGAGGGTGATCTGGTCCATGAAGGGCTTGGCAGTCTCGGTTGCGCGGACCTTGGCGTCGTTGAGGGCCATATCGGTGAAATGCATGTCGCGCAGTGTTATGCCATTCCCGACCTTGGCGGCAGCGACCTCGGCGGGATCCATCTTGTAGGCCTCAGCGCATTTGCTGCAGACGCGCCGCACCAGTCGCTGAGCGAGAATCAGATTCAATGCAGAAGCAACGTTGAAAGGCTCGATGCCCATGTCCATAAGACGCGTGACGGTCTCGGGCGCCGAGTTGGTGTGCAGGGTCGAGAGGACGAGGTGGCCAGTGAGGGCAGCCTTGATCGCGATGCCGCCCGTTTCGAGGTCTCGAATTTCTCCCAACATGATGATGTTCGGATCCTGACGCAGGAACGCCTTCAGCGCGGCGGCGAAGGTCATTCCGATTTCCGTCCGCACGAGAACCTGATTGATGCCGAACAGGTTGTATTCGACCGGGTCTTCCGCCGTCATGATGTTGACGTCGATGTTGTTGATCTTGGACAGAGCGGAGTAAAGCGTGGTCGTCTTACCAGAACCCGTTGGACCGGTCACGAGCACCATTCCGTACGGATTCGAGATCGCTTCCATCAGCTCGCGCTCGGCGCGCGGCTCGATGCCGAACGTCCCGAGGTCGAGGGTCAGGTTCCCCTTGTCGAGAATACGGAGCACCACCTTCTCGCCAAACAGTGTCGGCAAGGTCGAAACACGGAAGTCGATGACCTTGCTACCGATTTTCAGCTTGATGCGGCCGTCCTGCGGGACGCGGCGCTCAGCGATGTTCAGGCTCGCCATGATCTTGAATCGGGAGATCAGCGCCGGCCGCATCTTGATCGGGGGCTTCATGATTTCCTGGAGGGCGCCGTCAATGCGGTAACGAACGCGCAGCTCCTTCTCGAAGCACTCGAAGTGGATGTCGGAGGCGCCTCGCTTCAACGCGTCAGTCATGATGGCGTTGATGAGCTTTACGACTGGCGCTTCGTCAATGAGGGCGGTGGCGGCTGTAGCGCTGTCTTCGGCCTCGCTCTCGAGAATCTCGATGTCGTCTTCGTTGTCGATCTCGGCGAGCAGGTTCTCCATCTGTGCTTCGCCCGACGCGTAGAACTTCTCGATTTGATTGCGCAGGGTGAACTCACCCGCGATGACCGGGAAGATGTCGAGTCTTGTGATGAACTTGATGTCGTCGAGCACCGACAGCGTCGCGGGGTCGGACATCGCGACAGTGAGCGTGCGACCATCGCGCTTGAGCGGAAGGACGCTGTGCTTCATGGCAAGCTCACCCGGAATGAGCTTCGCAATGCGCGGATCGACCTGGAATTTTGTCAGGTCGACCGCGGGCATCTTGTGCTGTCGCGCGAGCATCCTGGTGAGGTCGGTTTCCTTCACGTAACCGAGCTTGACCAGGTTGTAGCCAACGCGCGTGCCGTTGTGTCTCTGCTCCTGGAGAGCCTTATTGAGCTGGTCTTGTGTGACCAACCCTTCTCTCAAAAGCAGATCGCCGATTCTCGGCGTTTTGGCGGCAGGAGCTGTCAAGGACTCATGTCCCTCCGGTGAGGCTTCCTGCGTGCTTTTGGCAGTTCGGATCGCCTGGATATGACTTCGTTGTTAGGACGCGGGACGAGGGAGAAGGTTACGCTGGAGTCGAGCTTTGCTACCATAGAGGGACCGACGCCTTTTACTCGCTTCAATCCTTCCATAGAGCCGAACGGTCCGAAGGTATCGCGGTCGGCAACGATGCGTCGGGCGAGGGCGGGTCCAATCTGTCTCAGGCCTTCGATTTCTTTCTCGCTCGCGGTGTCGAGATCGACTGGGCCGGTGGGCTTCGGAGCGACCTTTTGTTTCTTCTCGCGCTTGGGCTTACGCAGTCCCGATCGGCGCGCAGAGTCGGCAGCCTTTATCTGCGCTTCTAGCGCTGACCTAGCGCCCGCATTGGTGCCCGAACGGCTATGGAGCGCATGGTACGCTCTGGTCGACGAACCAAGGACCAACACGACTGAGAAAAAGAGGAGCGCCTTACGCTCGGCGGGGGTCGGCATGACCCGACCCTAGCTACAGATGTCCTCGTTACGTCACCGAAGCTGCGCGACTCGGAGCGTACTCTTCCATGGAAGTCGTGAGAAGGAGCGTGGCGAGCACGAGAACACCGGCCACCACGAACGGGAATCCGAGCCCGAGATGGTCCATCGCTACTCCAGCGGCGAGCGGGAATATGACACGCGAGACCCCGCCAAAGGTGTGCTGGACTCCCATGTACAAGCCGCGATGGCGCCTGGGGACGACTCGCGAAAGCATCGCCGTCACGCAGGGAAAGATGAACGCCGTCCCTAACGGCATCAAAGTCAGCGCGATGAGAAGCGTCCCGTAAGAGTGAACCTGGGAAATGAGCGCCAGTCCCAATGCAAGGAGGACGAGGCCGAGCCGAGTCAGGCGGGCTTCGCCGAGCCACTCGATCATGCGACCGAGGATGCCCGCGCGAACAAAGACCCCCATGCCGCCGAGGTACATGACGAAGAAGCCGACGTTAGCTTCGGTAATTGGCAGTCGATGAGCGAGTATCAGAGGAAGCGTCGGAGCCGTTCCATAAAAGGCGCCGATAGCGATCGTGTAGATCCAGATCAGTCGTTGTGCCGGCTCCTTTGGCCGCGCAAGTACGCTCCAGACTGCACCGGCTCCGGTCTGATGAACAATCTCGTGCTCGGTCGTGACGGGTGAGTCATCGCGTGACTCGCGCAAGTAGATGCCGGCAAAAACGCTGATCAGAACGCAGAAGATCGCGGAGGCAATTCCCGGTGCGTGGCGTCCCCAGTGGATCAAAGCGGATCCGATCGCCGGTCCGACGACCGCGCCAAAGCTGGTAGCCGCCGAAAGCCATCCGAGGCTCTTGGCTCGATCTTTTGGATCGCTGGCGTCGGCGACGTAGGCCTGGACGACTCCGATCGTGCCGCCACCGAGGCCCTGGACCACGCGCGAAAGAAGGAGGAGCCAGAGCGTGCTCGCGTACGCGAAGATGACGTAGGCGACGGCGGACACGAGGAGACCCGCGAGGAGTGCCGGCCGGCGCCCGTAACGATCGGAGAATCTGCCCCATAGTGGCGCGCTGGCGAGCTGGGCGATGGAGAACGCAGCGATCAGTACGCCGACAACTGTCGCGGAGGCGCCAAGCTTGGTCGCGTAAAAGGGAAGTAGCGGGATGACCATCGCCAGTCCGAGCATGTCCACGAACGCCGTGATCATGAGGACCGTGAGCTTCCCCTTCATTTTACTTGCGCGTTACGAGAGCTGTTGCAACATCTCCGACGATAGCGAGCGATCGCGCGGAGATTTTGTCCATCGTGTCGTACGGCGTGTGGTGCGGCGCGTATGTGAGATCGATGACATCGATCACGCGAAGACCGGCGTTCAGCAAGGGGACGTGGTCGTCGGTTATCAGTCCGCCACTCTCCTGAACGAACACATCGCTGTAACCCAGGTCGGCCGCCGTTTGCCACACACGCGACACGACCTCAGGCGCCTGTTGAAACGAATTCATCTCGTAAGGAATGCGGAGATCCTTGTCGCCGATCATATCCCAGAGGACTCCGTAGAGGGGCTTGTAGTTCGGCGATGGCAGGTGGGCCGCGAAATACTTCGAACCGATCAGCACATCGACTTCGGGCGGCCCGAATTGCCCGTAATCCTCGCCGTCGGTGAAAAGGAGGTCGACTCCGACGGTTGGCTTCGTTTTACGGAGGATGTCGCCAAGTGCGACGAACATCCCAACGCCCGATGCACCGTCGTTGGCGCCGGGGACGGGCATCTTCTTTTCGGCTTCGGTGGCCGCCGACTCCGAGATCGGTCGCGAATCCCAATGGGTGAGGTAGAGAACGCGCTCCGGAAGATCGGTACGGAAGCGGGCGAGGATGTTACGGAGTGCAAGTTTTTTTCCGTCGGCAGTCGTGTAGGTGAAGCTCTGGACAATTACGGTGTCGGCGCGGCGCTGCATCTGTTCGATGATCCAGTCACCGGCCTTCTTCGCGGCGGACGAGCCGGGAACTCGGGGACCGAAATCGACTTGCGCCTTTGCGTAGGAGTACGCGGAGCTACCACTAAAACCCGTGGTAGTCGCGGTCGGCCTCGCGCTTCTTTGCGCGGCGCTTCCCTCCTTTGCGTCTCCTTTGCAGGCAGCTAACGCGCACAACATAAGTATGACCAACATCGATCTCACTTGAATTCCCCGGCGTAAAACTGCAGGTGCATCACAGCACTCAGGACAGTCTGCGTGAAGCGGCGATTAAGGTTACGGTCGAAACTCTCGACGCGCGAGATGACAAAGCTCGATGAGAGATTTTCAGCAACGTCGGTATCGGCACTCATGCTGAAGGCGCGCCGGCCGTTGTCGGACAGGCGGCTCTCGCCGGTCAGAGCGAAGGGATTGATCACGAAATTCTGTCCCTGACTCTTCTGGTAACTGATGCGCGTTCGGAGGTCGCTTCTCGGGTTCCAATCCGAGGGCAACCGCCAGGGCTTCGAGACGTCGACGCTAAAATCAGAGTTGTCGCCATTGCTACTCAGGCCGGGCTTTGCGTCCAACCGCTTGGAGTATGAATACCCCACGGTTCCGGCGAGGGGTCGCGTCCCGGCGAAGACGACTGATCCGCTCAGCGGATAGCTTCGAACACGAAGGCGACCTCTGTCGTCGATCAGCTCTCCGAGAAGCGGCTGCGTTCCATTGAGCTGTCGAGTCTCGAGGACCCGTGCGTTGGCGCCGAGGCTCGAGATGATTGACTTGAGACCGGCTGGCTGACCCGTCCAGCGAAGCGACACGTCCGGAAACACGATCTGGGTTCCATCGACAATGTCCTGACCCTGCTCGATCCGTCGTGTCCAGTTTCTAGTGTTGATGCGCTGGTATCTAGTCGCGAGGCTCGCGCCGAGCGGAAGGTTCACCGATTGATTTACGGAGAGCTGCGTGACGAGCCCGACACTCGTGGCGAGGTCTCCGCCCTGCCTGCGGAAATTGTCGATGCCACCCAAACCAAACTGATAGGCGAGCGATGCGGGCGCAGCGCTTCCATCATAGACCGACAGCACGCTCCGATTGAAGTTGACGTCAATGGGTTGCAGGCCGCCAAGGATTCCGCGCAGAAAGCTGTTGCTGTCCGTGTACAGCTTGATGGCGCGAGGGAGATCGAGGGTGAGTCCGGCTGTCGTCGTCTGGGAGTTGCCGAGCCGGCGCGGAATGCGCAGGTCGCCGGTGCTATCTCCCTGACGGGCGAAGCTCAGGGTGTTCGGGTCGCGGAGCATGTTGTACGAGGTGCCGAAATCCAACCTGGGCCGGAACCAGGCGGTGATCGGGGGTGAGATGTTGACACCTGCTTGCATGGCGCGCTCGCGCTCGAGACCAGTGTCGTAGCTAAGCAGCCGGTCGCGATCGCTCGTTGCGACAATGCCGAGCGGCGAATCGGAACCGTAGCCGCGGAGGTCGCGCACTGACGTGATGTCCCACCGCACAGATGCGGCTTTGAAGGGTCGAAACACGAGGCTGCTGCCGTTTCGCCAAGTGCGGTTTCGCCCTTTGACGGCGCGGGCCGTGTCGTCCGGAGCGAGCGCCGGCTTCAAAAACGATACGCGATCATCGTGACCGTTCGAGTACACGCTAGTGAGATGGAGCTCCGTGGGCGACCATCGCGCCAAATCGGGCAACAGTGCGCGCGACAAGTTGAAGTCCAGGCCGATCGCAAAATTTTTGGCCTTGCCATCTTCGTACTCGCTACGCGACACACCGGTCGTGTACGAGGAGTTGAGGGCCAGGTTGTTGAGCAGCGGCGACCACGTAGATCCCGTCGACTGTTTGGTGCGACGCAGGCTCAAGGTCATAGAGGTCGCTCCCGAGCGCGGAGTGCGAAGCCCTTCGACAGCATCGGCCTGGATATCGGATTGCGACACGTACAGCGGCTGCACAGAGGTCGACGTGTGATTGATGCTGAGTGGGATCGAAACGCCCAGCGATGCGGGCAGGAGCTTCTCCAGATGGAAGGCGGAGCTCATGTCCCAGTTGTTGTCGGTAAGAAACGTCGGCTGCTCGGCCAGCTGTCTGAAATTTGGATCGCGCTTACTCGCGTTGATGCGGATGTCGGCGAAATCGCTGGCGACAATCGTAAGGCCGGTCTGGGCCGCAAAACCCGCGACGTTGACGACGCCGGCGAGCCGGATGTCATCGACCCACACCTCGAGCGTGTCGGTAGGGAGAACGGGACTGACGCCCGGGGGAACCGGAAGGCGGATCATGCCGACCGCGAGCTCCTGGACCGCGGCGAGGTTGGGCGGGCTCACGCCGGGATCGAGCGTGTAGACGATGTAGCCATCGTCGCAAGCTGCATAGCGTGAACTGGCCGTCACTCCCGGTGGAAGGGGAGTGTTCGCGATAAGTACCGAATCCAGGCCGGTGCAGGTGTTACGCTGCTTCCCCTGCAGATACGCGTTTTGAATTTGCGCCCTCAGCGCGAACAATCGCGCGAAATTCACCGTTATCTCGGGCAGCCAGGCCACCTTCGTCGCGCCCGAGTTGATGGGCGTGCGATACATGTAAAAATTGTTCTGGTCGCGCGCGATCTTGACGTAGAACTGGAGCTCGCCGTCCTGTCCCCAGCCACTGCTGACTCCACGGGCCCAGAGCCGAAGCTCCTTGTAGCTCATGAAATTTTTCTCCCCTTCGGGGAAGCGGTAATAGGACTCGGCGCGATCGAGCACTGCGAGATCGGTAGCGGAGAGTCGCAGCGAACGCTCGTTGATCTGGACGCGGCCTGGCTGGTACGCGACCGTCTTGCTCGTTGGAGCGTCGGTCACTCCGGGCGGAGACTCATAATTGATTCCGTTTCTTGCGCCTTTGTCCTGCGTGCCTACGACTGAAGACTGGACCGCGCCAGTCGATGTCTGATCGTCGGCGATTCCGCGAAGCGTCTTGTCGCTCACCTTTAGCCATGGAGCGCCCGTCAGCCGAAGTCGAGCGAGCGGGACCGTGCTGAATTCGTCGTCGCCCAGGCCGTCACCGGAGATCATCGTGATGCGCAACGCGTGCGCGCGACGAAGCAAGGGATGTCCGAGCGAGTCGTTCGGAGTGCGAAACGGGATTCGGAAAAAGACCCAGCAAACGTTGTCGCGCGGTCCGCGGGGTTGTCCCGTAAGCTGCGGCGGCGGACCGCACTCCCCGGTACGAGTGAATTTTGACGGATCGGCGAGGTTCACGATGTAGCGCTGCCACTGTTCCTGATCGCGATCCGCGGTAGTGAGGTTGAGAACGTTGTCCGCGTCGATGTCTTCTTCATCGAGCCTGTTGTTGTGGACAGTGCAGTTGGTCTTGGAGTCGCCAAGCACCTGACGAAGACCATATCCGCCGCGGCAGATGCGGGCGAAGCGGAAGGTCGTGTATGACGCTGGCTGGCCAGGTATGGTGTCGTATACCACGACCAGACTGTCCATGACGTCGCCGGGAAGACCGTTGTCATTGCTCGATACGTTGAACGCACGGGAGAAAGGATCACGCTCGCTGTTCAACGTATCGAGCCCCTCGATTTTTTTTCCGCGATACGTCGTGTCGAGGACGCCGGCGGTCGCGCTCTGGCGGACGATCAAGGTGTCAGGCCCAAAGGCGACCGAGTTTTCGGAGATGTCTCCGAAGTCGAAGACCAACGTCGGATTCTTGGAGATCGAGGTGATTGGAATCTGCGCCCAGAACTCGAGGTTCTCGGCGCGAGAAATATCGGCGCCGCCCGGACTGAGGATCGTGCGCACCGAGCGCCAGCGGTGACCGGTCGGGACGTTGGGAACGGTCCAGTGGAACACCCCGCCGTTATCGAGCTGCCCGCCGATCGCGAGCGGATAGAGCGTGAGCCAAAGCAGTGGCTCGGGCCCGGCGATACCGGTCCCGCTCAACGCCGTCAGCGTGTCGATCTGGTCAATTCGATAGCGAACCGCGCGACCCTCGGCATCGACGCCGTTGCTCTGCCACGCCAAGGTCGTTACGCGATTCAAATCGAAAACCGTGGGACCGAAGCGCGCGGGAATCGTCGTTCCCAACGCCGGCTGGCTGCTGAAATACCATTGCGGATCCGTCAACACGATTGGAAATCCGCCCTCCCCTTCGAAGGACTCGAGGTAAGCCTGCTGTGATGCGTTCGTCTGGGGGCGGCTCGCCGCCAGCTCGGCGGAAAACGCAACGTGCGAAGGAATCGTCGACGGTCCGAAGGGGAGCCTGGAGACGAGCTGCGTCAACGGGTCCGCGTCGAAGTTGAAGAGAGCGCTCACCCCCGCGACCAGCGATGCGGCGGGTTCGAACCCCAAAGGCGGGCGTGTAAAGTTGGTGCGTTGACTCTGCGAGATCGCCGTGAAGTTGATCTGGCCGTTTGTGAGCGGGAATTCGGCGGTCGCGCCGAAGATGGACGTCGGCGTCTCTTCGAAGACCGGATTCTCCTCGTACTGCAC
>WNGC01000738.1_pt1 | contig 19473 bp, 22 predicted proteins | sample 5400051 | NCBI WGS metagenome assembly WNGC01 (sample SAMN13153368, study PRJNA577476) | soil metagenome | isolation source: 20 cm soil or saprolite under grassland replicate 2 | place: USA:California | collected 2016-06-15
TGATGTCGCGTGGGCCAAGGAGCTCCAGGCCGCCGTCGATACCGCCGACACGCTGCAACGCACGCTCGACGTCGCCGGGGCAGTGCAATGGGATCGGGACCGGATCAGCGTCGCAGTTGGCCAGACGCGACGCGATGCGTTCGCGCCGATCGGCGTTCCCGTGGGCCTGGGGGCCGTCGCCCGATTCGGGCCAGCCCAACGCACCCGCTATTTCACGACGCGCGGCGTGGTGCGCCTGCTGCCCGGACTGGAGCTCGCCGGCTGGTACTTCGACCCGATCGTGCGGGGCGGGGACGACTTCGAGCCGCCGTATCACACGCGCGTGTCGCTCACGTTCTATTCGCGGTTCTGGCGGGTGTACCGGAGCGGGATCTTCGCGCTGCGGGTCGAGGCCGCGTCGGAGTCGTGGAGCCGGGGCGTGGCGGGGCTCGACTCGAGCGGCGCGCCGCTGGCGCTTCCCGGCAGGACGTTCGGGGAGCTGAATGTCCAGATCCGCATCGCGGGCGTAACCATCTTCTGGATCGAGCGCAACGCGACGCTCGCGACCGGGAGCTACGTGCCCAGGCTCGACTACCCGCGCCACTATCAGTTTTACGGGGTGCGATGGCTGTTCACGAATTGAAAACCGGCTAGCTTTAGAGTCTGTGCCGCGGAGCATGACGGGTTTCGGCTCGGCCGAAGGCAGCGTCCTCGGCGGGCGGCTCTCCATCGAGATCCGCTCCGTGAACCACCGCTACTTCAACCCGCAGCTGAAGCTGCCGTTCGAGCTGGCGGGCACGGAGAGCCAGCTGCGCGAGTGGCTGCGCCGCCTGCTCGAGCGCGGGCACGTGACGCTCTCGGCGCGCTGGAGCGAGCCGCCGGCGACGGAGTCCGCGGTCACAGTCGATTTGGCCCGAGCGCGTCAGGTGCTGGCGGCGGCGCGGGAGCTCAAGAAGCAGCTCAAGCTCAAGGGCGAGGTGGATCTGGCTTTTGTGGCGCGGCATCCCGACGTCCTGGCGCTGGAGCGCGACGGCGCGGCGGCCGAGTGGAGCGAGGTGGAGCCGATCGTCGAGCGCGCGGCGCAGCAGCTGGTCGCCATGCGGGCGCGCGAGGGCGCGACGCTGGCGACGGAGCTCGGGGGTCGGCTGGACGCACTCGCCGAGGGCGCCCGCGCGGTGGAGCGCCGGGCGCCCGAGCGCCTCGCCGCCGAGCTCGCCCGCTTGAAGAAGGCCGTGGGGGAGCTGGCGGCCGGGGTGCCGGTGGACGAGGCGCGTCTCGCGGTCGAGGTCGCGCTGCTCGCCGACCGGGTCGACATCACGGAGGAGCTGGTGCGGCTGCGGAGCCACCTCGCGGCGTGCCGCGAGGCGCTGGCGGGCGACGGAGCGGTGGGGAAGCAGCTCGGGTTCCTGGCGCAGGAGCTCCTGCGCGAGGTGAACACGATCGGATCCAAGGCGAACGACGCGGTGATCGCCCAGACGGTCATCGCGATGAAAGGCGAGCTCGAGAAGTTCCGAGAGCAGCTCGAGAACCTGGAGTGACGCCGGCGCCGCGCGTCGTGGTCCTCGCCGCCCCTTCCGGCGGCGGCAAGACGACCATTGCGCGGGAGCTCGTGACCCGGCACCCCGATCTCTTCGGGTACTCGGTGTCGGCGACCACGCGCAAGGCACGACCCGGCGAGCGGGACGGCGCGGCGTACCACTTCCTGACGCGGGACGAGTTCCTGCGACGCCGGGACGCGGGCGAGTTCCTCGAGTGGGCGCCGTACGCGGGCGAGCTGTACGGCACGCTGCGGAGCGAGGTCGAGCGCGTGCTGGCGAGCGAGCAACACGTGGTGCTGGATGTGGAAGTGCAGGGAGCACGCCAGGTGCGCCAGGCGTATCCGCGACCGGGATCCCTGGCGACCTTCGTGATCCCGCCGTCGCCCCGGGTCCTGGTCGAGCGGCTCCGCAAGCGGCGCACCGAGACGGAAGCGGAGCTGTCGCGGCGGATCGACATCGCGATCCGCGAGGTGGAGACGGCGCGGCGCGACATCGGAGAGGTGTATGACCGCGTCCTCGTGAACGACGACCTCGACGCGGCGGTGCGGGAGGTGGTCGAGCTGGTGCAGGGACGCGACGTCGCGCCAAACCCGCGCGACATGGCGGATTTGCTGTCGGCCTTCGTGCGGCAGCTGAGAACCGAGGCAGCTCAACTGAGTCAGTCTACCGGAAGGAGCAGGTGATGCGGATCGTAACCCCGAGCGAAGTGGCCGCGCAAACGCAGAACAAGTACCTGGGCGTCCTCGTGGCCGCCAAGTTCGCCCGTTTCGTGAACGAGTTCCCGCGCGATCGCTCGGTGGATTTCGAGGAGAAGCTCACCACCCGCGCGTTCGACGAGCTGGTGCGCGGCCGGCTCACCTACAAGCTCGTCCGGCGGCGGCGACAGGAAGGCTGATGTCGTTCGCCGGCCGGCACGTCCTCCTCGGCGTGTCGGGCGGAATCGCGTGCTACAAGAGCTGCACGCTCGCCCGGCGGCTCACCGAGGGTGGGGCGGCGGTGGACGTGGTGCTGACGGCGTCCGCGGCCGAGTTCGTGCGGCCCGTCACCTTCGAGGCGCTCACCGGGCGTCCCGTGCTGACGTCGCTGTGGCAGCCCGATCGGGCCCTGGCGCACATCGCGCTGGCACGCCAGCCCGACCTGGCGATCGTCGCTCCCGCCACCGCGCACCTGCTGGCGCGCGCCGCCCTGGGGCTCGCTGATGACGTGCTCACGGCGCTGCTGCTGGCGCGGACCGGGCCGGTGCTCGCCGCGCCGGCCATGAACGACGCCATGTACGCCCATGCCGCGACGCGCGCCAATGTGAAGGCCCTCGCGGCACGCGGATGGCACTTCGTCGGTCCCGACTCCGGGCCGCTGGCGGAGGGTCCGAGCGAGCGGCCCGGCCGGATGAGCGAGCCCGAGGCGCTGCTCGCCGCCGCGGCGCGGCTGCTCGAGCAGCGTGCGCCGTGGCTGGGGAAGCAGGTCGTCGTGACGGCGGGGCCGACGCGGGAGCACCTCGATCCGATACGCGTGGTCACGAACCCGTCGAGCGGGCGCATGGGGTACGCAATTGCCGAAGCCGCCCACACGCGCGGGGCCGACGTGGTGCTCGTGTCCGGACCCTCCGACCTGCCGCTCCCGTTCGGTGTGACCACGCACCGCGTCGAGACCACCGCGGACATGCAGCGGGCCGTGGACGGCCTCGTGAAGCACGCGAACGTGCTGGTCATGGCGGCGGCCCCCGCGGACTATCGTCCCGCCCGGCCCGCGGCGGGCAAGCGCCCGCGCGCGAGCGGGACGCTCACGCTCGAGCTCGAGGCGACGCCCGACATCCTCGCCTCGCTCAAGCGGCCGCCGGGGTGCCTGGTGGTGGGGTTTGCGCTGGAGGCGCCGGGGGCGGAAGGGGGGAACGGCGTGGCGCAAGCCCAGGCGAAGTTGCGCGAGAAGCATCTCGACTACATCATCCTGAACAACGCGCTCGAGCCCGGCGCGGGGTTTGAAGTCACCACGAATCGCGTCACGATCATCGGGAAGAGCGGCACGCCGATCGAGCTGCCGCTGCTCGACAAACGCGACGTGGCGGAACGAATCCTCGACGCGGTGGAGCAAGCGCTGACGTGAGCGACGGGCGGGCACTGGCGCGCGAATTCCTGGAACAGCAGCGGCTGCTGGGGGGCAATCCGGTCATACTTCCGGATGGGCCCACCCCGGGCTTGCGCCCGGGGTCAGTTGGTGCCCAGGACACTGCCGGACTGACCCCGGGAACCCCGGGCTCGCGCCCGGGGTCAGTTGGTGCCCCGGACATTCCTCCCGGCCTCTCCTACGATCCCCCCGGCGGCGACCTGTTCTCGAACGACCCGGTCCCCCAGGCGCCCTCGCTCGCCGCCATCGCGCAGCTCGTGGCGACGTGCACCAAGTGCCGGCTGTGCGAGGGGCGCCGGCACACCGTCCCGGGCGAAGGCGCGGACGCCGCGCGCCTGGTGGTGGTGGGGGAGGGCCCGGGGCGCGTGGAAGACGAGACGGGCCGGCCGTTCGTGGGCCCCGCCGGCGAGCTGCTCACCAAGATCCTCGCGGCGATCGAGCTGCCGCGCGAGCGGGTATTCATCTGTAACGTGGTCAAATGCCGCCCACCCGAGAACCGCGTCCCCCAGTACGACGAGATCGCCGCCTGCCTCCCGTATCTGCTGCGGCAGATCGAGCTGGTGAAGCCGGCCGTGATCCTGGCGATGGGCGGCACGGCGGCGCAGACGCTCCTCAACACGAAGCAGTCGCTCGGCGCGTTGCGCAATCAGATCCATCGCTTGCGGGGGATCCCGGTCATCGTCACGTACCATCCGGCGGCACTACTTCGGAACCCAAACTGGAAACGGCCAACCTGGCATGACGTCAGCATCGCCTCCCGACTCCTCAACGTTTAAGAGAGAGCACACGCGCCAAACTCCGTGGAGTAACGACGCGGAGCAAGCCGTCTTGGGCGCCATGCTTCTCGACCAGGATGCCGCACTCAGAGCCGTCGAGGATCTCGACGACTCGATGTTCTACAAAGAAGGCCATCGCGCGCTCTTTAGAGCGATGGCGGCCTTAACGGAGCGGCGTGACGTGATCGATCCGATCACGCTTCAAGAGGAGTTGCTCAAGCGAGGTGATCTTGACCGAGCGGGAGGGCTCGAATACATCGGGGCGCTAATTGACGTCGTGCCAACCGCGGCCAACGTCCAGTACCACGCCAGGATCGTACGTGATAAGGCGATTCAACGCAGGCTCATCGAGGCCGCGACGAGCATCATCCAGGACGTGTACGACAGTCAGGCCAGTTCAAGCGAAGTGCTCGATGTCGCGGAGCAGCGGGTATTTCAAGTCGCACAGCTCCACCGGGCGGAAGCGTTTGTGCGGATCAAGGAGTTGGTATGGCCCGCAATGGAACGGATAGAGAAGCTGCAAGCTCAGGGTGGGGGCCTCACCGGCATACCGTCAGGGTTCAAGGACCTTGACGACCTGACCGCAGGCTTCCAAAAGGGCGATCTGGTCATCATCGCAGCACGCCCGTCAATGGGCAAGACGGCATTCGTCTTGAACGTAGCCCAGTACGCAGCCATCGAGCATCGCTCCCGCGTCGCGATGTTTTCCCTCGAAATGTCGGCTGACGCTCTGGTTCAGCGCCTGCTGTGCTCCGAAGGGTGGGTTGACTCACAACACCTGCGCCGCGCTCAGTTACGCGACGACGATTATCCGAAGCTCGCCAAGGCCGCGGGCCTGCTGGGTACCGCACCATTGTGGATCGACGACAGTCCAGCCCTGACGCCGCTACAGGTACGCTCCAAAGCCCGCCGTCTTAAAGCCGAGCAGAACATCGATCTCGTGATCGTGGACTACTTGCAGTTGATGCATGCCGCCTCGGAAGCTGAAAACCGCACTCAAGAAATCTCCCTCATCTCCAGGTCACTTAAGGCACTCGCGAAAGAACTCGACGTTCCCGTAGTTGCGCTCTCACAACTCTCTCGTGCCCCTGAGCAGAGGGGAAAAGATCGCCGGCCACAGCTCTCGGACTTGCGCGAGTCGGGGGCGATCGAGCAAGACGCAGATGTCGTCATCTTCATTTACCGCCCAGAGATGTACGACATAATGGAAGACGAGAGTGGCAATCCAACCGCGGGTGTGGCTGAGATCTTGCTATCGAAGCAACGCAACGGTCCAACCGGGCGAGTGAAGCTTCGATTCGCGAAGGAATACACGCGGTTCGACACCTTCTCGTCGCGCGAAGCGCCGCCCGAGGCGGTCCGTGGCTAGGGCGCATTCGGTGTTCCGCTGCACCGACTGCGGCGCCGAGCAGCCGAAGTGGGCGGGCCGGTGCGACGCGTGCGGAGCATGGAACACCCTGGTGGAAGAGGCGGTCGGGAAGCTATGGCGGTCAGGCGGTCGGACGGACAGGCGGTCCGAAGAGGCGTCCGCCCGACCGCCCGTCCGCCTGTCCGCCCTGGGCGGGGGGCCCGGTGTGGAGCGGTGGCACACCGGCCTGCGCGAGTTCGATTTCGTGCTGGGCGGCGGCATCGTGCCGGGGTCCGTGGTGCTCGTGGGCGGCGAGCCCGGCATCGGAAAATCCACCCTGCTGCTGCAGTGCGCGGCGCGCCTCGAGCACGCCGGCATCCGCACGCTGTACGTCTCGGGAGAGGAGTCTCCCGATCAGGTGCGGCTGCGGGCGGACCGGCTGACGCTCGACGCCGGCGCCGTACACGTGCTGGGGGAAACCCGGCTCGAGGCGATCACGCACCACGCGCACGCCCTGAATGCGCAGGTGGTGTTCGTCGACTCGATTCAGACCACCTACACCGACGAGCTCGAAGGCGCCCCGGGCAACGTCGGCCAGGTGCGCGAGTGTGCGGCGCGCCTCATGCGGCTGGCCAAGGAGACGGGCCCCGCGGTGCTGCTCGTAGGGCACGTGACGAAGGGCGGCGGCATCGCCGGCCCCAAGACGCTCGAGCACATCGTGGACACGGTGCTCTACTTCGAGGGCGAGACCACGCTGGACCATCGCATCCTGCGCGCGGTCAAGAACCGGTTCGGCTCGGTCGACGAGATCGGCGTGTTCGCCATGACCGGCGCCGGCCTCGAGCCCGTCGCCGATCCGGCGGCGGCGTTCCTCGCCGGCCGCACCGGCGGGGTGTCGGGCTCGGCGGTGACGGCCCTGATGGAGGGCACGCGACCACTGCTGGTCGAGATCCAGGCGCTCGCGGCCAAGAGCGGTTTCGGCACGCCGCAGCGCGTGGCGACGGGGCTCGACCACCGCCGGCTGGCCGTGCTGCTCGCGGTGCTCGAGCGCCGCGGCGGGCTGCCGTTCGGGACGCTCGACGTGTTCGTGAACGTGACGGGCGGAGCCCGGCTGGTCGAGCCGTCGACCGATCTCGCCGTGCTGGCGGCGCTGGTGTCGAGCGTGCACGACCGGCCGCTGCCACCGGACGCGGTGTTCCTCGGGGAGGTGGGCCTGGGCGGCGAGATTCGCCCCGTCTCGGGCCTGGAGCGGCGGCTGGGCGAGGCGGTGCGCCAGGGCTTCCGGCGCGCCTTCCTCTCGACCCGCTCGCGCGTGATCCTGCCCGGTCTCGACGTGGTCGCGGTGGACGGCATCGGTGACCTCGCCCGACGTCTCGCCGCCTGACGTCGGCGTCGTGATCGTGGCCGCGGGGGCGGGCGCGCGCGCGGGGCCAGGAGAGCCGAAACAATTCCGCCCCATTCTCGGCGTTCCCATGCTGCTGCGGGCGCTGCGCCCGTTCACGTCGCACCCGGAGGTCGGCCAGGTGGTGGTCGCCCTGCCGGCGGGTTTCGAGACCCGGCCCCCCGACTGGCTCGCCAAGCTCGTGGGCGAGCGCCTGACGCTCGTCGCGGGCGGCGCGACGCGGGCGCGCTCGGTGCGTGCCGGATTGCGCGCGTTGCCCGAGCACCTGAGCATCGTGCTCATCCACGACGGCGCGCGCCCCTTCGTGACGCGCGATACCATCGACGGGGTGCTCGACAAGGCGCGCGCGGGGGTGGGCGCAGTGGCCGCGATCCCGCTTTCCGATACCGTCAAAGACGTCGAACAGGAGCGTATCACGAAAACCGTACCACGAAACCGTCTCTGGCGGGCCCAGACCCCTCAGGGGTTCCCGCGAGCGATGATCGAGCAGGCGTACGCGGGGCTCGCGAACGGCGATGCCGCGCCGACCGACGACGCCGAGCTGTGCGAGCGCGCGGGCCTGCCCGTGGACGTCGTGTCCGACTCGCCCTACAACCTGAAGGTGACGACGGCCGACGACTTCCGGCTCGCCGAGGCGCTCGCCCGTGAGCTGCGGTGAGACCCGTCCCGTTCCGTACCGACGAGGAGGTAACGGCCGCGCTGGCGCCGACGGTGGCCCATCTCCGCGCGGGCGGCTTGATCGCCTACCCGACCGAGACGGTGTACGGTCTGGGGTCGCGGCCGCGGGCGTCCGAGGTGCAGGCGCTGGCCCGGCTCAAGGGCCGCCGTCCCGACAAGCCGTTTCTCCTGCTGGTCGCCGACCGGGACATGGCGGAGGCGCAAGGGCTCGGCTTCAACGAGGCCGCGAGCGCGCTGGCACGGGCGTTCTGGCCGGGTCCCCTGACGCTGGTGCTGCCGGGCGGCAGCGGCCGGCTCCCCGACGCGCTGCGCGGCCCGGAGGGGGGGATCGCCGTGCGCTGGACGTCGCACCGCGGGATGGCGCGGCTGGCGCGCGCCCTGGGGGAGCCGGTGACGTCGACATCGGCTAACTTGCCTGGAGCACCGCCGGCACCCGGCGCGGAGGCGATCGCCCGGGACTTTGCGCCGGCGCTCGAGGCGGGAACACTGCTCGTGCTGGACGGCGGGGTGCTGGGGAACTCGCCGCCGTCGACCGTGGTCGACTGCACGCGGCCAGCGCCGCGACTGATCCGTGAAGGAGCGCTCACGCTCGCCGAGCTGCGGCGCGCGGCCGGGCGGCTCGCCCCCTAGCCGCTAGACCCGAGGAGTCGAAGACGAAACGCATTCTCTTGGTCTGTACCGGCAACATCTGCCGCAGCCCGCTCGCCGCAGCGCTGCTCGAGCGCGCGCTCGCGGGGCGCGGCAGCGAGGGCCTCGCGGTGTCGTCGGCGGGGACCGGTGCCTGGGACGGCGCGCCCGTCTCCGAAGGAGCCTATCTGGTCGGACTCGAGCGCGGGCTCGATCTCTCGGGACACCGCGCGCGGCTGTTGACGCGCGAGCTGGTCGAAAGCGCCGACCTGGTGCTCACCATGGCGCGGCACCACCGGGCGCGCGTGGACGAGCTCGGCGGCGAGGGTCGCGTGTTCGTGCTGGGCGAGTACGCCGGACGGGAGGGCGACGAGGCCGAAGTGAGCGATCCGTTCGGCGGCGACTTGGACGTGTACCGCGACACGTGCACCGAGCTCGAGGGATTCATCCAGGCGGCGGTGGAGCGCATCGTCAAAGAGTTCGCGAGTGGAAGTCAGCGCTGACACGCGCCTGCTGGTGGTGCTCGGCGATCCCGTCGCCCATTCGCTCTCCCCCGTGATGCACAATGCGGCGATCCGCGCGCTCGGGCTGGACGCCGTGTACGTCGCCCTTCCCACGCCGGCGCCCGCGCTCCCCGGCCTCTTGGCGGTGCTGCCCGCGCTGGGCGGGGCGGGGAACGTCACCGTGCCGCACAAAGAGGCGACGGAACGATGTCTCGCGCAGAAAACGGAGCTGTGCGCGCGGGTCGGCGCGTGCAATACGTTCTGGACCGAACGGGGAGCGCTGGTGGGGGACAACACGGACGTCGCAGGCATTCTCACCGCGCTGCGGCAGCTGGCTGCTGGTGGGCACCGGAGGCGCCGCCCGCGCCGTGGCGGTGGCGGCGGCGACGGCCCGGGCGGACCTCCACGTGGTGTCGCGCGACGCGGCGCGGGCCCGGGCGTTCAGCGACTGGGCGCAGACGAGCGGCGCCCACGCCGCGCCGGCGCAGGGCGCCCTCCAGCCCGACGTCGCCATCAACGCCACGCCGCTGGGCCTCAAGGACCGAGACCCGCTGCCGCTCGATACCGAGCACGCCCGGCGCCTCGCCGCGGCGCTGGACCTCGTGTACGCGCCCGGTGGCACGCGCTGGGTGCGCACCCTGCGGGCGGCCGGCGTGCGGGCCCAGGACGGCCGCGAGGTGCTGGTGCAGCAGGGAGCGGCCGCCTTCAGCCGCTTCTTTCCGGATCGGGCAGCGCCCGTGGAGGTGATGCGCGCGGCCGTGGACCGAGCGCTGCGTGCGTAACGCGCTCGACCAGCTGCTGTTACCGGCCGAGTGCCTGCTGTGCCGCGCCCTGCTCCCGTTCCGCGATTCCCAGCGCGTCGTGTGCGACGTCTGTCGCCACCGCTGGCGTCCGGTTCGCGCCCCGTGGTGCGGGCGCTGTGGTCAGCCGGAGCCGCTGTTCGGCCGCTGCCGCCTGTGCGCCGACTGGCCGGCCGCGCTGGTGCTCGCCCGTTCCGCGGTCTGGCTCGACGCGGGCGCGCGCGCCGCGGTACACGCGCTCAAGTACCGCGGGCTGCCGCGCATCGCCGCCGATCTGGCGTCCGCGATGGCGTCCCTCGATCCGCCGGGGCTCGCAGCCGCCTGGCTCGTGCCGGTGCCACTCGGGGCCGGGCGGCTGCGCGAGCGCGGCTACAACCAGAGCGACCGCCTGGCGCGCGCCCTGAGCCGGCGCTGGAATCGGCCCGTGGTGGAGCTGCTCGTGCGGACACGCGACACCGCCACGCAAACGGCGTTGACACCCGAGGCGCGGCTGGCGAACGTGGCGGGGGCGTTCCAAGTGCGGAGTGGGGAGTGCGGAATGCGGAGTGAAGACCGACCGGGGAACTCCGCACTCCGCATTCCGCACTCCGCACTGGAACGGCCCCTCGTTCTGGTAGACGATGTCTTTACGACCGGCGCGACGCTCGCCGAGGCGGCGAGGGCGTTGGAGCGTGCCGGGGCCCGCACGGTGCTCGCCGTGACCTTCGGTCGGGCGGTCGTGCCGGACTTTACCTAGGGGAGAGCAATGGCAGTGCGCGTCGGCATCAACGGGTTCGGTCGCATCGGGCGCAACGTGCTGCGGGCCGCGGTGCTCATGAAGCAGCAGGCGCTCGAGTTCGTGGCGGTGAACGACATCACCGACACCAAGACACTGGCGCATCTCCTGAAGTACGACTCCGTCCATCGCCGCTTCCCCGGGACGGTCGAGGCGCAGGGCGATGCCCTGGTCGTGAACGGCAAGCCCATCAAGGTGTCGGCGATCAAGGAGCCCGAGAAGCTGCCCTGGAAGGCGTTGGGCGTAGACCTGGTGCTCGAGAGCACCGGACGGTTCACCAATCGCCCCGATGCCGACAAGCACCTCGCGGCCGGCGCGAAGAAGGTCGTGATCTCGGCGCCCGCCAAGGGTGAGGACATCACGATCGTGATGGGGGTGAACCACCAGAAGTACGACCCCGCGAAGCACCACGTGCTCTCGAACGCTTCGTGCACCACGAATTGTCTCGTGCCGGTCGTGAAAGTCGTGCTCGACACGTGGGGGTTCAGGCACGGCTACATGACGACGATCCACAGCTACACGAACGATCAGCAGATCCTCGACCTGCCGCACAAGGACCTGCGCCGCGCGCGGGCCGCTGCGCTGAGCATCATCCCGACGACCACCGGCGCCGCCAAGGCGACGGGCCTCGTCATTCCGGAAGTGCAGGGGAAGATCGACGGCATCTCGCTGCGCGTACCCACCCCCGACGTGTCCGTCGTGGAGCTGACGGCGGAAGTCGAGAAGAAGACGACCATCGAGGAAGTGAACGGCGCCTTCAAGCGGGCGGCCCACTCGAGCCTCAAGGGCATCCTCGAGGTGAGCGACGAGCCGCTCGTGTCGATGGACTACATCGGCAGTTTCTACTCCAGCGTCGTGGATGCGCTCTCGACGAACGTGATCGACGGGACGTTCCTGCACGTGTCGTCGTGGTACGACAACGAGATGGGCTACTCCGCCCGCTGCGTCGATCTGCTGGCTTACATCGCGGGAAAGTGAGCAAGCGCAGTCTGCGCGATCTCCCCCCGGCGGCGCTGGACGGCCGGCGGGCGCTGGTGCGCGTGGATTTCAACGTGCCCCTGAAGGGCGGCGCGGTCAGCGACGACACGCGGATCCGCGCCGCGGTCCCCACGATTGCGTACCTGCGCGACAAGGGCGCGCGGGTGGTATTGCTGTCGCACCTGGGACGCCCCAGCGGACCCGATCCCAAGCTCTCCCTCAAGCAGATCGTGCGGGACGTGGAGCGCGTCCTGGGAACGCCGGTCGAATTCATCGCCGATCCCGCCGCGGGGGTCGCCGCCACGCGCCGGCTGCCGCGCGGCGGCGTGGCCCTCGTCGAGAACACCCGGTTCTCGGCCGGCGAAGAGGCGAACGACGCCGGGTTCGCCCAAACGCTCGCCGCGCTGGGCGACTTCTACGTCAACGACGCCTTCGGCTCGGCGCATCGCGCCCACGCCTCCACCGAAGCGGTCGCCCGGCTGCTCAAGCCCGCCGTCGCGGGCTTCCTCATGGAGCGCGAGCTCACCTACCTGGGCGACGCGCTCGACCATCCCAAGCGCCCGTTCGTCGCGGTGCTGGGCGGCGCCAAGATCTCGGGAAAGATCGACGTCATCGAGGCGCTGCTCCCCAAGGTGGACGAGATTCTGGTGGGAGGGGCGATGGCGAGCACGTTCTTCCTCGCCATCGGGTTTCCGGTCGGCGGGTCGCTCGTCGAGCGCGACAAGGAAGACGTCGCCAAGGGACTGCTCGCCAAGGCGGGAGCGAAGCTCATCCTGCCGCGGGGTGGGGTGGTGGCGCCGAGTCTGGCGCGCGCGGCCGAGCGGCGCGAGGCGCCGGCCGACCGGATTCCCTCGGACTGCGCCATCTTCGACATCGATATGGCCACGCGCCACGACTTCCGGGCACGCATCGTCAAAGCCAAGACGATCTTCTGGAACGGCCCGATGGGGGTGTTCGAAACCCCGCCCTTCGACGAGGGCACGCGGGCCATCGCCGAGGCGCTGGTCGAGGCCGGGAAGCGCGGCGCCACGACCGTGGTGGGCGGAGGCGACTCCGTCGCCGCCGTCGCCGGGTTCGAGAGCAAGCTCACCCACGTGTCGACGGGCGGCGGCGCGTCGCTCGAGTTCCTCGAGGGAAAACCCCTCCCGGGCGTCGCCGCCCTGGAGGACGCGTGAGGCGGCTGCTGTTCGCCGCCAACTGGAAGATGCACCTCGGCCCGGAAGACGCCCGGGGCTACCTCAAGACCTTCCGCGCCCGCTACAACCGGCGCGACGACCGCGACATCTGGTTCTTCCCGCCCGCGGTGTCGGTCGAAGCCGCCGCGCTGGCGGTGCGCGAGCGCAGCGATCTGCTCGTGGGCGCACAGGACATCTACTGGGAGCCCAAGGGCGCGTTCACGGGCGCGGTGTCCGCCTCGCTCGCGCTCCAGGCTGGAGCCCGCGCCACGCTCGTGGGCCACTCGGAGCGTCGGCATGTGTTCGGTGAGACGGACGAAGACACGCGTCGCAAGGTGGCGGCCGCCCTGGCGGCCGGCCTCGTGCCGCTGTTGTGCGTGGGCGAGACCCTGGCCGAGCGCGACGCCGGGCATACGCTGGCGGTGGTCGTGCGCCAGCTCGCGGGCGCGCTCTCGAGCCTCGACGGCCCGACGCTTTCGCGCGTCAGCGTCGCCTACGAGCCGGTGTGGGCGATCGGGACCGGGCGCAACGCTACGCCGCACGACGCCGCGACCGTGCATCGCGAGATCCGCGCCTGGCTCCGCGGGCGCGGGGTCGCCGCTCCCCGGGTCGTGTACGGCGGCAGCGTGAACGCCAAGAACGTCGCCGAGCTGCTCGCGGAGCACGAGCTGGACGGCGTGCTGGTGGGCGGGGCGTCTCTCGATCCGGCGGGTTGGGCGCAGCTTGTGCAGAGCGGCGTCGCGTAGGTAATTTCCCGGCGCGATGTACAACCTGCTGCTGTTCATCTTGGCCCTCGACGCGTTGATCCTCACCACCGCGGTGCTGCTGCAGGCGGGGCAGGGCGGCGGGTTGGCGTCGCTGGGCGGGGGCGCCGGCACGGAGCAGTTCATGGGTGGCCGCCAGGCCACCACGCTGCTCACGAAGATCACCTGGTGGTGCGCCGGGATGTTTCTGTTCGTCTCGCTGCTGCTCGCGGTCCTGTCATCGAACAGCGCGGCGCCACGCTCGGTGCTCGAGGGAAACGTTCCCGCCCCAGCGCCTGTCCAGCCCACGCCGCTGCCGCTCCCGACGACGCCGCCGCCGCAGGGCGCCCAGCAACCCTCGAGCAAGACGCCGCCCCATCGCTGACCGTCGCCCCGCCTACGTGCTGCTCGAGGACGGCGCCTGGTTCCCCGGCACCGCACCCAGCGCGTTCGAGTGCACCTGCGCCGAAGTGGTGTTCACCACCAATCTCTCCGGATACCAGGAAGTCTTCACGGACCCATCGTATCTCGGGCAGATCGTCGTGATGACGGCGCCGATGATCGGCAATTACGGGATCAACCCCGACGACGTGGAATCGGACCGGCCGCGCGTGGCCGCGGTCGTGCTGCGTGAGCTCTCGGCCAAGCCGTCGAACTGGCGCGCCACGGGGACGCTCGCCGAGTGGCTGGCCACGGCGCGGGTGCCCATCGTGGCCGACGTGGATACGCGCCAGCTCACGCGCCACATCCGCTCCAAGGGAGCGATGCGCGGCGCCGTGGCGTTGGGCGAGCAGCCCAGCGACGAGGTGCGCGCCGCGCTCGCCGCCAGCCCGTCGATGGACGGCCTCGACCTCGCGACCCACGCGACCATCGGCGCGGAGTACAGCGAGGGGCCGCCCGACGCGCAGCATCACATCGTCGCGTACGACTACGGCATGAAGCGCAACATCCTGCGCCTGTTCCTCAAGAACGGGTGCCGCGTGACCGTGGTCCCGGCCGGCACGCCCGCCGCGCGCATCCGCGAGCTCGACGCCGATGGCCTGTTTCTCTCGAACGGCCCGGGCGACCCGGCCGCGGTGCATTACGCCATCACGACGCTGCGAGAGCTGGCCGACGGCTCGCTCCCGATTTTCGGGATCTGCCTCGGCCACCAACTGCTCGGCCTGGCGCTCGGCGGCGACACGGTGAAGCTCCCGTACGGACACCGGGGGGGCAACCATCCTGTGCGGGATCTCGCGACAGGACAAGTACTTATCACGTCGCAGAACCATGGGTTCGCGGTGCGCGGCGACCCGGGCAGCGTCCCGGGTGCCAAAGCGCTTCAGGTCACCCACCTTAACCTCAACGACGGCACCGTCGAAGGAGTGAAGCACCGGGAGTACCCGATTTTCGCGGTGCAGTACCACCCGGAAGCCTCGCCGGGCCCACACGACGCCCAAGGGCACTTCGAACAGTTCCTCCAAGCTCTTGACACACAATAGGTAAGCCCGTATGTTGGCCCCTCGTCTTGACTGCCCTTGGGCCCTTCAAGGGGGACGGATGACGAAGGCCGACCTGGTCGAAAAGGTCACCGCACAAATCGCGCGCACTGCCGGTCCCCTGATTTCCAAGAAGGACTGCGCCCGCGTCGTCGACTCGTTTCTGGACGCTGTGAAAGCGGCGCTCTCCGAGCAGCATAACATTGAGATTCGCGGGTTTGGGACGTTCAAGATCCGCCAGCGGAAGACGCGCATGGCGCGCAATCCGCGCACCGGCGACCCGGTGGAAGTGGCGGCGCGTCCGGTGCCTGTGTTCAAGCCCAGCAAGGAGTTGCGGGCGATGGTCGCGGAGGCGAGCGAGCGCGTCACGCCCTGACGCGTGGCGTGAGCGAATGCGCGCGGCCCGGACTAACCGTCTGGGCCGCTTTGTTTTGCGTGGTGTAATCAAGAGGCCCACACTTGAGGGAGAAAAGCGTCGTGCGCCACCTCCTCCTGTTGCTCGTCGCCGTCCCCTTGTCGGCCCAACGCCTTGCACCGGTGCAGTATGAAATCTCGGTGCCCGCTGTCGCGACGCGGCTGTTTCATGTGCGCGCCGACTTCCCGACGCGCGGCAAGGACACGCTGTACCTGTCGCTGCCAGCCTGGAGCCCGGGGAACTACGAGATCCAGAATTACGCGCGCTACGTGCGCCACTTCGGCGCGAAGACGCCGGCCGGTCAGCCGCTGTTCTGGGATCGCTTCGACAAGGACACGTGGCGCGTGACGACGGGTAAGAGCGAACGCGTCAGCGTGGAGTTCGACTACTTCGCCGACACGATCGACCTCTCGATGGCGCGGCTCACGGGCGAGTTCGGCGAATTCCTCGGTACGAACCTGTTTCCGTACGAAGAGGGCCAGCTCGACCGGCCCGCCGAGGTGCGCTTCGCGCTTCCGGCCGGATGGCAGGTGACGACCGCGCTCGGGGGGGCGGGGTCGGGCAGCGGACCCTACACCGCGGCGAACTATCACGAGCTCGCCGACGCGCAGACGTTCGTCGGGAAGTACAGCCTCGACTCGCTGCAGGTGGACGGCAAGTGGATTCGGATCGCGGTGTGGCCGGCAGATGCCTATTCGTCCGGCGTGCAGCGCAACATGCGCGCCGACCTGGAGAAGATCGCCCGCACCGAAAACGCCCTGCTGGGCGGCCCGCCGTACGACCGCTACACCGTGTTTTTCAACGTCATCCGGGAGCCGGTGAACTTCGGCGGCGGGCTCGAGCACGCGGCGTCGCAGTTCGACATCATGCCGCAGGGAGCGTTCGCGGACGCGGCCGGCACGTTCGGCGATTTCATGGTGCCGCTGATGGCGCATGAGTACTTCCATCTCTTCAACGTGAAGCGTATCCGACCGGCCGGGATGTGGCCCTACGACTACCACGCCGAGCAATTCACACCGCTCTTGTGGTGGTCCGAGGGCGTCACCGACTATTACGCCGATCTCGCCAACCTGCGCTCCGGGTTGTGGACCACCGAGCAGTTCCTCGGCAACGCCACGCAGAACATGCAGCAGGTCGACGCGGCGCCGGAGCCATGGAGTGAGGAGGACGGCAGCGTCGCGACCTGGATCAACGAAGTGTTCGTGAACAGCTCGCAGCTCTATTACCCGAAGGGCTCGCTCACCGGGCTGCTGCTGGACGTGTCGCTGCGCGATGCCAGCGACAACCGGCACGGCCTGGACGACGTGATGCGGGCGCTGTACACCCGGTTCTACCAGAAGCAAAAGGGGTTCACCACGCAGGACCTGCTCGGCCTGCTGCGGGAGTACGGGCTTCCGGACGTCGACGCGTTCTATCAGCGCTACATCAATGGCCGGGAACCGCTGCCGTACGAGTCGGTGCTCGCCAAGGCAGGCATCGCGGTCGCCCGGCGGACGACCTCCAACCCGTTTCTCGGCGTCAACGCCCAGCCCGACGAGACGGGGAAGCTCGTGGTGCAGAGCGTAGTACCGGGCAGCGCGGCGGACGTCGCGGGGCTCCAGCCCGGGGACGTGCTGCTCAAAGTGGGAGAGATCGAGGCCCATTCCGACGGCGACTGGGGCGCGCGCTACCGGGAGCGCTATCGCGGCCAGAACGGACAGCCCCTCACGATCAGCATCACGCGCGGCGGCAGGCCGGTGACGCTCGACACGCAGGTGCGGGAGCGCACCGCGGTGTCGTTCACGCTCACGCCGGCAGCGGCGCCCACGCCGAAGCAGGCGAAGATTTGGCGGGGCCTCGCGACGGGTTCCACGGGGAACTGACGACGGCTATCTTGCGAGCGGACATGACGGCCAAGGCGACGGGGACGGCGACGGTCCGGGTGCGGTTGTTCGCGCGTTACGCGGAGCTGGTGGGGCGGGCGGAGGCGGCGGTCTCCGTGGCGCTCCCGGCGACCGTGGGTGACGTGGTGCGTCGCCTGCGCGATGAGGTCCCCGCGGCGCGCGCCCTGCCCGAGCGCCCGCTCGCCGCCGTGAACCTGCGGCAGGTGAAGCTCGACGCGCCGGTGGAGGATGGAGACGAGGTCGCCTTACTCCCTCCGATCGCCGGAGGATGATGAGCTACCTGACGCGCTCCCCCATCTCCCTCGATGTCCTGCTCGCCGACGTGTCGGCCCCCGAGCGCGGCGGCACATGCGTGTTTCTCGGCACTGTGCGCAGCGGACCCGAGGAGCAGGGCGTGACCGCGATCGAGTACTCTGCGTACGAAGCAATGGTGGAGGCGGAATTCGGCCGGCTGCTGGCCGACGCGGAGGCCCGCTGGCCCGACACGCGCATCGCCGTGCGTCACCGTCTGGGGGTGATTCCGTCGGGGGAGGCAAGCATCGCCATCGCGGCGGCAGCGCCGCACCGGGCCGAAGCGTTCGAGGCCTGCCGCTTCGTGATCGAAGAGGTCAAGCGCCGCATTCCCGTCTGGAAGAAAGAGCTGCGGGTGGACGGCACCGAGACCTGGGTCGACCCGTCTGGCCGTCCCACCGCCCACCCGTCCGACCTGCATGCCTGACGCCGTCCGCGACGCCTTCCAGCGCCCGCTCGCGAGCCTGCGGCTGTCGGTGACGGACCGCTGCAACCTGCGGTGCCGTTACTGCATGCCGGAAGACGAGTACGTGTGGCTGCCCCGGGCATCGATCCTCACGTTCGAGGAGCTCGACCGCGTGGTGCGGGTGTTCTCGCGGCTGGGCGTGCGCAAGGTGCGGCTGACCGGCGGCGAGCCGCTGCTGCGGCACGACCTCCCGGCCCTGGTACGCATGATCGCCCGGATTCCCGAGATCGAAGACCTGGCACTGACCACGAACGGCCTGCTGCTCGCGAAGCAGGCGGCGGCGTTGCGCGCGGCGGGCCTGCGGCGCGTCACCGTGAGCCTCGACACGCTGCGTCCCGAGCGGATGCTCGCCTTCGCGAAGAGCGCGCGGCACGCCGACGTGCTCGCCGGAATCCGGGCCGCGCGCGACGCGGGCTTCGAGCACCTGAAGCTCAACAGCGTGGTGATCCGCGGGTTCAACGACGACGAGCTGGCGGAGCTGATTGCGTTCGGTCGCGCCGAGGGCGCGGAGTTGCGGTTCATCGAGTACATGGACGTGGGCGGAGCGACGCACTGGTCGATGGACCAGGTGGTATCGCAGCGCGACATGCTCGCGGCGCTGGCACAACGCTTCGGTCCGATCACTCCGGTTCCCGGCGACGGCCGCGCCCCCGCGGAGCGCTTCCAGCTGCCCGACGGCACGACCTTCGGGATCATCGCCTCGGTCACCGCGCCGTTCTGCCGCACCTGCGACCGCAGCCGCGTCACCGCGGACGGCACGTGGTTCACGTGCCTGTACGCCGGTCGGGGCGTGGATCTGCGCGCGCCGCTGCGCGGCGGCGCGAGCGACGAGGAGCTCGCCGCGCTCATCCGGGCGACGTGGCAGGGCCGCACCGATCGCGGGGCCGAGGAGCGCCTGGGCGTCGCCGATCGCGGCGCGCTCTACCGGATCGATTCGCTGCGCGCCGATCCCCACCGGGAGATGCACACGCGGGGCGGGTGACGTCACCCCCGGACCCCCTCTCAACGTTGTGGATGACCTCACCCCCGGACCCCCTCTCCACGTTGTGGAGAGGGGGAACGAGTCCGTAGCTTACTCCCCATGATGAACAAGATCTCCGTCGTCGGCGCCGGCAACGTCGGCGCCACCGCCGCCCAGCGCCTGGCCGAGAAGGAGCTCGCCCGGCGCGTCGTCCTCGTGGACGTGATCGAGGGCGTGCCCCAGGGCAAAGGGCTCGACCAGTGGGAGTCGGCGCCCATCGAGGGCTTCGATACGCGCGTGGTGGGGGCGAACGACTGGGGGCCGGCGGCGGGCAGCGATCTCGTGGTCGTCACTGCCGGCATCGCCCGCAAGCCCGGCATGAGCCGGGACGACCTGGTCCGCACCAACGCCGACATCGTGAAGCAGGTCTCGCTCGAGATCAAGCGCCATTGCCCCGACGCGATCGTCCTGGTCGTCTCGAACCCGCTGGACGTGATGTGCTGGGTCACGAAGCAGGTCACCGGGTTCCCGCGCGA
>WNGC01000739.1_pt1 | contig 19457 bp, 20 predicted proteins | sample 5400051 | NCBI WGS metagenome assembly WNGC01 (sample SAMN13153368, study PRJNA577476) | soil metagenome | isolation source: 20 cm soil or saprolite under grassland replicate 2 | place: USA:California | collected 2016-06-15
TGCACTAGAAAGCAACCCGACTGCTGAAAAAAACTTGACAGCTGAATGGGTCGGGCATATCCCTGGTCATAAGGAAAGTTTCTAGTTCCGGGTTTCGGGTTTAGCTCGATCTTTCGATGAATTGAGGATCGAACTCGAGACTCAAGGACGCGAAAACAAAGGAGGTAATGATGTGGTATTTGGTTCTTCGGCGACCTGTAAAACCGCGTGAAGAATGGACGGTGAGTCTGGACCAGCATCTGGTTTGGATGAAACAGCAGCATGAATCCGGAACGATTCTCTTCTCAGGTCCCACGACTGATCGGAAATTCGGTGTTTATGTGATACGTGCCAATTCCAAGAACGAGGCCGAGAAAATCGCGGCCCGTGATCCATATACCGCAGCGGGATTCTGTGCCTTCGATCTCTTCGAATGGGAAGTTCACCAGATCATGGGCGTGGGCCCGTTCACGGCGGCGGAACTGCGCGGCCACAAATAACTTTTCAGCTCAAACGCGTGCTCATTCGAGGGGTCTTTATGCGGCTCGGAACGCGTACGATGAGCGAGCTCTTCGTTCTATTTGCATCGTTTCTCGTCTTACCGGGAGTCGCCGAAGCGCAGCCCGATTTGAAGAGACAATGGGAGACCACCGTTGAGGCCGCGAAGAAGGAAGGCGCAGTCGTTATTTACGGACCCCATAATCCGATCTACCAGCAGCTCTGGGCGGTGTTTCAGAAAAACTTCCCGGAAATAAAATTTACCTTCGTCCCGGGCAAAGGGGCGGAGCATGTCCAACGGCTCGTTGCCGAGAGACGTGCGGGCAAATATCTGGCGGACCTCGTCATGGGCGGATCGTCGACGTATGCCTCGTTCGCGCCGGGAACCATGGAACCGTTGAAGCCGTTGCTGCTGTTGCCGGAAGTCAACGATCCGTCCGCATGGTGGGATAGAAAACTACATTTCGCCGATCCGCAGAACCAAGCTGCGATTATCATCTCGGGCGAGGTCGGCACGAGGCGGGGTTCATATAATACCAAACTGGTCGATCCGAAGGAGATCCAGTCGTGGTGGGATCTGCTCCAGCCGAAATGGAAAGGGAAGCTTGGCAGCTTCGATCCAAGAGTTGCCGGAGGCGGAGGGGAGACGTTTCTCTTTTTTTACTACACGCCGGCCCTGGGAACTAAGTTTATCACTCGGATCCTGACCGAGACCGACATTCTGTTGACCCGCGACCTGCAACAGGGGACGGATTGGCTGGCGCAAGGAAAGATTCTCTTTTATATCGGCAGCGGGCAGCCGATTATGAAGGCAAAGAAGCAAGGCCTGCCCGTCGATTTGCTGCCGCATCCGTTGAAGGAAGGCGAGGTCATGGGCGGCGGTTCTTGCTGCATGGCGGTCATGACCAAGGCGCCGCATCCCAACGCGGCGAAGCTCTTTGTGAATTGGGTTCTATCGCGCGAAGGGCAAACCGCCTGGCAGAAATATGCGGAGGTAAACTCGCTACGGATGGATATACCGAAAGATGACCTTGCCTCTGAGGATGTGCCGCAGAAAGGCGTGAGCTACTTCATGATCAACTCCTACAAATACAATGACCCGGCTAGGCGGAAGGCGCTGCAACAGGTCGTCGAGGAAGCACTCAAAAAGACAGGCAAGGCGAAATAGAGTCGTCGTCATATGATTCAAGGAGAAGCGATGCCAACGATCGGTTTGATTGGTCTCGGCAATGCCGGGCGACCTATTGGAGAACGCATTGTAGCGAAGGGTTATTCCCTTGCGGTTTACGATCTCAATCCCGGCGCGGTGGAGCGTTTGGCACGGCTGGGCGCGCACAGAGTTAATTCAGCGAGAGAAGCGGTTCGTGACATAACGCTCACGGTTCTTCCGTCATCTGCCGAAGTCCGGCAAGCCGTTTTTGGCGAGTACGGCGCGCTGTCAGCGATAAATTCCAGTGTGACATTCATCGATCTGAGTGGGACGGATCCCGATTGTGCGCGAGACGTAGAAAATCGGCTGGGAGAAAAGCAGGCGGCGTTTGTGGGCGGAACGATCCACGCGAGCGTCGCGCCCGCGGTGGTGATCCCGAATGGGCAGTTCACGATAGCCGTTGGGGGCAAGAGAGAGACTATTGACCGCGTTATCGATTTTTTGAAAAACCTCGCGCAAACGATCATTTGTCTGCCGGAGCCCTGGATGCCGAAATCGTTTAAAATTGCCGTGATCATGTATTCGACGGCGAATAATATCGCCACCGCGGAAATCTGTTCTTGGTTGACGGCACAAGGCGCCGATCCCAAACTATTTCTTAAACTTCTGCAAACGACTGGGTCTCGAGCGTCCGCGTCGCACCTGGAAGAGTTCATGAAGCGGAACAACAATGACGGCGGCGCGCTGAGCAACAGCTACAAGGATCTCCGCCAAGCGCTGAAAGGCGCCGCTGAGCTGGAGATTCCAATGCCGCTATTATCCATGGCGAATCAGATTCAAGAGATGGGCCGCGCGCGCGGATTCGCACGGCTCAACAGTCCAGCGGCGATGGGCAAATTGTATGAGATAATCACGGGCCTGGATCTAAGCGACGCCACATTGAACGCCGAGAAGAGACTCCCGGAAAGTCGTGAGCCGAGAGTGGTTTATCTGGATGATTGAGAAAACTTCGCGCCAAAATATAAGCGCGCCATTAGCGCTAATTTTTCATAAAAGAAACAGCTTGACATCAGCGCCATACAGCGTTAGAAAAGTAATGTGTCCTGAACGTTCGGTTTGGGGCAGAGGAGCAAGAACGGAGCGCGCCTGTTGATTGCTCCTGTGGAAACAATGGAGGTGAGACATGACGGAGGAATCTGGTCCGCCGTGCCAACAAAGCCCGCTCACCGCGGGCGCTAGCAGTTCGATCAGCTTGCTTGTTCAGCATCGAGCTGTGTGAATAGCCCTCCACTTAAGCACCAGAAGGTGCGAACCCGTCAATCGGGTAAATCATCAGGCAGGGCTTCCTCAAACCAGACTCGGAAGTAAGCTGACGAGAAACTGAATCGATTCAACTACCGAGCGCAACGTGACGAGGCGGGCTTAAGCCGGAAAAACTTCTAAAAGTTTAGAATGACGCGATGGCGTCACAAACGGGCATCCCCACCTAGGAAGGATGCCCGTCTTTTTTGCTCAGCTCCAAGTTTCAGTAGGGTCGACTCGCCGCGCAAGCTAACGCAGGAGTTGGCCGTATCCCTCGATGGGAATCTTCATGCCGAGTTTTCGTAAGACCCACCACAGGCAAGCAGCGGTGCTCGATACCACTGGCTTGCTCGTGTCCTGCTCGAGTTCTTCAACACAGCCCACTGAACGCCAGCGCCCTTGAATGAGAATGGCATCGACAGAAAGATTTTGTTGGAAGAGAATCTTTGCGACTTTGTAAGAGGCATAATCTGGAAGCTTGACCTGATCAACCGGCTTTTTAACTTCGAGTCCCGTGATGCCTAAAACTTCAAAGCCGGCATCTTCATAGTAGCGTTTTACGGCCTGGTTTATCTTCTCCATGTAAGCGGTTGCGATTACAACGCTTTTCGTCTTCAAGTGTTTCAGCGCCTCGACGCTGGCATACATGCCGGTGCTGATGGGGAGGCCGATGCGTTGGGATAATTTCGTGACCACTTCTTGTTCCGCCTGATAGCCCCGCTGGGTCCCAAGAGTGATGCCTCCCAATAAAATAGCATCGCACTCTTCAGCGACGAAAATACCCAGCCCGGCTTCCAGTGCATCGATTGCCTTGTTGAACTCTTCCGTTGTATGCGATTGAACGTTTAGTCCGGAAGCTACGATGGTGAAACCTTTGGGAAGGATGAGATCCCAATCCGACGGCGTTTCAAAAACCGACGGTGAGAGATACCCTATGCGTGCTTTCCAACCTGACATTAAGTGGTCCTCGCGAAATTAATTGTTGGGTGCCCCTTTTTATCGCAATGAGCAGAAGTTGGGAAGGGCTTGCATTCGGCGATGTTGCTTAGAACCCTGGTCTTGATGAAAATGACAGCAGTCATCGTCAAAGGTGAGGCGGATGCGGAGGTTGAGGTTAAAAGGCTATAATAGCGTCGTGTTTTTACCGAGGGGAACCATGGGATCAGATTTCTGGTTTGTAAAAGCGTATTTGAAGAGCTTAATTCTCGTGTTCGTCTTAGGCTTGAGCCTGACGAACGCAAGGGCAGGAGACAATATTGAGTTCAATCGGCGCGCGACTGCCACGGCGCAAACATTGGCCGGCATTTCGCCCGTGGTCGGCGATCCGGCTATCGAACGACTGACAAAGCTCGAAGCGTTCGCCGAGCACGAAAAGTGGATGGCGTCGCAATGGAGCCAGGTACGAAACCGCATTTCTGCTACCGAAAGTTGGCGGGCCCACGAGGTGAAGATACCGAACGCTCAGAACAGGACGCTCCTGTATCCCTTTAGCGGGCCGGACTTTCTCAACGCCTACATATTGTTTCCGGATCATCCCCGCTATGTTTTTTTCAGTCTCGAAAGACCGGGGACGCTTCCGGACCTTGAATCTGTCACGCCGGCTCAGTTCGGTAAGCTGCTTCAAGACGTGCGCGATGCTTTTCACGATATCTTCCAGCGCAACTATTTCATCACCGATTACATGAATAAACAGCTCACGACCCCTTGGCTTCGGGGGACGGTGCCGGTAATGGCGACGATGATGGCCTTGATGAATTTGCGCATCGTGCGCATCGAGCCCATCGATCTATTTCCAGACTTGACCCGCGCGTACGATGCGCCGGATGCGACCCACCACCCTCGCAGAATCATGCGCAGCGTGCGTATCGATTTTGTCGGGGCCAATGGCGGAACGCCGCAACAGCTGTATTACATTTCCCTGGACGCGACAGACAAAGCCCTTGAGTTCTATCCGGGTTTTCTGGATTGGGTCGGACGGCACAGACCGGCCACGGCTCTGCTTAAGTCAGCGTCGTACCTGCTGCATGATAATCAATTCGAAAAGGTCCGCGCGATAATCCTCGCTACGGCGGATTTTGTGGTTCAAGACGACACGGGGATTCCCTTTCGCTTTTTGAACCAGCCGCCCTGGCATGTGAAACTCTATGGTCGGTACAACAAGCCTACGATGAAAGGATTGCGCTACGGCTATCAGCCCGATCTCGAGGCCGCCTACAAGGCTAAGCCCGACCTCGCCGAGCTTCCTTTTCCATTCGGTTACCACTGGAAAGGTAGACAGTCGGGACTGATAATGGCTAATCGGTAGTCTATCCATCGCCGTGCTGCGAAGATTATTGATTGGAACCTGTCTCCTGATGGTGTCAGGAAACGTCGGCGTGACGAGCGCTGCTGAATCTCTCATGCGGCACACCTTTCAGACGAGCGATGGAGTCAATCTGTCAATTATCGAGGCAGGGCTGAAACAACGCGATAATAGCGAACCGACAATCGCGTTGATTCCCGGCTGGTGCATGCCGGCCAGTTTGTGGCGTAAACAGCTAGAGGAACTAGGTGGTCGCTATCACGCGCTGGCACTCGATCCACGCGGCCAAGGCGAATCCGATGTTCCGGCTAAAGGTTTTACGGCGCAACGCCGCGCTGCCGATATTCACGAATTCCTTCAACCGTTTTCCAGAGTGTTGCTCGTCGGGTGGTCGCTGGGGGCGATCGAGACGCTCCAATACATCAGCATGTTTGGCGCTGACCGCATCGCCGGGTTGGTCATCGTAGACAGTTCTGTCGGCGAGGAGCCCGCGCCTCCATCAGACGGAAGATTCGTAGAGCAGCTGCGTAAGGATCGGGATAAGACCTTAGGTGAATTCGTCCGCGCTATCTTCAAGACGACGCGACCAAAGGCGGAAATAGACGAGCTGATCCGAGACGCCAAGCGAATGACCCTCGATGAGAGTGTTAGCTTGTTGTCCTATCCGTTCCCCCGCACTCACTGGAAACAGATTGCGCATTCCTTCACCAAGCCGCTCCTATATGCGGTGACCCCGCAGTTCGAAGCGCAGGCCCTGAATCTGCAGAAAAATCGGCCTGGGACTCAGGTTGAAATTTTTCGAGAGGCGGGTCACGCGCTATTCGTCGATGAACCGGTGCGGTTTAACGCGCTTCTTAGAAAATTCGCCGAGATTCTCTCGCAGCGATGAGATTGCTCAATAAGCAATTGAGTCATTCTAGCTCAGGCGTCTCTAGTAACGCGCCAAGCCATCTCAGCTCCCAGGCGAGCCAGAACCAGGGCGTGAGATACAACCACAATCCTGTCAACCAGAGACTCGTCGCCCTCATTCCTCCGGCGCACCGCCCGACTTTGCCAGATCTTCGACTTTCACCTTCTCTACATTCAGCTTCGCCGCCGCCTTGGTCATTCGATCCAGCACTTCGTCGAAGCTGAGCGGGGCGGCGTCTTTGGGGCGGAAGCGGATCGGGTTGATGCGTGCGACGACGAAGCTTTTGAGATAGGGACTGGTGAGGCCTTTCGATTTAAGAGCTTCGACTTTCTGGACGACGAGATCGTCTAGTTCCATGACCGCTTTGGCGCGGGCCTGGCGAATTTCTAGCGCCGCGCGCAGCGGCTTTTTCAAGAATTCGTCGGCGCGTCGAAGTATCGGGTGGTAAGCTCCGCCGCTGAAGCGCGGGCGCTCAAGATAACAGACGCCGAGGGTGATAAGCGCGGCTTCTTCGAACTCCAGTGCATACTTTTCCTCTGTCATGTCATCGAATGTGGAGAGCTCTTGGTACATTTTGATGACTTCGAGCGCGCGCTCGCGAAGATTGTGGGCCTTTTCGGTATTCAGCGCGAGGATTTGATAGGCGGTTGATTCTTCCGGCACGACGATGGCCGTAATACATTTGGCGCCGAGAGTGCGCAGGGCGGAGAGCCGATGATTGCCGTTGGGGGTCCAGTAACGGACTCCGTCGGGGTTTTTTTTGCCGCAGACAACGATGATGGGATCCAAGAACCGCCCGAGCTTGGCGATGACGGATTCCAGCTTGCGGACATGCGTATCGGAAAGATTTCGTTGGTAGGGAGTTGGCTCCACTTGCTCGATCGGAAGCGTTGCGAGGATCAGCCATTGGCCACCGTACGGCTCGCGGTAGGACGCGAGAACTTTGCCACCGTCGTCTTCGATCGTCTTTTGCAATTCGCTGACGCTGGAAGTTGCCGACGTGGCGAGAAGTTCCGCAGGACTAAGGCCGGTGGATTTTCCCGCTAGCTTTCTGCGTTTCCGGGGCGCCCCAGGCGCTTTGTTCGATTTTTTCTCGGCCATGAATATTTTGCTCGCGGATTCTCCTTAACACAGCCGCGGGTGACATTCCAAGTTGGCGGTTGTGGAACCGTTAAGTGCCGATTATTATCGGACGACTACAAACGGGAAAGGTGATTAAAAACATGGCTCAGTACGATTTCGACCTCTTCACCATCGGCGCTGGCTCGGGTGGGGTGCGCGCTAGCCGCGTGTCGGCCGGCTATGGCGCCAAAGTCGCGGTGGCGGAAGAGAGATATCTGGGCGGCACCTGTGTCAACGTCGGCTGTATTCCGAAAAAATTGCTCGTGTATGCTTCCCATTTCAGCGAGGATTTCGAGGACGCGGCCGCGTTTGGCTGGACGGTTGGGGAGAGACGCGTCGATTGGGCGACGTTGATTGCGCATAAGGATAAGGAGATCATGCGGCTCAATGGTGTCTATCGTAAGTTACTGCAGGAATCCGGAGTCACAATCATCGAAAATCACGTGGAGATCATAGATCCTCATACGGTTGTCGTCGATGGAAGGAGAATTGCCGCGAAATACATTCTCGTCGCCGTGGGGAGTTGGCCGGTGGTGCCGAAGATTCCCGGCTCGGAGCACGCGATTACATCGAATGAGGCGTTTTATTTGCCCAGGTTGCCCCCGAAAGTCATCATCGTCGGCGGCGGTTATGTCGGTGTTGAGTTCGCCGGCATCTTTCACGGCCTCGGCGTGGAGGTCACGCAGCTTTACCGTGGCCCGCTATTTCTCCGTGGGTTCGACGACGATTGCCGGAGGACTTTGGCTGAGGAGATGCGGAAGCGGGGAGTCGATCTAAGATTCAACACCGATGTCGAAAGCATCGAGAAGGTGGGGAGCGGCTTGCGCGCCACGCTCACGGGCGGAATGGAGATAGAAGTTGACCAGATACTTTACGCTACCGGCCGTGTGCCGAACACCCGGTCTGTCGGGCTTGAGAAGGCTGGAGTGGAAGTAAAAAATGACGGCGCGGTCGTGGTGGATGACTTCTCCAAAACCAATGTCGACAGCATCTATGCTATCGGTGATTGCACGGATCGACTCATGTTAACTCCCGTTGCCATCGCCGAAGGGCGCGCCGTGGGCGAGACCCTTTTCAATAACAATCCGACGAAACCGAGCTACGTCAATGTTCCTTCTGTCGTCTTCAGCACGCCGAACATTGGAACCGTTGGGTTGACTGAGGCACAGGCGCGCGAACGATATAAAACCATCGACGTTTACAGGACCAGCTTTCGACCGCTGAAGCACACTCTGACTGGCCGAGATGAGAATATCATGATGAAGATCATCGCCGATCAAGCAACGGACAAAGTCGTAGGATGCCACATGGTCGGACTCGACGCAGGTGAGATCATCCAGGGACTGGCCGTGGCAATGAACTGCGGTGCGACCAAGGCCCAGTTCGACGCGACCATCGGTATTCATCCGACCGGTGCGGAAGAGTTTGTAACCATGCGAACCAAGGCAGGCGCTTCCTAGATTGTTCCCTATTCCTTGTGGTTGACGAAAGCCAATCCGGCCCGATTTGTCCCTATGGCCTGACAAGATGGCTGTTATGCCAGTCACCCGCGGTCGACAAAATCAGCAAAATCAAGGTGCTTTACCTGGCATGCCGGTTGCTGCTCGTCGATTGCTAAGGAAGGCCGATAATCAAAGAGAAGCTGTATGGATCGGGAAACTTTTCGCGAGCAATTGCTGGCCGTCATGAAGCGCAAGGATCATTGGGCCTGGCCTTTTTTTACTTCCGGCAAGATTGCCAAGGAACGGCTCCATTTTCATTTTGAACAGGAGTACGCGACCTATGTTCGGGACTTTCCGGTCATGGTGGGCTGGGCCTATGTGCGCTGCCCAATTCCGGAGGTCCGCCGCAGCCTGGCGGAAAATCTCTATGAGGAAGAGACCGGTGGTCTGGTCGCCGGAAGCCCGCATCCAAGACTGTTTCTTGAATATCCGCGTGGCCTGGGAATGGATGTCAGCCGATTCGAGTACGTGCAACTTCTTCCGGCCGCAAAAAGGTATCGAGATTTTCTCGACGAAGCTATCCGACATTACGGCTGGGAAGTCGCAGCGGCAATCGTGACGATCTTTATCGAGGGCACGAAAGACGACGGCGCGGTTTTTGATCCGTCGACGGCAGCCTCAACGCCGCCGCTGGAGGAGCATCCGTTGGTAAAGCATTATGGCCTCGCGGTCGAGCACCTGGCCTTAACCAAAGCGCACAGGCGGGTTGAAGGCGGTCACCGTCAATCGGCGTGGAAGGCGATACTCGACCACGTTGCGCCCAGAAGGCGCGGCCCAGTTGTCCGGGCCATGGAGGCAGCACTGGGGCATTGGCTTTTGTATCGGGACGCCGTCGCGGAAGTTTGTGGCTTGCAGCGAAACGGCACTGGCCAACACGAAGTCGCGCTTTCTTCGTCTCCTTCTTGCCATCCTGTCTAATTGTCTCTGCTCTGACAGCGCGATCAGAATTACTGGTTACTTACGGACCTTCAGCTTCTTGATCTAGTTTACGTGGCACGAACAAGCCTTTGAGTTGACTTCAAATGGATCCCCAAAGGGCTAAGCGACCGGCTCGCCTCGATAACTCTTTGCCAGTATTTGCATCGGGTTCAGCGGCCGGCGGCCGACGCCCTGTTCGATCTGAATCGCGGCCAACGGGCAGTCGGAGCAGGTGACATTCGGCTCACCTTCGGCCATCTGATTGAAGGCCCGGCTACCCCATTTAAGCGAGTTCTCAAAGTTCTCTTTTTTCATGGACCAAGTGCCGTCGTGACCGGAGCATTCTTCAATCACGTTCACTTTAGTTTTGGGCAAGAGCGAGAGGACGTCTCGCGTTTTGTAACCGATGTTTTGCGCCCGCAGGTGGCATGGCATGTGATAGTTCACCTTGCCGGCGCTGGTTTGAAAATCTTTCTTGAGTTTTCCCTCGGCGGCCAGGCGCGCGAGAAACTCCATGGGATCCATCGTGTGACCCGCAAGCCTCTTCGCCTCATCCGTTCCTAATAATCTTGGATATTCCACCCGGATCATTTGCGAACAGGTTGGATTGGTTACCACAATGGTTCGGCTCTCTTCAACGAACCTAAGTAAACTCGTCACATTCTGCCGCGCCGCCGCGATTGCCGCGTCCATGTCTCCGTTGTGCCAGAGAGGCATGCCGCAGCAGCGTTCGTAGGCGAACGCCACGTCTACAGTGTTGTGTGCCATGACTTCCAAGGTGTCCGTTCCCAGCTCCGGCTGATTGTAATTGACATAGCAAGTCGAGAAGAAAGCGATTTTGGCGGTTGGCTCTCCTTGTGGTTCTTTCCGAAGCGACGAGAACTGCGAGGCGAGCGTCTTCGACGTAAACGGCGGCAGCTTCTTGTCCTTGTGGATGCCCAGCAGGGTTTGCATGAATCGACGATGGAGGCGGCTTTCGTTGGCCCAGTTGGCCAACGGTGAAGTCAAGGTGCCAAGCTTGCCAACCAAATCGGGGTTGCCCAGAAACTTATCTCCTCGGGAGACGCCCTTCTGCTTGACTTGCTGAGCCTTCCCCCTGGCCATCAAGCGAGGAAAATCGATTGACCAGTCATGATCGCCCGGCGTATACGGACACTTGATGTAACAAAGCTTGCACTGAAAACAGAGATCCACCACCTGATTTACGTCTTGCGGCTTCAGCTTTTTGGCGTCCACTTCCGCGTATTTCTCGTCCGTGCAGTAGCTGTCGACGGCGTCGAACATCTTGGGAAAGCTACCGCAAAATTTCACGCACATTCGGCAGTCGGCGCAGAGGCTGAAAACGCGCTCGACTTCCGAACGCAGATCGGTTTCGTCAAAATATCTCGGGTCCGTGGGATCGTATGCAGGATTATTACGCACAAGGGTTCTCCTTCTAATGTAGAATGCCGTCCCTATTCTTAGCGTTGATTGCTTCTACGCGATTGTTTTGATTGCTGAGTTTCGTTCGAGAGATGCTTGCAGTTCGGACACAAGCCTTCAAAGTATACGGAGAAGTCAGTAATCTCGAAGCCGGTGCGACGCATGTTGGGCAGTGGCAGTCCACTAAGCTCAGGGTCGTCGAAATCAATAACCTTATTACAACGAGTGCAGACCAGATGGTGGTGACGCTCGGTGTTGCCGTCAAATCGAGCGGCACTCTCGAAGTGCTTCGTTCTTTTGGCGATTCCCAGTTCGACCAGTGTTTCGAGCGCCCGATAGACGGTCGTCCGAGATACGCCGGGGATGCGCTGTTTTACATCTGCGAAAATTTGATCGATCGTCGGGTGATCGTCACGGTCAACGAGCGCGCTCAGAATGACTCGGCGTTGCACGGTCACCGGGACACCTCGTTGTCGACACGACGACTCAAGGAGTTCCAGCTTCTTGTCTTTTGCTAATGATGCTTTGCCCAATGGTCTCGACCCCCTTAAGCCGGTGTACTGACACTAGGAGCGTTCTCACGGCTTCGGAAGTAAATTCCGTGAAATGTTATTGCAATTACTTCCTATTTGCAAAATTATTGCAAAAATCTCGGGTTTTCTAGTGGGCAAGAGTGGAAGCGTTTTCGATACCAGATATCTGGGGGATTAACCGTAAACATCGTCACATAACGGTAGTTATAATTAGTAAATGAAATGACTGCGAAGGACCCATCGGATAAATTCTCTTTGCCGTCCTTTTTCTCTTCAGGAGGCGGGCTGACAACCCGCCGCTTTTTTTTAGCCTCAATTGGACCTCCCCGGGTTGATCTCATAGCTAGCAAGCATTGCTTTCTTGACACGCGTCGGGAGGCGGACTTATAAGCGCGATAGGGAATCGAGCGAGGTTAGCGCGATGCCGATACCAGAACGATACAATACAGGATATAACGTCGGAGTCGGCGGAGCCGTCGTGCGCGGGGGTCAGCTTCTCATGGTTCGCCGGGCCTCTCGTCACGGTCGAGGCAACTGGCAGCTCCCCGGCGGGTTTATTGAACCCGACGAGACCATTGAGCAAGCCGTCGTGCGCGAGGTGCAAGAAGAAACCGGGGTGGTGGCTGAGGTGGAGGGAGTTCTGGGATTGCGTAACCGCTACGATCCGGCGCAAGGTAACGGCGTCTATGTCGTGATGCTTTTGAGGCTCGTCAGCGGTGAGCCGAAGGCCGACGGCCGTGAAGTGGATCATGCCGGGTTCTTCACGCTTGACCAGATCCGTGAATTGAATCCCTTACCGCCGGTCAATTGGGAGATCGCGCAACGAGTTCTTTGCCCGGATTGCCATATTCTTAATCCTAAGGCCGTTACCAACCTAAACGGCGCGCGGTTTACTCTCTTCGTTGGGTAGGCGCTTTCCCCATATCTTAAACCGCCACCAATAAAATCCGGTAGGGCCTCAGTTTATCATTCTACCGGTCGACGGTGGGGATGCCGCGGTTCGTCTCCGACCCCGGGAGAATGGTGAGTTTGATGAGGATTTCGCTGTCGGTTTTGGACGCAAATTCCAGATCTCGGAACGAAGTTGTCGATTCTGATTCGATGGTTCCCAGTGAGACCAGATCTTTTTTGAATTGTTGGAATTGACTTGGGGCGAGACTGACCCAGACGGTTTGCGGCCGCGTACTATCGGGGATCATGGCCATCAGCCGCTCGATCCCACTGGGCGTCGGTTGCGGTCTGTCCGCCGTTGCCGCTTCTGATCGCTTTCGCGAAGCGCTGAGGTTGTCTCTCAGGGCTTGATCTTGCTGCGGTGGCCGGCGTCGTACAACCAGCTCGTAATCGGCCAAGGGCAGCGGCGACAGCGATCCAGCTCTCAATGAATCGGGTTCCAATTCCGAAGGCGGTGAAAACGTGCCAGTGCCGATCCGCGGCATCGCCGGGTTTACGACGGGCGTGCCGGAGATGACGCCTCGCGCTCGTCTTCTCGGATCAATCGGCAACAGCGATTGCAGGCTGCCCGTGCGTCCTTCTTCAAAAAGCGATCTTGTCTCAACCGGTTCATTGGCAGCGCTATTTGGCGATTGCGTAGGCACGGCGATCTCGGCCGGAGCGCTCGGCGGCTGCTTCTTTTCCCTCGAGCGCGACGCCTCGCCAGCACCGGATTTTTCCTTTGCTAAGGGAGCGCTGAGGGAAGGCGGGGGCACGGGGCCCACGGGTGTCGATTGCTCCGTATCCGGAAGCGAGTTTGCGGGAGCCGCAAGTTCGGCGGGCTCTTTTTTTTCTGACCGTGAAGCGACTTGGCCCGGTGTCGTCAACAGATTTTTATGCGGCTCGTCTTTTTCAAGCAGGTAAACCGCGAGGACTCCAATCAGGACTATCGCTGTGGCGTGAATCGGCATCTTTATTCCGAGCGGAAACCACAATCGCTCCCAAACGCTTGGTCTCGCCTCGATCTCTCGGACATGGGACATCACGCGCTGCGCAAAACCTAGAGGCGGCTCAACCATGGGTAGGCCAGCTATATTCTGAATGCACCGAACCAAGCTGTCCGCTTCAGCGCGGCACAGGCGGCACGATGAGAGATGAATGTCGACCGTCCTTATGCTGGCATCATCGAGCGATTGCTCGAGATATTCCGAAAGGCGTTCTTGGACTTCTTGGCAATTCATAATCTTGTCCTGCTTGAATAAAAGAAAGGGGCAAGTCGCGATTTCAGAGCTTGCCTGGCCCGGTGAAGCCGGGACTTTACGGTGCCCACGGGGACTTCCAGGACTCGGGCGACCTCTTCATAGGGTATATCTTGAAGATCTTTCAGCAAGATAATCATCGCATCGTCGGGTTCGAGGCTGTTCAAAGCGTTCTGTACTCGATCCTGAATTTCTTTTTGCGCCACAATCTCCGCCGGATCAAGGCCATGACCGCATACTGGCTCCATTGTTTCTAAGGATACGGTCCGCTGTTGCCGGTTGGCCATGCTTTTGCGCCGCGTGCTCGCGTGATTGAGCGCGATGCGATAAAGCCAGGTGGAGAAATTTGCCTCCCCACGGAACCGCCCGATGGACCGATATGCTGAAAGGAAAGTCTCTTGAGCAATCTCTGCGGCTTCATCATAGTCACCCAACATCCGGTAAATCAGATTGAAGATCGCCTTCTGGTGCCGGCGGACCAAAATCTCGAAGGCGTCTGTTTCACCCCGCTGCAGCCTCCGGACGCAATCCGCGTCGCTGATCCCATCCGACACCATCGGCTCAGAGTTATTAGACACCCGTTTCGACAAAAGGTTCCCCAGACCAAAGTTGCGGGCCACTAACGGAGTCCCAAAGACGAGATTGAGGGCAGGCGAATCCATCGGGTAGCTCACGGGGCGGTTGAATGACTCAACGGCTGAAGTAGAAGTGTTTCTTGAGTTCTTGTCCTGCAAGCCCCCTGATTCAATTGCTGGGCAAGACCTTTTAGACGATTGACCTCGGTTTCACCCAGCGAAAGCAGAGTGAACGCGGTCTTGTTGTGATTAAGCGGTTCGTCCAGATCGGCCCGGCGGCGACAGAGCTCGCCATCGGGCGTTCCGGGGATCGGCGAAAATTCGGAAAGCATCACGCGAAGCCCAAGGCTGCTAGCGAAACGCATGGATTTCTCCATCTGCTGCTCGTCGGCCAGCGGGTGACCCGCGATGATATAAGCATGAAGATCGCGCGAGTCTGCTCCGGCTCGGATAAGATTGTCGACCGCCATTGCAAGTTCTCCGGAATAGACTTTCCCGCCGGTCTTCTTTTGCCAGGCGTAGGCGCTGCTTTCGAAGCCGAGATAGATATTCGTGAAACCCGCCTCGATCATCAAGTCTGCCAGCTTGCGGCTGACGAACCGGGCGTTGATCGCGTTGGGCGTGTGAAATTTCACTTTGAATCGTGCCTGCAACACGGCCTTTAGAAAAGGGATCAGGATTTCGTCGGGCTTGAAAAGCAGCGCATCGTCGTAAAAGACGATTTGTTCCGCCCCGCAGCGAATGAGCGACTCCACCTCAGCCAATGAACGATGCAGCGGCCGCACATGAAACTTCGGATAAACCTGCGGCACCGAACAATAAGTGCAGCGGAAGGGACAGCCATCGGCCAGTTTCAGGACCCCGGTGTTCAGCTGCGGGTATAGTTCCCACAAGGGCAAGGAGCTCTCCTGCGGAACTATTTCAAGGAACTTCCACAGGGGAGTCAGATCCAGTCCCTCGACAACGAGATCGGCGCCGAGCGTTCGCGCGTGCGGCGCGCACAGCGTGGCGTACACGCCGCCAAGAATGATTTTGGCACGTGGCGATTGTTGGCGCAGATCGGCGATGACTTCTTCAACTCCGAGATACCAATAGGTCATTCCAGTTTGTACAAAGGCACAGTCGAATGGGGTCTCATCGGATAAGAACTCTTTGAAGGTGTCTCGCGGAAGACCGAAGCGTTTGAAGCGGCGACGGATGCCAGAGAAGGTCGCCGGCTTTTCGATGATCTCGGAGTAGAATTCACCCCGTCCCCATGGATCGCAACGGTAATGTCCTTGAGGCACTCGGGGATCGACACGGTCCAAGTAGTCGAAAAGCGCAAACTCAGCCTGTCCGCGGAGAAATCCCGCGACGCGGAGCATGCCGTACGGCTTCAACCAAAAATCGTAGGCGGAAAAATCGTAGATGGGGGGATGGATAAGCAGTATGCGAGGCTTCATTCGGTTACAACGCCGCGAGATCAGACCGGCTCTTTCCACAGATGGCTGAACTGAGTCGCGACCACCTGTTGGTACGGAACCGGCGCTGAAAGCAGCCCGATATCCTGAGCGAAACGATTCATGTGGGCGACGGTTACCTCGGAGATGGTGGAATCGTAGTACGGAAGGTCGCGCCGGATGAGTTCGGCAATCAGTTCGGCCTCCGATGGCGGGAATCTTTTCTTGCCGACTTCGGTTGCGCGGTTAAGGTCTTCACGGAGCGCCTTGTGCGCTTTCATGATCGCGCGAATAGCGGCGGCCGCTGTCGCCGGCTCATTCTGGATTCTTTTCTCCGTCGTCACCAATGCGGGAAACGTATAATGCCGCGCCGCCGCCGGTCCGTCGCCTCGGCGCACGTCGAGAACCATCGTGCCCACGCCGCGGCGCAACGCCACTTCGCAGCCCATGCCGTTGGCCCAGAAGCCGTCGAGCTTGCCATCTTCCAATGCTTTTGCCGCCGACAAACCGAAAGAAACATTCGGGCCGGCGGCTCCCGGAATAGGCACGATCTGTACATTGTCTCTTTCCGGATCGATATCCGCTTCAACGAGTAGCCGCTGCAGGCTCAGATTGACACCGGGCGCCGCGCCGATGCGCAGGCCTTTGACAACGCTCAAGTCGCCATGCTTCGGTTTTAGGTCGCTGCGAATCACGAGAAACCAATAGGTATGCTGGGCAACAGCCGCCAGAAGCTTTGCGCCTTGCCAATCGGGAAACGCCAACAGGGTTGCATGCGCCGAACCGACGACAAAATCCAGATCGCCGTCCCGCAGAGCTGCGTAAGTTTTGGGGACGGGAAACAAGAGGTCGATGCTGGCGTCGAGACCTTCAGATTTAAAGAAGCCAAGCTCGACGGCAGCGACGGCGGGAAAATAAGAATTAGAGATAAGATCGGGAACGGCGATTCGTATCATAGTTTCTCCGGGCCGGGCCGCGGGGCATTGCGCCAACTTTGCGTTTTGAACGATTTGAACCGCTGGAACGAATTGAACTGTTCAACCGTTCAAAATGTTCAAACTGTTTCAAGTAAGATGTCATCATAATGAAGCCGGTATGCCTAGTCCGCCAGCGGCAAGGTCATGAAGATGTGTGGCTCGTTGCCGATGACAGAGAGATATGCCCTTCGCCCGTAAGATTCCCGCCACGGCGCAGATTCACCTTCATCCGGATACCGGAGATCCTTCAAGCACGCGCAACACGTTTTCACAGAGTCTGGCGCAGCGAAGAATCTCGATTCATCTGATGTCAAAATGATGGCCGAATGGACACTCACAGCGAGATCTGCCGCTTGTCCATAGCTTGGCGCCACTTTTTGTCCGCATCCTTGCCGAAGATCAACGCCTTGTCTCCGGAAACAACGTACCACGCACTCGCTTTGAGTTCTGCTTCGAGTTGCCCCGGCGCCCAACCCGCGTAGCCCAACATGAACAAGAATTGCTTTGGACCTTTTCCGTGTGAGATGGCCTCGATAAGCTTGGCGTCCGATGTCGCGGCAAGTCCGCCTTTCACCTTGATGGAACTATCCAATAGGACATCGTCACTGTGCAGCACGAATCCCTGGCTGCTGCCGACCGGCCCTCCATAGTGAACGACGATTTCCCCTTTTGCTCCTTTGCTGTTGGTGCCGAAACCTTTGAGTAAGTCTTCAATGGGACCTTTCGCCAAAGGCCGGTTGATGACCAGGCCGAACGCGCCTTCGGAGTTGTGCTTCACCACATAGATAACGGTCTCGACAAATCGAGGATCTCTCATTTCAGCACTGGCGACGAGGAGTTGTCCCGCAGTGGAATCGGTTTGCTCTTCGGCCGGCGTCCGCGCCGACGGGAGGAATAGAAAAGAAATCAGTAATGCGGCGAGAACCCCGGCCCGCCAATCGAAGACATGCTCGCGTGTTGGCGACGCTGGGTCGGTGAAAATAATTCGAAACATCTTCATCCTCTGCGGAGCGGACCGACGCTCTCTATTGAAATGCGAATGATGAGGCGGCGCTCCCGCTCCATCCGTTGGTAGAACTCGGACCAGCTCTTATGTTCTCCGTAGACTTGGCGTTGCAAATGAACCAACGAAGCCATCGCTTCGGGGAGAGAAATAACCTCGACAACGCCATTGATCTGCACCCAACCGCCGCCGTGAAAGCCAGCCGTAAAGACACAAAGAGAAGCATGAGGATCACGCCGCAAGTTCTTTACTTTAAAGGCGGTTTCCCGGCTACTGATGATGACTCTGCCGTCGTCGTCCAGCCCGGGCGTTATAGGAGACATTTGGGGGTTTCCGTCTTTTCTCCGCGTCGCGAGCATGCCGTAGTGATGCTGAGCGAGAAAGCTTTTCGCGGTAGCGATATCGATTGGTACAAACTCAGGCATGAGGGCCTTTTCGGGGCCTAATGAAATGCCGGCGATAAAAAGATTCACCGCCAAATTAGAATACCCGAGGATCATATAGCAAGCGTCGATGGATAGCACGCGGCTTGTGATCGCGTTCCTGTGGCGACTCCCGACGCGTTTCATTCTTGACCGGACCTGGCGCTTGCCCTATAAAGAATTTGTGACGATGATGATTCCACAGATGACCGTTCCGGAAAACCTGCCGGTGTTTCCTTTGACTGGAGTGTTGCTTTTGCCGGGCACGATTTTGCCCCTGCATATTTTCGAACCCCGCTATCGGAACATGGTGGAAGACGCGCTGGATGCGGACAAGATTTTCGGCATGATTCAGCCCTTCGCTCCACAGCAGGATAACAGGCCGCTGCCGGGCGCCGACAAAGAGACGACGCCGGATCTCTATAAGGTCGGCTGTGCGGGCTACATTGAACAATGCGAAAAGTTACCGGACGGCCGTTTCTTTATTCAGCTCAAAGGTATCAACCGATTTCGTTTCGAAGAAGAATTGCCGCTCCAACGTGGCTACCGAAGGGTTAGAGCGATCTACACAGAATTTCCCGACGCGACGCTCGCAGAAGGCTGGAGTTGTGATCGCAAGCAGGTGCTTGAGGCGTTGGGAGAATTCGGCCGAGCCCACGGTATGCAAGTGAAACCCGAGCACGCAGAGCGCTTTTCAGATCTGGAACTGGTGAATCTGTTGGGAGTCTCGTTGCCGTTCCATCCAGCGGAGAAACAGGCCTTGCTGGAAGCCCCGACTCTCAAAGAGCGGGAAAAAATCCTTGTCAACCTGCTGCGCTTGGGCGCAGGTTCTGCGGATCCTGGCGAAGACACCTCGCCACGCACGCTGAATTGACGCCTGTCGGCTTAAGGCCAATTTCGGGCTGGATAGCGCACGACTTTTGTTTCACGTCATTCCCGTGAAAACGGCAAGGTGGATTCACATTTGAAGTGCAACAGGTCACGGCAGAAAACCTCTGCCGGGGTTTTGTAGTTAAGACACTTTCTCGGAGTGTGATTATAGGAACGCACCAAGGAGAGCAAGCGTTGATTGGATAGCGTGGCCAAATCAGTTTTCCTCGGCAGTCCTCGGCGCATGCGTCCGATGGCGTTTTCAATGCCGCCCTTCTGCCACGGTGCATGAGGGTCGCAGAAAAAGGTGCGCATCGATAGTTTATGGAGGCGGTAATGGTACG
>WNGC01001309.1_pt1 | contig 19447 bp, 15 predicted proteins | sample 5400051 | NCBI WGS metagenome assembly WNGC01 (sample SAMN13153368, study PRJNA577476) | soil metagenome | isolation source: 20 cm soil or saprolite under grassland replicate 2 | place: USA:California | collected 2016-06-15
GACCGGTTGAACTCCGCCCCGCAGTGTGACCAATCCGATGTCCTGAACAGAACCTCGACGGAGTGCTCTAGTCACCATCAAAGGTTCGTAAGCAAAGCGAGTGACCCTCAGCTGCAACCGCCCACTTGACGGTCTCAGTGCTCGAAGCACGAACTCTCCTGTCGAGTCGGCATAGGCGGTCCGACCGCCCTCGGCAGTTCTCACCGCGGCGTTTCTAATCGGCTGACCTGCAGAGTCCACAATTCGTCCCCGAACTACGATCATCGGAAGCCCGTGCGAACTCTGAGCGGCGCACGGAATCGGAGCAAGCAACGCGAGAAGCAGCAACGCCGCAGATCGCAGGGGCATTGGGCTGCCGCCTAACGGATCGCGCTTAAGCTGCGGCGCGCTGAAGAAAGATTCATTCCTTAATCTACGCGCGCCGCCAGCTTCAAACGCTTGTTAGGCGGCTCGGTCAAGGTGCTCATCCTTCCGCTTGGTTGGAGCCGAGCGGCAACCGACGCAACACGTACAGCGTCACCAACGCGATCGTCCATTCCAGGACAACAAAGATCAGCATGAGGGAGCTCGCCGTCCCTTCAACCATAATCCCCACTAGACGCCCCGCTCCGAATCCCGCCGCGACCGACGTCAACGCAACCAACCCAGGCCGGAGCCAAGGCGCTCGCAGGGCGCAGGCTGCCAGAAATACCCCCATTCCGACCTCGAACCCGCCATACGTAGCGCGGAAGTCCGTTCGAGCCATTGGGGTGGGAATCACAATATCCACGACTGCGGCCCACTGGACCGGCACGATCAGGAAGCCGAGTCCAAAGGTGAGAAAAACGAGGGCGGCGACCAGCAGTTCGGCTTTGGCAAGCTTCATGGTGTCAGGTTGATTGCGTCGAGCCGCCTAACAAGAATTAGACAGAACTGTATATACCGTTTCGGAAGGCATAGCTCGCAGTCTAATACCCCGCGTTCGTGCTCGGTTCAATGAAATAGGCAGGTCTGCTTAACCGCAATATCACAGCGTGCGGTTCGCCACGGCCGGATGCGCTCCCCCTATCGCCGAACCTCTTCGGGCTCCATAATCGCGGTATGTCCGTTGAGCGCCACGTCTATTTCTTCGGCAACGGCCGCGCCGATGGCTCCGCCGCCATGCGCGACATCCTGGGCGGCAAAGGCGCCGGCCTCGCCGAAATGGCCAACCTGGGCCTGCCCGTCCCTCCCGGGTTCACGATCTCCGCCAAGTTATGCATCACGTACGTCGCCCAAGGCACGTTTCCTCCCGCGCTGCGCGCCGAAGTCGATCGCCACTTGAAGCATCTCGAGCGCGTGACGAAGAAAGGATTCGGGGACCCGAAGAATCCGCTCCTCGTCTCGGTGCGCTCGGGCGCCGCGGTCTCGATGCCCGGCATGATGGAGACAATCCTGAACCTCGGCCTCAACGATCAGACCGTGGAAGGGCTGATCGCCGGCTCGAAGAATTCGCGCTTCGCCTACGACTCCTATCGCCGCTTCGTGCAGATGTACGGCGATGTCGTGTTCGATCTCGGTAAGGAGCCGTTCGAGCAAGAGCTCGAGAAGGCCAAGGCGCGGCGCAAAGTCAAACGTGATATCGATCTCCCCGCCGATGACCTGCACGACCTGGTACACGACTTCAAGACGATCGTAAAGAAGAAGACCGGCCGTCCCTTCCCTGATGATCCGCAGGAGCAGCTCTGGGGCGCGATCGAAGCGGTCTTCCAGAGCTGGAATACGCGCCGGGCCAAAGACTACCGCCAGGTCCACGGCATTCCAGACGACCTGGGCACCGCCGTGAACATCGTGGCAATGGTCTACGGCAATATGGGAGACGATTGCGGCACGGGTGTGGCCTTCACGCGTGACTGCCGTACCGGCGAGAACGTCCTGAACGGCGACGTGCTGACGAACGCCCAGGGTGAAGACGTCGTGTCCGGCGCGCGCACGCCGGAGCCGATCGAGAAGATGAAGCGCAGCAAAGGGGGGTTGTCCAAGATCTACAAGGAGCTCGAGCGGCTGGCGACGAAGCTCGAGAAGCACTTCAAGGACGTGCAGGATGTGGAGTTCACGTTTGAGCACGGCGAGCTCTACATGTTGCAGACCCGCCGCGCGCAGCGGACCGGCATAGCGGCGGTGCGGGTCGCGGTCGAGATGGTGGACGAAGGGCTGATCACCGAAGACGAAGCGATCCAGCGAGTCCCGCCGCAGGATCTCGATCAGCTGTTCCACCCGATGGTCGATCCGCGTGCGAGCGTCACGGTGCTCGCCAAGGGGCTCCCCGCGTCACCCGGCGCGGCGACGGGCGAAGTCGTGTTCGACGCGGACGACGCCGAGGCCCTGAAGAAAAAAGGTCATGACGTGATCCTGGTGCGGCCCGAGACCTCACCCGAAGACTTCCACGGCATGGTGGCAGCGCGCGCGATCCTCACCGCGCGGGGTGGCATGACGAGTCACGCGGCGGTGGTAGCGCGCGGTATGGGCAAGACGTGTGTCGTGGGCGCCAAGGAGCTGGATGTCGATCCGGCCGCCGGCAAGTTCCGGGTAAACGGCCGGGCGGTGAAGCGTGGCCAGATCATCACCGTCGACGGCACGACGGGCCGGGTCATTCTGGGCGCGGCCAAGCTCGTCACGCCGAAGGTCGGAAAGGAATTCGATCGACTGATGGCGTGGGCCGACGCCAAGCGCCGGCTGCGGGTCCGGGCCAACGCCGACATCCCGGCTGACGCCCGCCGGGCGCGCGAATTCGGCGCCGAGGGGATCGGGCTGTGCCGAACCGAACACATGTTCTTCGAGGGTGACCGTATCACGCTGATGCGTGAGATGATCGTCGCCGCGGATGAAGCCGGGCGTCGCAAGGCGCTCGCGAAGCTGCTCCCGATCCAGCGCCGCGACTTCGAGGGGATCTTCGAAGTCATGGACGGGCTGCCGGTCACGATCCGGCTGCTCGATCCCCCGCTCCACGAGTTCCTGCCGCACACGCGCGAGGAAATCGCGGCGCTGGCGAAGCATGCGAAGGTCCCGGCGGCGCAGCTCGAAAAGCTCATCGGATCGCTCCGGGAAGCGAACCCGATGCTCGGCCACCGCGGCTGTCGATTGGGGATCACGTATCCCGAGATCACCGAGATGCAGGCCCGCGCGATCTTCGAGGCGGCGGGCCACGTGGCCGGCAAAGGCAAGAAAGTCACCGTCGAGATCATGATCCCGCTGGTCGCCGATGTGCGTGAGCTCATGAATCAAACCGAAATCGTTCGGCGGGTGGCGCAGGAGGTGTTCCATCGCGAGGGGCGCGCGGTGCCCTATCTGATCGGCACGATGATCGAGCTGCCGCGTGCCGCCGTGACGGCCGATGAGATCGCGAAGGAGGCGGAGTTCTTCTCCTTCGGCACGAACGACCTCACGCAGACGACCTTCGGTCTGTCACGCGATGACGCTGGACGGTTCTTGCCGTTCTACGTCGAGCACGGATTACTGGCCGAAGATCCGTTCCAGGTTCTCGACCAGGGCGGCGTCGGCAAGCTGATCGAGATGGCGGTGAAGCTGGGGAGAAAGACTCGGCACGAGCTCAAGATCGGGATCTGCGGCGAGCATGGTGGCGAGCCGAGCTCGGTAAAGTTCTGTCACCGGATGGGAATGAACTACGTGTCCTGCTCACCCTTCCGAGTGCCGATCGCCCGCCTCGCCGCGGCCCAGGGGGCCCTCGAGGAGGCGGGCGTCGTCAGCCGCACGAAGGCGACAGTGTAGAAACCCCAGCACGGTCCCGTGGTACTACCTCCTCGAAACTCATGTGAGGAGGTCCCGATGAAGCCCCTTGCGTCGCGCGTGCGCCCCGCGCTCGCGCTCGTTTTCCTGTTCTTCGCCCGCTGCTCGGATCAACCCGTCCAACCGCCGTCGCCGGGAGCACAACTCGTCCCTCAGCCCAATGGGCTGTTCTGCACGGAGGCCGATGCCCGGCTGGCGTCCGGTGCGCTGTACAAGGTCTGTGTCAATCCCGACAACTGGAATCGCGACGTCGTGGTGTTCGTGCCCGGCTACCACGACCCCGCGAGGGCGCCGAGCCTGCCTGAGGATCTGTCGCAAACGCCCGAATCGTTCCTGTTCACGCAACTGGGTTATGCCTTCGCGAGCACCAGCTTTCGCGGCACAGGCCTGATTCGGCCCGAATGGATCAGCGGCGACCTGCTGGAGCTGGTGGCAAGGGCCAAGTCGCTGCTCACCAACACCACGGGCCGGACCACGCGGTTCGTGTACCAGACTGGAGGGTCGCAAGGTGGGTTGGCCACGGTCCAGGCCGTCGAGCGCTATCCCAACGTGTTCAGCGGCGGCCTGGCGGCGTGCGGTCCGATCGGCGACTACCGCAAGCAAATCGACTACGTCGGCGACTTCCGCGTGGTGTTCGACCAGCTCTTCGGACCGGCGGTCTCGGGTTGGCCGGTGTGGAAGCAGGACCTGGCCGCGGGCGATCCCGGGTACGTGGATCCCAGTACTTGGGACGATGCCGAACACGCGGCCAGTGCCGCGCTGGCCGACGCCACCAACGCGGCGAGGATCGCACAGGTGCTGGCAGTCACGCACGCGCCGGTCGATGCCGCCGATCCCGCGACGATCTCGGCGACGACGCTAGACCTCCTGTGGTACAGCTTCCGGGGCACCAACGACGGCATCACTAAGCTCGGTGGGATGCCGTTCGGCAACGTGGGCCGCACCTACAGCGGCTCGCTCGACGATGGGGCGCTAAACGCAGGGGTGCAGCGCTTCCAACTGACGGCCGATCCTGCGCAGATGGCGACGTTGCAGACCTCGGCCCGCCTGCGGCGGCCGCTAGTGACGATCCACACCACCGGCGACCCGATCGTCCCGATCTGGCACGAGCCGCTGTACCGCAGCCGGCTTGATTTCATCGGCAAGCTGTTCGAGACGCGGATCACCGTCGCTCGCTACGGCCACTGCAACTTCACCGATGCCGAGGTGCTCGGCGCCTTCGCGGTGCTCGTCCTCCAAGTGACGGGCAACAACCTGCTCGTCTCGCGAACGCTGCTGCCGACCCCGGCGGCCCAGGCCGACTTTATGAGCATCGCCAAACGTCATGGGGCGAGTCCGGCCCTGACGCGTTGAAGCAGGTGAACTGTCGATCGCCCGCCTCGCCGCGGCCCAGGGGGGCCCTCGAGGAGGCGGGCGTCGCCAGTTGCACGAAGGCTACTGTCTAGTCGCCAAGCCGAGCAGCAACGTCGGCGTGGCAATGATCAGCAACGCGATGAGGTAGACGAAGGCTGTCACGAAGATCGCAGTCCCGCGCGACGTTCCGTGCGTAATCGAGATGCCGGTTCCCGTCAGCCACACGCCCCATATTGCGAACGGATTGATGCCGTTCAAAACGGTGCCGAGGTAGAGTCCCACATTTGGCGCAAGCAAGTCCAGCCCGAGCGGGGCGCGCAGGTCGGCGAATCCAGTGATCGCCGCTTTGCCTCGGACCGTGAGCACGACAATCCCCACAGCGGCGAACAGCAGATAGGTCACGCAGGAATAGGCGAGGACGCTCAGCAGCGTCTTGAAGCGCGCCTGGGCGCCAGTGATGCTTACGCCCATCCACAGCAGCCCGGCGCCGACTGCGAAAAAGAGCAGCACGAATGCCGGAGTCAAGACGAGACCTACGACACCGCCGCCGGTGCCGCGGCTCCCCATGCGGGCAGCTTGTTCCGGCGTGAGCGTGGCCTTGAACGCTTCCATCGCCGCTTGCTGGTACGGCTGCGTCAGGATGGAGATGACGATGAAGGCCAGCGAGAACACGATCCACGGAGCGAGGATGCGGGGGCGCTCCTTGACGCGCGTGAAAACCGCGTCCGGCTCGTGCAGCACGTTAAAGACGTCCAACACGTCGCTGAGAAAGCTCTTTGGCTCGGCCGGTGCGGATGGTTGTGCGCCGATACCCATGGGGTCTCCGCGGAGGGTTCGGCGCCGAATATAGAGCGTGGAACGAGAAACGGGAAACGTGCGGCGCACGTCTCCCGTCTTCTCAATGCGGGCTTTTGAATTCGATCGGGATCTTCATCAGCGCCCGGACGGCCTGTCCGTTCACGCGCGCGGGCCGGAACAGCGCTCGCCGCACCCAGCTCGCCGCGGACTCGTTAAACCCAGAGTGCGCACTCTCGATGACTTTCACCGAGGCAGCCTCCGCGCGACCAGTGATGTCGATGGTCGCCTGCACGATGACGCGCCCTTCAATCCCGGCGCGGCGCAGCAGCTCGGGATACTGGAGCCGGGGCCCGGACAGGATCTGTGGCCTCTCGTACTGGAGCCGCCGCCCGGACACCACCTCCTGCCCGTTGACCGCCGATGTCGTCAACGTGTCGTCGGGATCCTGGCCTTGCCCCTGCGGAGTCTCTGAAGCAGAGGCACCGCCGTCGTCCCACCAGATCGCCCGCACGTCCTCGCGCCCCGGCCCGAGCGGATACGCCCAGCCAAACCACATGCCCGGACGCATCGGTCCCTCCTCGGGGAGGTGTGCCTGGACCTCTCGGTATCCGAGTCTCGCAACCCTGCGGCCCACGGTGCGAGTCGACCGCACTACACGACCGCCGGTCGTGCCATGGAACCAGAGGTCGACGCTTGGGGTGGCTGGCGTAGTCAGATACTCCGGGTATTCCCGCGCAATCGCCGCCCGCATCCATCGAATCAGGACACCTCGGGAGGGGACCCGCTCCAGCGTGTTCGGCATCGGGACCAGCATAGAGACCGATGACTCGGGCATCATGCTAGCCGCAGCAGCGCGGTCGGCCGCCTGCTCGGGCATCAGTGGCCGTGGGGCTTCGCACGCCCCGATGATGGCCCCGGCCGCAACGGCACCCGCCGCAGCCGCCCCCAACCACCGCCACCGAGGCAGCCCCGCAGCCATGCGCCGGATTCGGCGCTCGAGGAACGATGCCGGTTCACCGAACGCTGGCGCCCCGAGCGGGAGCCGGGCCCGGCGGTGGCCAACTTGCAAGAGGAGCTCACCGTAATCGGGCTCAGGATGGCCACGATCCAGCACACGGGCGTCGCAGTCCATTTCCACGGCCAGTCGCAGCCGGCGCATTTGCCACCAGAGCGCGAGGTTCCACGGCGCCACGAGGAGCGCGACCGCGCTGCAGGCCAGGAGCCGCGGGTCTCCCGCCAGCAGGTGTTCCTCCTCGTGCGTCAGCATGAGTATCCGCTGCCGCTCCGTGAGTTGCAGCGCCCAGGCCGGAATCACGATGCGCGGGTCCCACACCCCCGCGACGGCAGGGCCGACGTTCTCGGACAGGAAGACACGCCGGCCATCGATCGTCGCGGCCCGCCAGTGCCGACGCAGGGCAACCAGGCGCGTCGCGGCCGTCACGAGCGCGAGCAGCATCACGACCGACGCGATGCCCCACACCCAGCGCAGCGGCAGATCGAGATCGCTGAGAGAGAAAGGCCGTGAGCCAGGTTGTCGAAGGAGGGTCGAGGTTGTGCCAGTCGCGGAGCCCGTCGGTGACTGGATGACGTGAGGGATCGGAGCTGCAAACGTAGCGAACGCATCTGGGCGAATCCACGCAGCGACCGGAACGAGATACGAGCCCACCATCGCGATGACCCACGCCCAGCGCGTCGGACGCCCGGCGAAATGCAGCACGCGCTCCAGTGCATGACCCACGACAACGAAGGCCAGGCCGATTCCCACGCAATACAGCATCCAGACGGCGATCACTTGGTACCTCCTCCCTTGAGGCGGGCTTCAAGGAGCTTGCGCAACCGGCGCAGTTCTTCGTCACTGAGATTCCTGTCGGAAACGAGATGCGTCATGAGTAGCTCGGGCGAGCCCTGGAACACCTTGTCGAGCAGGCGGCGCAAGGCATTGCGGCCGGCGGCTTCGCGCTTGACGAGCGGATGGTAGCGGTGCGCTCGTCCCTCCCCCGTGTGGTCGACGTAGCCTTTCTGTTCGAGCGTCCGCAGCACGGTCAGCACCGTCGTGTAAGCGAGTTTGTCGGCCAGTCGTTCGCGGACCTCGGTGACTGTGGCGTCACCCAGGTCCCACAGCACGCTCATTACATCCAGCTCGCGATCGGTGAACCCTATCCGCATGTGCCTCGACTCAGCTACTAGTGTTGTAGTAGTTATACCCGGCAGGTTCCCTGCTGTCAACTAGGGATCTAGTAGTATCCGTGCGCTAAAGCGCCGGCTCGGCCACTACGCGAGCCCTGAACGGCTCACCCGTCCTTCAGGACGGGCGTCCTTGCCGAGCCGGTCCTTCAGGACACGGACCAAAGGGGTGACAAACCCTTTCCGTCGTTGCCACACGCGTGTAGGCTTGAAGAGAGGCTTAGCCATGATCCCTTCCCTCGCGGTCACGGCCGCACTGCTTGTGCAGGCATCGGGGATTCACCACCCCGCCCGGCTGGCGGGTGCGCCGGATCCCGTGCGCATTTCGCGCACCGACTCGATCGTCTACGTCACATTGCGTGAGCCCGGGAACCTCGTGCTCCTGCAGGTCGACCCGATCGGCCGAATCAACGTGCTCTTCCCGTTTGGCCCGTATGACAGCAGTGAGGTCGACGCCGGCGTGCCGTTCGCGGTACCCCTGTCGCCAGAGGCGCAAGGCAATCCCGCGACGCTCGTCGCAGTCCGGTCGCGATGGGCGTTCGACTTCGCGGCGCTGCGGAGTGGCGCGGGGGGAACCTGGAATTACCAGGAGGCCTGGCTGCTGCAGCCGACCGCGGGCGACCCGCTGGGCGCACTGCTCGATATCGCCGACCGTGTCACCGACGGGCGTCCATACGACTACGCTGCGGTGAGATACGCGAGGGACGGAACCGCGACGGCGCTCGGACCGCCGGTCCCGCCACAGGTCTGCCTGAGCTGCGTGCGGCGGGGCCCACCGGCAGTCGCTGTTGCCGCGGCGCCGACGAATTCCGTCGACTGCTCGAACGCATCGCTGACGAATTCGTTCTGCGGCGTGAACAGCGGCAGTGTCTCGATCACGAGCGCGCCCGCCCCCGCTCCTGTGCAACAGGCGGCCTACCAACAGGCTGCTCCAGTCTACGTTCCCTACTACGTGCCGCTGATCGTGCACGGAGGGCGGCGGCGATTCGAGCCGTCGTTCCCGCCGCCGCCGCCAGCCCCTCGGCCATCGGGCGGCGCTGCATACCCGATCGCGCCGCGGCTCGTCGTGCCCTCCTCGAGCCAGCTTCGGTCCTTCGGGGGCCGGAGGCCGTAAGACACCTGTAGCCGCGACGCATGCGCTTCAGATTCCTGACCGCTGTAGTCTTGATCGCTGCGTGCTCCGATGGGACCGGCCCTGGGCCCGCGATCGTGTTCGCCACGGGGGACAATCAGGCCGATACGGTTGGTACGTTCCTGCCCCACGAGTTGGTCGTTCGCGTCGTGGACGCCCCTCCGCGCACTGCTATCCAGTATCAGACACTCGTTCCAGACGCAATTCGGCCGGATCTCCATGGTGTTGGGATCTGGATAGCACGGCATGCGACGCAGGCGTACAGCGATCACCTCGAGGATTCCACTGATGCTTTCGGCAGGTCCTTCGTCCGAGTACGTCTCGGGACGATCGCCGGGACTGCCGGACTGCTGGTCTACGTCCCCGCGCTGAACCTGCGAGACACCGCGAGGTTCACTGTCCTGCCGGGTAACGGCGCGGGTGTAGCAGTGTTTCCGAAGGACACGGCACTGTTCGCAGGGCATGGCTTTCAAGCTCATGCCAGCGTCACGGATCAGTTCGGCAAGCCTCGAGCCGGATCTGTGCAGTACGAAAATGTGGCGGGCAATATCACCGTTTCACCGGGTGGAGCGATCGCCGCGACGTCCATCGGCCGGGGGACATACATCGCGCGCGCCGGCAGCTGGGTGGACACCGGGTACATCAGCGTTGTGCCCAGCGCCGTGATCGCAGCGATGCGATTTCGAATGCTGGTCGATCCCACGCCTACGATCGTCATGTTCCAGCTCGACGGATCGGCGCTCCAGTTGCTGACGGCGTTGCCGCAACCCGGAGGCGAGGATCCCAATCCACGCTGGGCTCCCGATGGCAGCAGCCTCGTGTATTCGGCGGGTCTGACTATCGGCTCGCAGGGTCACTTGTATGCAGTGACAGTCACAGGTATGACGACCCGTCTCATTACTCAGCCGCCCGCGGATCTGGTCGGTGAGATGTGGCCCGACGTCTCCCATAACGGCGCGTATGTGTACTTCACCGGTCGGTCGCCGACGAACCCCGTCATGATTTGGCGAGTGGCGAGCGACGGTTCGGGAGCGGTTCGGATCAGCCCCGATTCCGTCGCGGCGACGAACCACTATGAGGGCCGGCCCGCACCCTCTCCCGATGGTGGCAGGCTGGCATATGTGACGAATGTCGTCGGAGGCACGGCGATCCGAGTCAGATACTTCACCGGAGATTCCACGTCCAGCTGGTCGGTCGCGGGCAACACTCCGCGGTGGGATCCTTCTCGGGACCGCTTGGCCTACGTCAGAAACCTCGGCGGTCCAATTTCAGTCGTGAATGCCGATGGGAGTGGCCAAACAGTTATCACGGCACCGGGTCGGGCGTACGATGACCGCACGTTCGATTGGTCTCCCGACGGAGAATGGATCATTGCGCGTGGTGAGCGGATGTTGGAGTTGATCAACGTTTCGTCTGGTCTCACCCTGCCTCTCGGTTACTCGGCCGAAATGTTCACGCCGGTCTGGCGACCCTAGCAACGGGAAACGCCCTCGATCCCCTCCATCGGTCGCACCCACTTCCCCGCGGTAGACCCCCAACGCTTGAATTCTGAGCAGCGTCGTCGGGCGGATGTAACATCGAGGCACCGGGCGGCATCTTGAGATCAATGAAGTCCCCGAGGACGCTTGCGAGCACGCCAGCAGTGATCGACCCAGGCGCCGAGCAGGTCACCGAACTTATTCGGCAAACGGCTGCAGGGGTTCCAGAAGGGATCGCTGGGCTGTATCGCCTGTATGCGGGTCACCTCCTGAGGCTAGGCAAGCGCCTCACCGGGTCTCGGCAGGATGCAGAAGACGTCGTCCACGATTTGTTCCTTGGTCTTCCGGAAGCCATCCGCAGCTTCGCGAACCGGGGCAGCTTTGACGGATGGTTGAAGCGCGTGGCGACCAGAATGGCCCTGATGCGGATCCGCAGTACGCGCAGACGGAAGGAGGCCTCGCTCGATGAGCATCATTCTGTGGCCTCGGACCGCCTAAGTGTTGAAGACCAATCCGATCTCGAGCGGCACATCGCGGCTTTGCCGCTCGCGCTCCGCGCCGTTCTGGTTCTGCGGCAGATCGAGGGATACTCCCACGAAGAGATTGGTGCATTGCTGGGCATCACCTCCGGCGCGTCACGGGTACGGTTCAACCGAGCGATGAAACGGCTGCGTCAACAGATGATGGAGAAGCCATGAGCATTCTCACACGACACCCCGATGCTGAGACGCTGAGTCAATACGCAGCTCGCGGTCTGAATACAAACGCGCGTGGTGCGATCGGTCGCCACTTGGAGCAATGCACCAATTGTCGAGAAGCGGTCAAGGTGCTGCGACAGCTGTCGGACCTCGAGACGGACTCGGTCGAGTCGCAGCCGCAAAGCGACACGCTGGCGCGCGTCCTCAACGCGCGGGCTGCGGGCGCCCGAGCAATTCTCCCCACCGCCGACCCGGTCCCGGTTCGTTCCCGCCGGGTGGCGGTTGCAGCAGCAATCGGCATCGTTGCGATCATCGCGGTCGTCTCCTTCATGTCTACACGCAATGTCTCCGCGGGCAGTCGCACGGGCAGCCTGCAGTTCGAACCCGCTGCTCCCCAGCCCGGGGAGATCGTGCACGTGACGTACGAGCCCAGCGCGGCGCTCTCGCGATACGACGCCCTCATCCTGCGCGCGCGGTTCCGTCGGCCAGTGGATGACGCTTACAACGACGGTCCAATGCAGCGGCGTGTCGGGGTCATGCATCGGTCGCAGGGTCGGTTCAGGCTGGAGTTTCGACTGCCGGATTCGGTCGTGTTCGCCGTGTTCGCGGTCGAAAGCCCCGCCGGCGACGTCATCGACGATCGAAACCAACAGTTATGGGATCTCGTGACGGCGGACGACGCGGGGAAGCCATTGTTCGACGCGCTAGTCCAGAAACAGCGAGATCTCATGGGTCGCAACTGGGAGGAATTGCTACGCACCACGCGTGCGCTGCGCGCGCTCTATCCCGATGATCCCGAGGCAGGGAGTTTGGTTGCGGTATCCGAACGCTGGGTGCTGGGTCAGCGGATCGCCGATAGCCTGTTACCGGCTCATCGCAGACGGTTCGCGGCGTTGCAGGCTGCCCTGGGAGAAAAGACTGGATTACCGGCCGGGACCCTCGCCGGGATGATGCACTATGCGATCCAGCTCGACGATAGCGCAGCGAAGCGCCTTTGGCTTTCGCGCCTCGCGGCCGCTTTTCCTAATCATCCCGAGGTGCTCTTCCGCGAGGAGAACAGACTCGCGAACCAATACATCAAGACCCAACAAGACGCACGCGGCTTCTACACGGTACTGGAAACGCAGCCCAATTATTTCCAAGAGCTGGAGACCGTATGGCAGAGAGTTGAGCCAACCCAGGACCGGAGGGTCTTTCTCCTCGCGCAAAACGCGCTCATGCACGCGATAACCGCTAAAGACACGGCCGCCGTGCGGGTCTGGGCTGTCAGGTTTCGCCGGTGGTATCGAGACACACCACAGGTGGCCGCCTTTTTGGCGAGAGACGTTCTCCAGTATCCAACGCTCCGCGACACCGTGATGGCCTGGTTGCGTGACGGAGCCCGACTGCTCGCGGACGGACCGGATGCCTATCGGCCGTTGACTGCCAACATCGCCGAACAACAGGACAGGAATCGTGCCGCGGCCCAGCCGATCCTCGCCGCGTTAGGGAGGGCACTGATTGAGGACGGGCATCCGGCCGCCGGGCTCGACACGCTTCGGCTGGCTGCATCTTATGGGTGGAATCCCGAGGTGCTGCGCACCATCGCTCAAGCGCTCATCGCGCGCGGCGATACTGGCGCGGCACTCCAAAGCTACGCTCGCGTCGTCGCCGACCCCGGAACCTCGATCGCTCTTAAGGATTCGATCCGCTCGATAGCCACTCGCAGCGGGGATGAGAACTGGGCGCTGCTGGTCAGCAACGCTGCACAGGAGATGCGGCAGAGTGTGTTGAAGCGAACCTCACCGCGAAGTCTCAGCGGACCGCTGCGCCTGATGACGAAGTCAGGAGAGGTCCGTCGCCTGCCTGATGTGGTGAACGGCAAGGTCACGGTTGTGATGTTCTGGTCCCCTTACTGTGGCTTTTCACTGATGCCGTTACACGACCTCGACGTTCTGAACGAACGCTTTGCGCGACAAGGCGCGCAGATAGTAACGATCGTGGACCAGCCATTCTCAAACGATCTGGAGCAGACTCTACGCGTTCAGAAAGCGGGAGACTTGACCGTCTTCTATGATTTTCGGAAGGATGCCAACAGGGCGTTCACGTCGTTCGCCACGCCGGACTATTACGTCCTTGACTCCTCCGGGCAGGTGATGTTCGCGCATAGCAAGCTTGAGGATCTGCCTCGGCAGGTTGCAGCCTTGCTTCCTTCGGACAGTCCAGGTCGCTGAAGTGCAGCTCGAGCACGAAGCGGGAAACGCGAAACGGGATACGCAGTCACGTTTCCCGTGTCCCGTATCCCGTTTCCCGTAGTTAGTGGAGGCGCGGGGAATCGAACCCCGGTCCGAGCATGACTCCGATACCGCTCCTACGTGCGTAGACCTGGCTTTGTGGTCTCACCGCCTCGGCGCCTGGTCAGCCCTGGCAGTAACAAGCCTCTGGAAGCTCTTGCGGCAGCCGTTGAGGCCCCAGCTGCCGCCAGCCCGACTTTGCGATACGTGAGCGCCGCCTCAGGCGGGCTGCCACTCACGCAGGTGCGTGAAGCCGAAGCTTACGCAGCCAGAGCCAGTTCAGAGTTGGCTTGTGTGTCTTCCCAGTTGATTTACCAGGTGACTGAGAACCTGGGCACGCAACAGTACCCTCGCCAAACCCGTCGAAGCCTGTCGCCCCCCTCTCACGCCAAACCTAATCGGTCCCAATCGCCGTTTCAACGACTGGGCTCAATGGTGTAGCGCGCGATCCACGGGGAGCCGAGGAATCCCGGCTTCACCTCGAGAATCACTTCCTGCTCCTGCTCCGCATCCTCGCACACGCGCTTGGGCACGTCTAGCCGCACGCGCTCGTCTCGATTGGAACCACGGCGCAGGATCAGCTGGGGCCCACGCCCTTTGCCTACTCGAAAGCAATCGCGCTGCTCGACCAAGTACGCGAAGCGACTTATGGGACCCCAATCCAGCGTCGCATTAAGGATGTGGTAAAGAGGATTGCCCACGACCAGTGTCGCGATCAAGGCAATGGCGAGTGGATCCGTCAACGAGCGCAGCAGTCCACGAGTGCCAAGCAACTCGCGCCGCCATTTGAGCAGCCACCCGGCCGCCCACGTGGCCACGATACAGAGCGCCAGCGCGTATCCGAGCGAGGCGTCCCACCGCAACAAAGGAAATCGATGCATCGACCACACGGCGACGGCGTATACCGCCAGCATGAGAACGATCAGACCCGCGGCGGCGAGCCACGAGCCTCGGTCGAGCGAGCGAGTCACGCGCGCTCCACGCGGTTGCGGCCGCCCTGCTTCGCGCGATACAACGCCGCGTCTGCCGCCGCAGGGAGATTGAGCAGATCGCCGATGGGTTGTGGATAGGATGCGATGCCACACGACGTCGTGAGCGGATACACCGAGCCGCTCCAGATCAACGGCTTCTCCGCGACCGAACGCCGAATGCGCTCCGCTACCTCCAGGCCCTCTCGCGGCGGCGTGCTCGGCAGCCACACCGCGAATTCCTCGCCACCGATGCGCGCCACCAGATCCCCATCGCGCACGGCGGTCTCGAGCAATCGCGCGACGTGCCGCAACGCCGCGTCGCCGGCCGGATGTCCCAGCGTGTCGTTGAGCCGCTTGAAGTGATCGAGATCGACGTAGACGAGCGTCGCCGGTTCGGACGCCCGCGGCCCATAGGCCGCCATCGCTCGCTCCAACTCGCGGCGATTGCGCAGCCCCGTCAGCGGATCCACCACTCGGGCCCCAGCGATGGGCCAAGCAACACCAGCGCTCCGACCACAATCGCACCGTCGAGCAACGGATAGGCGATCCCCGCCCGCTCGCTGCGACGCCGCCCGGGCGCACCGAGACCAAACAGGTCCTCCGGTCCGCGGGTGGCGACGGGAAGCCCGGTTGCAATCGCGTGCGCGACCGGTGACTCCGCTGACAACTCGAGCCCGGTCAGCCGCCGATCCGCGGCGGCGGAGACTGCAATGATCTGCGCGCGATCGCCGGTCGTGACGACGAGGGCCACGGCGCGATGCGTGAGCTGCTCACCCAGCTCGACCGCCGCCCGCGCAATCCCCTCGAGCGTAACCGCGCCGGCCACGAGGCGCGAGACCCGGCCCGCGACGATACGCGCCCGGGACACCGCGTTCTCCTCCTCGGCGACCCTCATCCCGGCGACAAACCGTCGCAGCGCGCCGGCGATCTCATCGATAACCGTGGTCGCATGGCGGGCTCCGGGCAGCGCAAGGCCTGCCGCGTACGGGAAGTCGCCGACCGCCACGAACGTGGCTTCGGGATCGCGAACGACGTGCAAGCGACCATCTACTGAGGCCAGTTGCACGAGCGCTGCGCCGCGGCGGCGCCGATCGGGGTCCATTTCTTGAGTGCCCGTTTCGAGGGGGCCCTCCGCGCCGCCCACCCCCCACCCCGCAGTCGCGCTGTAGGCCTGGCGGAGCAGGTCGAGTACCTCGCCCAGCCCGAGCGGGGGCGGCCCACGGCGACGCAGGCGCCCAGGGCGCCAGCGAATCGTCCAGCCAACCGCGAGCGCCGCCCCGCCGGCAGCTGCGAGCATCGCCCAGAGCGAACCCCGCCAGGCTCCGACGACGGCAGCGCTCAGACCCGCGACCTGCAGCGCGAGCGCGATCCAACGTCGCGCCCCGCCCTGCGTGCGTTTACGAATGGTTGATGCGACTCGCGGCGGCGGCGGCGCCGAATCCGTTGTCAATGTTGACCACGGTGACACCTGAGGCGCAGGAATTGAGCATCGCGAGCAACGCCGCGAGGCCACCGAAGGACGCGCCATATCCTACGCTCGTCGGCACGGCGATCACCGGGACCTTCACCAGCCCGCCGACGACACTCGGCAATGCGCCCTCCATGCCGGCGACCACAATGATGACGCTGGCCGAGCGTAACACATCGGTTTGGGTGAGAAGACGATGGATGCCTGCGACACCGACATCCGTCAGGCGCTCGACGCGATTCTTTAGCGCCCTGGCGCTGACGGCAGCCTCCTCGGCGACGGCGAGATCGCTGGTCCCGGCCGTACATATGAGCACGGTGCCCCGCCCCGTGGGCGCGGGTGCGGGATCGGGCGGGAGGAAGGCCGTGCGTCCCAGCTCATTGATCTCGACGCGCGGAAAGCGGGCTGCGAGCGCCTGCGACTGCGCCCTGTCGGCGCGCGTGGCGAGAAAACTGCCGCCCGCCGACTCGAGCCGTTCTGCGATGGCGATGACCTGCCCCACGGTCTTGCCCGGACAAAAGATCACCTCCTGATGCCCCTGGGTGATGGGCCGGAGGTGATCGATGGTCGCGAACGGCAGCGGTTCGAAGTTCACGCGGCGATGAGCTCGGTGCGCGACAGGTACTCTGCGAAGATCCGCTCCGCCTCTCCCATCGACTCAATCGCAAACAGGCGCTGGCGCAGCTCGGATCCATCCCGCAATCCCTTCGTGTACCAGCCCAAGTGCTTGCGGAACTCGAGGGCCGTCTTGCGCGTGTCTCCTTGCAGCCTGAGCGCGAGACGCGCGTGCTCGAGCGCCGTCGCGAACCGCTCCCCGGGGGTCGGATCGGGCCGTTTGGCTCTGGCCTCGAGCAGGTCACGGGCCTGCGCGAATAGCCACGGATTCCCGAAGGATCCGCGCGCGATCATGATGCCGGCGCAGTGCGTGTGATTGCGCATGGCGACGACGTCTTCGGGTGTGCGGATGTCGCCGTTGCCGATCACCGGGATCGCCAACGCTCGGGCGACGGCGGCGATCTCGTCCCAATTCGCCACGCCCTGGTACATCTGGGTGCGCGTTCGCGGATGCAACGTCAGTGCGCGCGCGCCCGCCTCCTGGCAGCGGAGCGCGATGTCGACGGGATCGCGCTGCTGCTCGTCCCAACCGCTCCGGATCTTCACCGTAACCGGCAGATGGGTCGCACTCCGGACCGCGCGAATGATGCCCTGCACCAGCCCCATGTCCTTGAGACAGCCTGAACCACCGTTGTTGCGGACGACCTTCTTCACCGGGCAGCCGAAGTTGATGTCCACGAAATCGGGCTCAAACAGCTCCGTGACCATGCCGGCGGCCTTCGCCATGATGCCGGCCTCGGCGCCGTAGATCTGGATGCCAATCGGCCGTTCGACAGGCTCGAAACGCATCTCGGCGAGCACGCGCTCGATGCCGAGCGAGATGCCGACGGAGGAGATGAACTCGGACACCACGACGTCGGCCCCGTAGCGCCGGCAGATCTGGCGGAACGGGGACTCCGACACGCCCGCCATAGGAGCCAGAAACAGCGGGAAGTCGTGCTTGACCGAGTACGGGAAGTTCATGCGCTGGAACGTAATAGCTCGTTGCGCATGGAGCAACCAAGTTTTACCTTTCGCCCGCGAAAATGCGCCTGCGCGAGTTCTTTTCCGAAGACGCCATCAAGCTCGAGCTCGAGAGCACCGCGAAGGACGCGGTGCTCAAAGAGCTGGTCGGGCTGCTCAAGCTCGATGAAAAGGCGCAGGGAATGCTGTTCAAGATGCTGAAGCGACGCGAGACGTTGGGGTCGACCGGCATCGGACAGCATATCTCGATTCCCCATTGCCGCTCTCTCGTGGTCACGCGCCTGCGGTGCGCGTTTGGTCGCAGCGGCACGGGAATCGATTTCAAAGCCATCGACGATGAGCCCGTCAATTACTTCTTTTTGATCGTTGCTCCGCCGTTGGAGGTCTCGAATCAATATCTGCCCGTCCTAGGCAAGATCGCTCAGTTCGCCAAGGAATCTGACGTTCCGTCCCGACTCGCCAAGCTCAAGACTCCGACCGAGTTCCTCCAGCTTCTCGAAGAAAAGAACATCTAGCGGACCGAATCGCCGGCGGCCTGCAGCGCTTGCTGGAGTGCGGCGCGCGCAGGCTCGAACGCGGAGTCGACAGCAACCGCCACCCGCAACTGCTCGATGGCGGGTTGCCAGAGCTTGGCGTGCATGTAAAACATGGCGAGATCATAACGGGGACCCGCGAGGAACGGAGCGAAGCCGATTGCTTGCCGCAAGAGCTGCTCGCCAGATCCCCACCGCCCGGCCGCGAACTCGTCTTTTCCCTCGAGCCAGAGCGTGCGATAGGAGCGCGGCGCTTCGCGCTTGAGCGCCTGATAATGCGTCTCGTCGTCGTGCCACGCCGGAATGCGGATGATGGTCCGCGCAGCACCTGCAGCGACGGCCACGGCAATGACCGCCAGGCGGAGCCTGGGAGATCGAATCGCCGCCGCCGCCCATGCCAACCCAAAGACGATGCCGAAGGACGGCAGATAGAGTGTGCGCTCCGCTATGAGGAATTCGGTCGGGAATACGATGTTCGCGACTGGCGAGATCGTGATCACCATCCACACGAGCCCGATGGCGATACCGGGAATCGTGCGTCGTGTGCGCCAAGCGAGCACGCCAACGGCGATCCAGACCAAGAGGCTGAGCACGTGCCATACCGTGAAACCCGTGGCAACAGTCAACTCACCTGGGGAGTAGTCGGCGGACAGGTGCGCGGGGAAGAGAAACAGGCGCCACCATTGCAGTGACAAACGCTCCATCGCCCAGCTTCTGGCGAGGAAGCCAACGTGCTCGAGTCCGACCGCCAGCCCACCGGCGTAAAACGTCCTGATGCCGACGAATCCCTGGACGATGAAGTACGCTGCAATGGGTACGGTGGCCGCGACGACCGGTCGCCACGCGAGTCGCAGGTCGGTCCGCCGGGCGAGATAGACGAGGACAACCGCTGCGGGCAGCGTCACCGCGATCTCTTTCGACGCGATGGCAAACGCGGCTCCGGCTGCCACGCCGATGAGATAGACGGGCCTGCGCTCCGCCCGGACGGCGCAAACCAGCGCCGCCGCATATCCCGCCGCCGCCATCAGCTCCGCCCGCCCCACGACATTCGCTACCGCCTCGACGTGAAGAGGGTGCACCGCGAAGAGCAGTCCCGTGATCAGCCCGACCACGGGACCCGCCAGATCGCAGGCGAGTAGCGTGAACAAGGCGGTCGCGATTGCCGCCCAGAAGACGTTGATCGTGTGGAACCAGTGCGGGCTGTTCGACACCTGAT
>WNGC01000873.1_pt1 | contig 19446 bp, 10 predicted proteins | sample 5400051 | NCBI WGS metagenome assembly WNGC01 (sample SAMN13153368, study PRJNA577476) | soil metagenome | isolation source: 20 cm soil or saprolite under grassland replicate 2 | place: USA:California | collected 2016-06-15
CTGTTCTGCGCCACACTCGCCCCGGGCGCCAGAGCGGATCAGTGGGACAAGAAAACCATCGTCACCTTCGGCGACGCAGTGGAAATCCCCGGGCAGGTTCTGCCGGCGGGGACCTATGTCTTCAAACTGGCCGATACCCCAGCAGATCGGCACATCGTGCAAATTTGGAATGCAGATGAAACCCAGATCTTTCAGACGATTAGGACCATTCCGAACACCCGCTTTGAACCACCCGATAGGACCATCTTTGAATTTGACGAGCGCTCGGGCGATTCGCCCAGGGCTCTCAAAGTGTGGTTTTATCCCGGAGACAGCACCGGACAGGAATTCATCTATTCCCGTTATTCCTACAACCGCTAGGCGAAACTTGCTCCACAGTTGAATCGGAAAATTCTCGATTCGGCGCATCACTTGCGGCGGGGCTTCCAGCCAACAGAGGTGGGAGCCGCGCCGTTTTTCTGAGCCGCTCTAACGCTCCACAGCAGTCGCCCCCGGATGGGAATCGAAGTACGCCTGGATCCGCACTTGGCGGCGCTAAGTGGCAGGGTACAAGACCTTCCGCTCGCCAAATCACCAAGGGTTTGCTATTCGATGTGGCGTAAAATAGTTCACCTGGAGACGGGCCGATGAGAGATGAGAGCACAAAACAGGCAGCGCAGGAATACCTGGCTGCAAAGCTCACCGAAGAAGATCAGATATACGAAGAGAAACATAATATGGCCATGGCTGTCGCGGGCTCTCCCCTGGTTTGGAAGGGTGTTAAAGATGCTATTTTCGAGAAATGCCGTGAGTGGAACGCCGTGACGCAAGAAGAGACTCTTACGTGCAAGGAAACTGCGATTGGAGATCTCCGGGTTTGGTGCTCAGCCAGATCGAAACAGATGACCGTGCACTACGATTCCAAGAAGCTTTTGATCACCGTGAAGAACGCCGGGCGGCTCGAACATGAAAAAGACGTGATACTGCACATCCAGGGATACCGAACAGGCTCTGATCGGGCCGATCGGAACGTTCACTTGGTTCGAAACGAGCAGCCTGTAAACATCGATATGTTAATTGTGGGCGAGCTTCGCGTTCTGACCGGATTGAGCCGTCAAAGGGGCACATAGCGACAAGAGACCCACCATACCTTCCGCACGCCGCGCTCTCACCGACCAGCGGTTCACTACGCTGTTGCGCCGGGGGCGACCGAGCCGAGGTGTAAAGTAGCAGTCAATTTGGCTACAATACGCTCCACGGAACGAACCTCGGGAGCTAAGTGCCGTATCGGCGCGGTCGCCAAGGAGCAATCAACTCAGTGTCCAATCTACTGGCCACAAAGCCGCTCGACGCGCTGCTCGAAGAGGCGCGGCAAGAAGGCCAGGGCGGACTGCGGCGCGCTCTTGGCCCAGTAAATCTGGTTACGCTGGGCATCGGCGCGATTATCGGCGCTGGGATTTTCGTGCTCTCGGGAACGGTGGCGGCGAATTTCGCCGGCCCGGCGATTGTGCTTTCCTTTGTCCTGGCGGGGACAGTTTGTTTGCCGGACTGTGCTATGCGGAGTTCGCTTCGCTGATTCCGATCGCGGGATCGGCCTACACGTACGCGTACACGACGCTGGGTGAAATCGTCGCCTGGATTATCGGCTGGGACTTAATCTTGGAATACGCGTTCGGCGCGGCGACGGTTGCCGCCGGATGGAGCGGCAATCTAAATGCCTTGCTCCAGAGCTGGAATGTTCATATTCCGCCGCAGCTCACGGCGACACCAGGGGCGCTCCTGGTGTTTTTCGATGGCCGGTGGTCGGCGCTTGCAACCGCCGGGCCGGCTTTGGCGCAAGCGGGTATCGATCCGGGCAGCCTGCCTCACGCGCGGGGTATATTCGACCTCCCGGCATGCCTGGTCATCGCCATCATCACGGCGATTCTGGTGATCGGAGTACGCGAATCGGCGAACTTCAATTCGGGAATCGTTTTTGTGAAAGTCGGAACGGTAATCACGTTCATCGCGGTGGCGGCAGCGTTTCTTTTGCGGCATCCAGGGGTCTCCGCGGCGAACTGGCACCCCTTCATTCCGCCGAATCTTGGAGCGTTCGGCCAGTTCGGCTGGTCGGGGATAGCGCGGGGCGCGGGAGTGATTTTCTTTGCCTACATCGGCTTCGACGCGGTCTCGACTGCGGCCCAGGAGGCCAAGAATCCGCAGCGCGACATGCCCATCGGCATTCTCGGATCGCTGGCCATTTGCACGGCCTTGTACCTGGCGCTGGGCTGGATGTTGACGGGCGTGGTGAACTATACGCAACTGAATACAGCGGCCCCAGTGGCCATGGGGATTCAGGCCACGGGAGTGCGCTGGGGCAGTCTGGTGGTGATGCTGGGGACGTTTGCGGGACTGACGACCACCATGCTGGTGATGCTGCTGGGGCAATCGCGGGTCTTCTATGCCATGTCGCGCGACGGCTTGCTACCCGAGTGGGCCGGACGCGTCCATCCGAGATTTCGCACTCCGTGGATTTCTTCGATTATTGTTGGCCTTGCCGTTGCGCTATTTGCGAGTGTGCTGCCGATCAACGTTTTGAGCCAGCTCACTTCCATCGGCACGCTGCTTGCTTTCGTGATCGTTTCTGGCGGCGTTTGGATTTTGCGGGTGCGCAGGCCGGATTTGCCGCGGGCGTTCAAAACGCCGCTCGTTCCGGTGGTGCCCATCTTGGGGATGGGAATCCCGCTGCTGTTGATGCTGAGCCTTCCGGGGAGCACCTGGCTGCGGCTGATTGTGTGGCTGATTCTTGGGATGGTCGTTTATTTCGGGTACGGGCGAACGCATAGCAAGCTGGCGCGTCAGCGCGGCGACACGAGATGAAAGGAATTCAAAAGCAATTCCTTAGCGGCTAAAGACCTAGTAGAAGGCCGCTTTTGCCCTAGCCCATCGAAGCTGTCAGGTCGCGCCAAAGCACCCTCGAACCAATGGAGAGAAGAAGAAAACCGCAGGGCTGAAGGCCTGCGGCGCAACTTGAATTCTATTCGGAGGTGCCCAGAGGGAGAAAGTATTGGGTGCCTTTGACGGGTTCTTGGAGGCGGCGAAGCAGGAGCTGGAGGTCTGCGCTGCGCTCGACGAAGTCAATGTCGGAGGTGTTGATGACCAGGAGGTCGGAGGCAGCGTAGCGGAAGAAGAAGTGTTCATAGGCGCGGGCAACTTCCTCGACGTATTCGGGGGGGATATGGGATTCGTCGCGGGAGGCTTTCTTGGCGATGCGGGCGCGGAGGACTTCGGGCTTGGCTTGGAGGTAGATGACCAGATCGGGAGCCGGGATGTCCGCGGTGAGAGCTTCGTAGTAGCGCTCGTAGAGCTTGAGCTCGGCGTCGTCGAGATTGAGGTTGGCGAAGATGCGGTCCTTTTCCATCAGGAAATCGGAGAGCACTGGGCCGGGAGCGTCAACGGCGAGGGCTTCGCGGAGGCGCTTCTGACGCTCCATGAGGAAGTACATCTGCGCGCGAAGAGCGCAGCCTGGCTTGGCTTTGTAGAAATCGGCGAGGAAGGGATTGTCCTCGCAATCGTAGATGCGGCGGGCGTGGAGGCGTTCGGCAAGGATGCGGGCGAGCGTGGTTTTGCCGACGCGCAAGGGGCCTTCAATGACGATGAAGCGAGGAGCCTCGAGACGGCGCTGCGGAACGCGAGCGCGCTTGGCTGCGGAGGAATTGTCGCCGGCCATCGTTTCGTGTGATCCAGGGTGACGGGCATCGATTATAGCAGAGTCGCGGCAAGAGTCATGGCGCACCGCGCGGCGTTTGCGACGGCGGCACGGCAGGGTCAAGAATGTAAGAATATTTCACTTTTATGGCCTAGTACTGCCGTTTGAAAAGAGGCAAACAAACGGGCTAGTGGGACGTACTAATTCAAATGTGACCAACGGGCCAGTGTTGCGTGACTTTTTGACCAGTAAAGTGATCTCCTCGCGAGTGGGGACGGACTTGCAAGACCCACCGGTAATACTGAGGTGGCAAATGGTCATTGCAGCGCTTCTCCTGATCTGTTCCATCCCGCACATGGACGACAAGGCCAAAGTGGTTAACGATTCTCCCGCAGTTGCTTCCGACAGCGCGGCAAGAGATTCTGTGCTCGTCGCCTCCCTGCCGTCCGCGCCAGAACCCACGGTGAAAGCCGATCCGAAGCTGATCGCTCCGCATGTGGCGACGCAGCCTTTTCTGCCGATGAAGCCGGTGTTTACTGGGCCCCGCGAAACGCCCCCACAAAGGAAGGTCTGGTATGGACTGGCGCTGGCGGGACACAGCGGCGCAGCCTTTGACGCCTGGACAACGCACCGGGCGGTCGTGGGCGGCTACGGCCAGGAGGCCAATCCGTTCCTGCGCCCCTTCGCAGACTCCAACGCCATTTATGCAGCTACGCAGGTGAGCCCGGCGGTGATGGACTACTTGGGCAAGCGGATGATGGTGAGCCAGCATGGCTGGGTACGGAAGATTTGGTGGCTGCCACAAACGGCGGGCGCGAGCATTTCATTCGTGTGCGGCGCGCACAACCTCGGTTTGGTGCGCTAAAGGTTCCCTCCATCCCCCAGACCAGAAGCGTCCCGGAGAGCTTGCTCATCGGGACGCTTCTGTTTTAGAAAGCGCAGCCGCGCGCTCGCGCGTGCGATTGCTGGCTACTTGCCGACCACGACGAGCACGAAGGAGCCCGGTTTCATTTTGCCGCGTCGCTCACCCGGAGCAGGGGGGTCGAAGTCCGCGGCCGGGAGGAAGATGTTGTGGGTCTTGAGGTCTAGACCCATGGTGCGGGCGGACTTCTTCGTGGGTACATTCTCAACGACAGTGTACTTGTCCGGCGAATCCTCGTGGATGACCGTGAGGTTGCCATCGCCGCAGGAAGCGAACACGTAACCCGTCGAGGGCTCGAAGGCGCTGGCATCCGGGCCATCGCAGATAGCGGGTGTGGCTACGACCTTGCCGGTATCCGCGTTGACCACGGCCATCACTTTATCGTCGCAGACGGAAAACAGCCGCCGATTGGCGAGGTCCATGGAGAGACCGGAAGGCGATTTGCAAGGCGCAAGCGGCCAGTGGTGGAGCTCCTTGAGGCTCTGCGCATCAAGATAATGAAGCTCGGACGTATCTTCGTTGTTCACATAGACCGTGCCCTTGCCGTCGGCGACGGCGAATTCCGGTTTTCCACGCAGATCTATCGTGCCAGCCACCGTACCATCCGCGGCGCTGATTGCGGTGGCGTTCTTGCCGCGGCCGTTGAAGGTGAAGATGCGTTTGCTGACGGAATCGTAGATGATGGCGTCGGGATTCGCATCTGTCTTGACGGTGCCGAGGGATTTCAGCGTCTGGAGGTCGAAGATGGTTACATCGTTCGAACGGCCATTGCTGGTGAAGCCGCGTCCGACTTCGGAAGCGACAGCGATGCCATGGACGCCTTGGGTGTCGGGGATGTCGCCAACGACGGCGTAGGTGTCCGCATCGAGAACGACGACGTGCGTGCCGCGCGAGATGTAGACGCGGCGGGCGGCACCGTCCACGTAGACGTAGTCCCAGCCGCCCTCGCCGCCGACCGGGACGGTCTTGATGACGTGATAGCCGCTCGCGGCCGGCGACGGTGTGGCCGCCGGTGAGAATGATCCAGCACAAAAGAGGATCGCCACTGGGAGTGAGCCGACGATTCGAAGAAGCGTTAAATTCTTACGCATGATGTTTTCTCTCTCTGGCTTGATAGCCGTTGCTTTCTAGACTGCACGCGAGCATTACCTATAGAGCGACGAAGATGAATAGAGCATAAATCCCGGCCTCTTGGGGTGCGTCATCTCTTTGTCGCCGGGGCTACATCTTCGTTTTGTGCTGTTCGAACCAGCCTGCAATATACAGCATTTTGGCGATGTGGTGGCTGGGGCGGCGGCCGATGCCGTGGGGTTCTTCCGGAACGCGAACCAGGACGGTATCAATATTCAGGAGTTTGAGCGCCTCGTAGAACTGTTCGGCTTCGGAGATGGGTGTGCGGTAGTCGGCCTCGCCGGTCATGACTAATGTGGGCGTCTTGACTTTGGCGACGAGATTGGTGAGCGATCGCTGCATGTAATTATCGGTGTTGTCCCAGGGAAGACCGGAGAACCAGTATTTGGCAATGAAGGGGATGTCGGAGGTGAGTGCGAAGCTGTACCAATTGATGACCGGGTAGAGCGAAGCCGCGGCCCGGAAACGATCGGTGTGCTCGATGGTCCAGCAGGTGAGAACGCCGCCGCCGCTGCCACCGGTGACAAAAAGATTGTTCGTGTCGATGTAGCCCTTGGCGATAACCGCGTCGACCCCGCTGTTCAGATCGTAAAAATCGTCGCCCGGATAGGCGTGATGAATGAGGTTTGAAAATTCTTCGCCATAGCTGGTGCTGCCGCGCGGATTGGTGTAAAGCACGACATAGCCGCGGGAAGCCAGCACCTGTTTTTCGAGGTCAAAACGGTCGCCATAGTCGGCGAAGGGGCCGCCGTGAATCTCCAGAACAAGAGGATACTTCTTGGCAGGATCAAAATCTGGAGGGTGGACGATCCAACCCTGGATCTTGCGCTTGTCCTTTGAGGAGTCGAAGGAGAGCTCTTCGACGTGACCGGGCTTTTTCTGCGTGAGGAGTTCTTCATTGAGGGAGGTCAGGACTCTCATAGCGCCGTTGTTAAGGATGGCGACATCGCCGGGATTGTCTGGACGACCGTAAGTTAAGGCGATCATGCCCGTGCGGGCCAGCGAGAAGGTGCCGCTGCCGCCGGCCCCGGTCGTGGAGGCGAGGTGATCGGCAATTTTCTTGAAGGTTCCGTCGACGAGATAGAAGCCCACTTTGGAGTCGCCTTGATCGTCGTAGCGGAAGTAGATGCCCGTGCTGTCGGGCGCCCATTGCGGGTCCTGGACGTCGCGGTCGAGTTTAGCGGAGAGGGAGTGCGAGCCGCTGCCATCGCGGTTCATCAGGTAAAGCTCGGTGGTTTGATGGCCCTGGTAGCGATCATCGTAGCCGGTGTAAGCGATGAGTTTTCCGTTGGGAGAAACGGCGGGTGCATTATCCGGTCCTTTGCGATTGGTGAGCGGGCGCACAGAACCGTCGGAGACATTGAATTCGTAGACTTCGTCATCGAAGTATTCGTGATCGGATTCGGGATGGCGATTGACGGAAACGATCAAATACTTGCCATCGGGGGTCCAAGAGGCACGCGAGGGACCGAATTCATTGCCGCCGTTGGGGAAGTCACCGTTCGTGACTTGCCGCGGCGTGCCACCTTCTGCGTTGACGACAAAAATCTGCATGTAGCCGGGCTTCAGATAGCCTAGGCCATTGAAACGATAGACCAAACGATCGTAGGCGGTGGGAGCATCGGCCCACTTCGCGCCAGAAGGCGGGGCGGGCAAATCGGCAATATGCGGACCTTTGCCGGGAACGAGAGATGAGAAGGAGAGCATTTTCCCATCGGGGGACCATGCGATGGCATCGGGGGCCTGCTCGAGATTCGTGATGCGCGCGGTCTGGCCGGTGTCCATCCATCGGACGTAGATCTGCTGTTTGCCGTCAGCGTCGGAAAGGTATGCGAGTCGCAGGCCGTCCGGTGACCAGCGCGGAGAAGCGTCGCTGTGGTTGCCCGTGGTTAGCGGGCGATGGTCGGCTCCGTCGGTATTAATAATCCAGAGATTCGAGTAGCGCTTGTCGGTCATGGGATCGGCGAAGCGGCGCACGTAGGCGATTTTCTTTCCGTCGGGTGAGATCTGCGGGTCGGTCGGAAGCTGCAGTTGGAACTCATCCATGGCGCTGAGTTTGTGAGCCGCAGTTTCTTGGGCCGCGATTATTGGCGGAAACATAGGCAAGAGAACAGCAAGAATTGTGAAACCCATCAAAAAGCGCGGCTTGAACTTCATGTTCGGGCCTCCTCGCAGACCGGAGTTAACACCGCAGACTAAATCCTGTCAAGGAAGGTCGCCGTGTGGCTACGGACTTGCACGACGGTCGCTAGATCGGCTGATAGAATATCTGTAGATAAGAAGAACCTATGAAAGACTGATGACCCTTCTCGTGGGCGTTCCAAGATGGAAATACGTCTGGAGGTAAGCAGAACTAGATTTTCGAGCTGGTTGTCGTAGGCGGTATGTCCGGCGGGAGCGCATGTCCGGGGATCGGCGGCGCCTAAGTCCCAAGAAGTTAGCGAGAAGGGTGTTGCGCATAGGGTGGCAGCGTCTACGCTCATTCGGTCGTATGAATCGTGCCGGTGGCTAGGGGACGCGCGCAGTCACACTGTCTCACGGCAGCTGCGAGGCCGCCAAGCCGTCACTGGGAATCGCCGGCCAGGTGGCCACAAATCCTGGTTCACGGGTCTTTGCGAACGAGCATGCCCAGTTGGCGTTCTTTGTAGGAGGGCAGAAGCTGGCGATTCCAGGAGAAAAACTGACACCCTCAGTATGCGGGAACTTTGGCGTTAAGTGAGGGTTTAATGGGCGCTTCAAATCGTATCCCCATGGTTGCCGTGGTGCTCATCTTCATTCTTGTGGGATCGGCTGGGCTTGCGCAGAACTTTACGGATATCAAGCCCTCGCCTCAGCAAGTGGCCTGGCAAGATCTCGAGTTTGGTGTGCTCATCCACTTCGGCACAAACACCTTCTTGGATCGCGAGTGGGGAGACGGTACGGCCAGTCCCAAAGTATTTGCTCCCTCACAGTTTGATCCTGAGCAGTGGATGCGGGCGATCAAGGCCGCAGGTGCGAAGTATGTGGTCTTGGTAGCGAAGCACCACGATGGTTTCTGCCTATGGCCGACGGGGCAAACCGACTACAGCGTGAAGAGCAGCCCCTGGGAGAACGGGCAAGACGATGTGGTGCGGCGAGTGTCACATGCGGCCCGAAAGTTCGATTTGAAATTCGGCGTTTATCTTTCTCCTTGGGACCGTCACGAGCCGTCATACCAGAATTCCGCTAAGTATGATGATTACTACATCGCGGAATTGTCCGAACTAACCGCCAACTACGGGGACCTGGTGGAATTCTGGCTGGACGGAGCTGGCAGTGAAGGCCACGTCTACAATTTTCCTCGCATTATCGATAATCTTCGCATCTCCCAGCCGAACACGCTGGTATTCGCCGACGCCGCTCTATTTGAATATGGAGACATCCGCTGGGCTGGGAATGAGGATGGAACTATCCCTTACGAAAACTGGAACGTGCTCGACCGGCACGGATATCTTCGCTGGCGGCCGGTGGAAGCAGACACCCCGCTTCACAAGAACCACTGGTTCTGGCACCCCAACGATGAAGCCACACTCAAGTCAGTGGCGGAGCTGGTGTCAAGCTATGAAGAAACCGTCGGCCGAGGCGGCCAGTTGATGTTAGGCCTGTCTCCCGACCGGCGTGGGATGCTGCCCGATGCAGATGTGAAGCGCCTAGAAGAATTTGGCGCAGCCATTCGCAAACGCTACGGAAGAAATCTGATAGCCAACGAGCATATTCGCGGCCAAGGGGCGATCGAGGCGGCGCTAGACGGCGATCCCGAGACGTTCTGGTCGGCGCCAGCCGGCTCGCATCAAGCCGTTCTCGAAGCCAATTTCGCCAAGCCAGTAACATTTGACCACGCGTTGGTCATGGAATGGCTGAACGATGGGCAGCACGTGGAGCATTTCCGGATCGAGGCGTGGACGGGCAAGCATTGGAGCTCACTTGTTGAAGGTAACGCAATCGGTCACAAGCGAATCAACCATTTCGGACCCGTAACCGCTTCTCATATCCGGCTGAACATCCTGGCCTCTTCCTCAGAAGCGCATATCAGAGAATTCCAGGTATTTAGCGCCGGAAGTGATGTCCGGACGCACTAAGTGTCACGGACTAAAGTGCGCGGAGTTTCGCGTCAACGAGACAAGGTCTGAGGAACCTGCACGCCGAACTGGACACCTCGCGAATTCTGGAACCGAGGCCTGGCTTGCTTTTCCCCGGCACAGGAACCGGGCTTGCGAATTTTCAAGTCCGCCATGGTGTTATCGTTTTCGGTCGCTTTGATTCTCGCCACGACTTTCAGGCAAAACACCAGCCATTTTCACCGGTCCGACCGCAGGAATAGTGGATACCAGTCGCGGCCTGGGAATTCCCTTCGGCGGCATTGGGCGGGTCTTCCCTCTTAGCCAAGCATCTGCTTGGCTAAGAGGGTGATAGTTTAGCTTACTGAAAGCCACGGCCAACTGCAGTTCGGGTCGGCCGTTCGTCTACCGGCTCGATGCGATTCAGTTAACGCGGGTTTGATGCGGCTTGCCGGGCACTCTGTTTAATCATTGCATCGTTCTGTTCGATGCTGCCCTTCACGAGCTCCGTCTTTACTTCCGATTTCTGTCCTGCCAATAGGTTTACTTCGGTCTCAAACGTGCGGTAGCCCGGCAATTCAATCTTAATGCGATGCTTTCCCGCCGCGATCAGCAGCGAATGAAACTTCCCGCCAAATTCGCCCACATGTCCTACATACCATTCGTCAAGAAACACGGCGGCTCGATTCGGCTGTACCGTCAGCTTCAACGTCGCCGTTGCCGATGGTGTCTGCCATCCCACGCTTTTTTGCATGGCCACGTGCACCGTTTGTTTTCGACCAGGTTCGACCACAATCTTGCGAACAAAGTCCTCAAGACCCGCCTGCCGGACGTTGATTTCATGCTCTCCAGGCAGCAGCATCACCTTCTTGTCGCCTCTTAGCTCTTTCAGATAGCCTAGATACTGTCCATCGATCCAGACCCCCGAGTCCCGCTCCACTCTGCTCGCGCCTTCAAACTGCACTTCCCCCATCACCCGATTGTCGGCATAACTGTTTGCCGCGGAGAGCAAGAGAATCAAGGCCACAACGGGGACAAACCTCCTCAGCCGGGACAGCGTCCCATCTACCATCGCTTCACTCTGTCGATTGAACATGCTTCCCCCCTTCACCAACCCCGGTAGCCAAAACGAGTTGCATTTATCCAACCAACCGCAAATTCCAGAGAACGGCCCCAAATCTAAGAAACAGTTAGGTTTGCCACGACCTTCCCAGGCGCTGCCTGTACTTGCTGGCTAGTACTAGACCGCAAAAATTACTCACCACCCGCCGTCCTCCACCTCTCCGGCTTGTTCTCCATGATAAACCCCTTAGATGGTGTCCCCAGGTATTCTCCAGACGCCTTTCGTTAATCGCGTGTTCGCGGAACCCGGCCAGAAACACTAGAAACAAAACAACGGACACTTGACTTTCTCCGGCTTTCACAGGAGACTGCCACTCATCGGATTCTCGAAACGTGGCTTGTCTCACCCACCTTTGAGTCAGTATTCGAATGGCAAATCGCTTCGCGCCAAGCGTCTCTGTCCGAAGCGAGTGTGACTGATTGCCGGCGGGATCGAACCGGTCCCGGAACTCTACCCTCAGCCTAGGAGTTTGCATGATCCCGTTCGTCAAATCTATTTGTGCCCTTGCCGTGTTCACAGTCTTATCCGCCTTGCTCATGCCATCGGCGTCGGTGGCTCAGGTCGCGGGACAAAACGTCAACATGGTTTCCGGCACACAGTGGCCGACGGGCGACCCCTTTCTGCAGCGGCAGAACGAACCCTCCATGGCCGTTTCCACACGCAATCCCATGCATATTCTGGCGGGATCGAACGACTATCGAAGCGTAGATCTCGAGTTGGTGCTCAGTGGCGGTGCGGAAACCGGCGATTCCTGGCTCGGATTGTTCAAGTCGTTCGACGGCGGTCTGACATGGCAGAGCACGCTGCTCCCGGGCTGCCCGCAAGCCGTTCCTCAGTGTACGGACAGCGGCGCTCTAGGCGGCCGGTACCAGGCGGCTTCCGATCCGGTCGTCCGGGCCGGCACAAACGGCATGTTCTATTACGCGGGTTTAGCTTTCGACCGCGCGACCAGTTCAACCACCGCGAGCTCCTTCAGCTCGATCTTCGTGGCCCGCTACAACGACCTGAACAACAATGAGAACGTCGATCCCATCACTTACATCGACACCCACATCGTCGCTACGGGGAACAGTTCGCAATTCCTCGACAAGCCCGCCATGGCCGTGGACATTCCGCGCTCCGGTGCCATGACTTGTTCGTTCAACGCCAACGAACCCGGCACCGGTCCGAACGGCGGCACGCTTACGGTCCATCAATCCTTCCCCGCCGGCAATATCTATCTTACCTACACCGATTTCTTGACGGCCACAAAAGACAACACTACTCCCACCCATCTTATGTTCACGCGCTCGGCCGACTGCGGCGTAACCTGGAGCTCTCCGATTCAGATCAACAGCGGAACCACGACCAGCCAGGGCAGTGCCATCGCGGTGAATCCCCTGAACGGGAATGTCTATGTGGCATGGCGTCAATTCGCCTCCACGGGAGTGCCCGACGCCATCATGATCGCGCAATCCACGAATGGCGAAACGAGTTTCGGCGCGCCGGTCCGAATTTCGACTTTTCAACCGTTCGATCAAGGAACCACTGGCACATCGTTTCGCACGAACGCTTATCCCGCGATCACGACCGACTTTTTGGGGCTTGTTTACGTGGCCTTTTCCGCCCGGGGATTGACAGCCAGTGGTGATGCGCGCGTCGTTTTCGCAGGGTCCATCGACGGCGCGCACTGGACACCCGCCATCATGGTCGACAATCCGTCGCTGAACGCCCAAAGCAATCCCTCCGGCCGCGGCCATCAAATCATGCCGGCGATGACCTTTGCCAACGGAAGGCTTACCATCCTCTACTACGACCTGCGCCTCGACCACTACGGCGCCTTTTACACTCCGAACGCTACAAGCCCCACGGGATATGCTCAAACGCTTCTGCCCGAAGGCGAGTTGGCGCCGCCAAGTCCAGTCTCGAGCGAAGTTTTCACCAACTTCATCGATGACAACGGACTAACCTTGCGTCGCCACACCCTGGACTTGCGAGTTCTCGAGCTCGGAATTTTCCCGACGGTGACCTTGGGGCCCTCGGTGCTCGTTTCGCAATACGCCTATGGATGCTGCGTCAACCCCAACGCTCCCGACATCGAACAGTTCAAGTTTAACGTGCCGAACCTGCCGCTCTTCTCGACGGGAGAAGTCCCCTTCCTCGGCGATTACATTGAAGTCGTGCCATCACCACTTTTTGTGCCCAATGGAAGTTCTTGGTCGTATAACTTCACGCCAAGCGTAAATCCGCTTTTCCATGCTTCTTGGACCGACAATCGTGACGTCGTGCCGCCCGCGGACGGTAACTGGCAGAACTACACCCCGGCGGTGCCTATCGGCACAACGAGTGTGTTCCAGTCGGGCAGTTCGGTGGCGAGTTGCAAGCCCGGCCAGGAAGGCATGCGCAATCAAAACATCTACACTTCTCAGATTACCGGCGGCCTCGTCGTTGGCGCCCCGGGAAATGCCAAGCAACTCGGCACCACTACGTTTAACAATATGACGTTTCCGTTCCAGCGCGCCTTTGCCGTGGAAGCGCAAAACGTCACCAACAAACCGCTCAACGTGCGCTTTACGATTGCGAACCAGCCGACGGGCGGATCTGCCTCGTTCCTGCAATTCTCCCCGTTAACCACACTCGACCTGACGATTCCCGCGTTCTCCTCGGTCTCGCGTAGCGTCTTTGTTACTTCCAGCAATCCTCAAGCACGCGTCACCGTGAACGTCGCGCAAATCAACGCCATCGGCGGTTCCGTGGTCACCAACGGTCTGAGCTCTTCAGCGGTTCTCAACCCAGACATTACTAACCCCAACATCACGAACCCGAACATCACCAATCCCAACATCACCAATCCTAATATCACCAATTTTGAAGTCACCAACCCGAACATCACCAATCCCAACATCACGAATCCGAATATCACCAACCCGAACATCACCAATCCCAACATCACGAATCCGAATATCACCAACCCGAACATCACCAACGTTAGTGCAACCAATCCCAACATCACCAATCCCAATATCACCAACCCAGACATCACCAACCCGAACATCACCAATCCCAACATCACCAATCCGGACATAACCAACGGTTCGATTCAGGACGTCATCTACCCGATGAGCAACAACGGCAACACCACCGCCACCTACACCGTGAAGACCGCGACTTTTGCTCCCCCGCCAGGCGGCGTCTTCCTGCAGCTCATCCTCAACAAGCTTTACGAGACGCCCGCCGCCAACAACTGCCAGCTCGCCAATGAAACCCATTGGGTCACTGTAGCCAACATCACCAACCCAAAGCTCTACACCCCAACGGATCCCCAACTCGGAAATCCAAACATTACCAATCCCACCCCGAATGAAGCTTCGGTCACCCTCGCCCCAGGTGAGACGGTATACATCACGCTTCGCGTTGTAAATCCAACGCCAGCAATTACTCCGTTCAATCCGTTGACCTCAATCACTCCAGTGACCATCCCGCAGGCCGTAAACACGCAAACCGTCCTCTCGAATCCCGGCGCGACGATTTTTCCGCCGGTTACCGTGCCGCCTCTCATGATCACAACGGCGACGCTGCTCGATGGCATCCTTGGCAATTCCTATAGCGCGCGTATCGCCGTGCAGGGTGGAAACCCGGGCGCCGACACGTGGAGCGTTTCTGTGGGAGCGTTGCCTACTGGCCTCAGCTTGAATACCGCGACCGGCGCAATCAGCGGCCCGCTTTCCGCCACTGGAACCTTTACGTTTACGATCCAGGTAAAAGACACTGCCATTGGAACTCAATTTCCGCAGCACACCACGTCGCAGAGCTACACGATTCACGTCGTTCCGCCTCTGTCGCTGGCATCCGCGACGCTTCCCGGCGGAACGCAAGGCACGTTCTACAGCCAGGCGATCGTGCCCGCCGGAGGACTTTCTCCTGTCACTATTTCTCTTATCGGAGGAGCGTTACCAGCCTCGCTCAACTTCAACAACGGCACGATTACTGGGACGCCCACCGGGACGGGCACGTCCAACTTCACCGTCCGGGCCGTCGACCGCTCAAACCCGCAGCAGGTGTTTACGCAGAGCTATAGCATCAACATCGTGATGCCCGTTCATACCGTCGGAAATATATTCTTCATAACGAGTCCGGTCAACTCGGTAGGCGGTCATGTGCTTAGCAATAGCCCAATCACGGTTCGGGTGACTGACAACCAAGAAGCGGTCGTTCCAGGCGCCCCCGTCACGATTTCTTTCAATGGTACGCCGCCTTGTTCTACTGCCGTTCTGAGCGGTACGCTGACGCAAGTGACGGACCAGACGGGTCAGGCAAGCTTTAACGACTTGAAGATCGACCGGGGCCAACAGGCTTACACGCTGAAAGCCACTGTCAGTTCCGCACCGAACGTTTTCGGGACTTCAGTCGCGTTCAACGTCGAAGGTTTCTGCGACACGAGCAGTTTGACAGTGGCGCGCGAGTACCATCGGGCAGTCAGCTTGCCCAACGGGAAGGTGTTAGTCGCCGGGGGCGCGTCAAATCTAGATGGCACGGGCGCGCTGATGAGCGCGGAAATCTACGATCCCGCCACTCATACATTCGCCTCGATTGGAAACATGCATGATCCGCGGGTCGACTTCACCGCGACTCTGCTTTCGAATGGGAAAGTATTGATTGCTGGTGGCTTCAACGACACGACCTCTCTAGCGTCCGCGGAAATCTTCGACCCCGCTGACAATTCCTTCACCTTGCTGCCTAGCGCCATGACAAGCCCGCGCTCGGAACATACCGCCACCCTCCTGCAGGATGGCACAGTGCTAATTGCTGGCGGCGACTCCGTCAACAACGCCACGACCTTGACGACCGTAGGGACCGCGGAAATCTTCCATCCAACTACGAATTCTTTTTCCAACACCGAATTGGGCATGAACACACCACGTGCGGATCATCACGCCGATCTGCTTCCCAATGGTCAGGTGTTGATCACCGGCGGCTTTGATGCTCACCTTACGCTGCTCGCTAGTGCGGAACTATACGATCCGGTGACTCTGACGTTTGTACCGACCGGAAGCATGGCTACCGCGCGCTTGTTCCACGCATCAGCTCTCCTGAATACTGGCAAAGTCCTTGTCGCGGGCGGGCAAATCACTAGTGGCGGAGCCACAACCGCAACGGCTGAATTGTACGATCCATCGGCTGGAACATTCAGCTCGACGGGAAGCATGGCTCAGCCACGCGCTCGCTACTTCGACACCGTGCTCCCGAATGGATTGGTGCTCATCGAGGGTGTGGGAGGGGGCACCACTGCGTACGCCGAACTCTACGATCCAGCCACTGGTACTTTTGGTGCCGGCGGAGACCTGACTAGCAACAACGGTGGAGGAAGAGAAGCCCTCCTGCCCGACGGCAGCGTAGTGATCGCGGGCGGGTTTAACGGTCCCAACGTATTGGCAAATGCTGAAATCTTTTATCCACTCTCAAATCTCGGGTTCACACCTAGGACGTTTACAAGTTCGGCCAGTTTCTTTGCTGCTCTTGGTTCGATTCCCTCGACAACGGAGACATATGAAACCCTTGCCAATGGAAGCGTGATTCTGCAAGGGGCGACTGTGGATAGCCTGACTTACTCTAGTTTCCCAGCGGGGGTAGACGGCCTCATCAATGGAAGCTTTGCCAGCATCGGCACGCAGAGTCTGACTGCCCGGCGCGGCGGTTCACCCAGCTTCTTCCTTCAGGGGGATAGTATCACCGTTACTTTCCCTGTTCCGGTCATCGCCTCGGGGATCTTCTTCAATGCCTATACGAGTGTGCCCGGCTCGTACTGTCTCAGCACGGCCGTGGGGACGGCCTGCAACGGCTCCACCTACGATACTTCGTCGTTCTATTTCGTGGGGTTGATTTCGAGCACGCCGTTTACATCCGTAACTATCAAGGGCACGGGAAGTGGTGCGAGTGGATATAACGTGGACAACCTGACCTACGTTCCGGTGCCGTAGCGCGGCGTTCTCTTCCTGAGAGGCGAAGGCTTATCTGCCGCCGCCTCTTCAGAATCGGCACAGGAGAAATTGCCTCAGTGCTGGCCAAGGCGCCGTCGGGCGTCCGCGACGAGAGGATCTCCAGCGCCTCTTTCTTTGATGGCGAGGAATGCCTTGTAAGACTCTGCGGCCCCCGGGCTATGCAATCCCTCGCGCGCGCGCCCCTGGTAGTAATACACAGCCGGCAAGATGTGGTAGCTAGGGACGTCGTCGAGAAAAACGGAAGTAGCTTCTCCGCGCCGCTTCAAGCACACGTCGAATTCCGAGGAAGCTTCCGTGTACGCCGAAGCCGCAAGATATGCCAGCCCCATGTCAAAATGCCCCAGCCAGGTGTCTGCCAGCTTCTGCGCTTCCTGAAATGAATTCAGCGCCTCGCGTGCATTGGCACGCTTGAGCCGCGCCTCGCCTGCAATCAATTTCGCATAAACTTGCGGTTCAGTCTCCAGCCGCTGCGAAAGTGGCGCAACCAGTTGCAGCGCCTTCGCTTCTTGTCCCGCAGCCACATAGACTTGCGCCGCTCGATAAATCACGCTCGCTTCTTTGCTTCCCGCAGCAGCCATTCCCGCAGCGGAAACCGCTTCCGATGTTTTCCCGCGCGCAAGCTCCGTCAAGGCAAGCGTGGCCGTGCGATCGGCCGCAGCTTCCTCATCCTTCGCCGCACGATCATCCGCGATGGCCCTCTCGAGAATCGCGGCCGCCTCCGTGAGCCGGCCTTCGTACAATTCCAGGTCCGCTAGTCCCGTTGACGCGATCGAAGCGCCATAGGCGCCCACCCCCTGAAGCTTCTTGTAGTTCTGCCGCGCTTCTTCGTTGTGCCCCCGCCCCAACTCCGCCAGCGCCAGCGTGCGAAGCGCCTGATCAAACTTCGGGTTCTCGTTCAGGATCGACTGTGCTTCCTTCGCCGCTGTGTCAAAATCCTCCGCATACAACGCATACATCGCATAATTCACACGCTGGAGCAGGCTGTGCGGGGTAATCTCCATCGCCCGCTTTTGCTCCTCTAGCGTCTTGCTCATGTTCCTGCCGTAAAAATAGGCCAGTGCCAGATTCGCATGCCCCGCGGTATCCGCCGGATATTGGCTGACCAAGGCCGACAACTCCTCAATCGCCTTCGCCTGATTGTGCATGAGCAAGTAATACCCGCTGCGTGTCCGGTATTTCTCCCGGTCGGTCATCCGGTCGATCCGCTCCAGAGCCAATTGATAATACTTTTCCGCCTCCTGATTCTTCCCGAGATTCGCGTACATTGCCGCCGTCCCGGCGTACGCTCGGCCCAGATCAGGATCCGATTTGGCCGCTTGCCCATAAGCGTTGATCGCGTCAGTCCATTTCCCGGATTGCTGCAGGTCCTGGCCGACCGCGTACTGATGCGCCGCTTCGAGCGAGCCTGCGGTAAATGTTTCTGCCGCGGATTTCTGCGCGGACTCAGGCGTTGTGTCGCCCAGACCCTTGCGAATGCGTTCCGCAAGTTTTCCTGCCGCGGCAAGAACATCCTGTTTATTCGAAGCGTCGCTTTCTTCCTTCAGCAGGGCCCTGCCGGTCGCTGGATCGAGCGTCGTCACGTAAACTTTGTAGCCGCTTCGTTCTTTCTGGATCGAGCCTGCCACCACCGCATTCACTCCCTCGCGAACGGCCACCAACTGCGCCAGCGCCGCCTCCATATGCGACGCCCCTGGCTGTATCCTGGCCGCCACCTTTTTCGCTTGCCCGCGATTGTACGAGGAAATGAACGGCGCACCCTCCAGCGCAATTCCTAGCATCGGTTCCAGTGTCCCGTCAAAAACCGGATCTCCCGTCTTGTTGTCGAAATCCGCGATCAGCAGCGATACCGGCGCGTGCGGCGCTGCGAGACGTGTCCCCAATTTCGAACGCAGAAAAAATCCCGCGGCAAGCAGCGCCACGGCAAGCCCCGTCCCCGCCCATTTGACGTATGCGGGCAGACCGCCGACCCGCTGGACCAACACACGCGTTCCCGCTTTCGGTCCTTGCCACACTTCGATCTGTTGCAATAATTCCGCCGCGCTCGCGAACCGCTTGTGCGGATCGATCTCCAGGCATCGCCGGACGATCTCGCAGAGTGTCGGCGGAATCGTCTTATCTAGTTCTCCCAACGGGCGTGCCAGCTCATTCGTGCGCTTCCAGAGCTTTCCCATTGTGGTGTCGGCAAGGAAGGGGGTTTGCCCGGCGAGCATCTCGTAGAAAATGATGCCCACGCTGAACAAATCCGACCGCGCATCGAGCGTCTGCCCTTTCGCCTGCTCGGGCGACATGTAATCCGGCGTCCCGATCAGCGCCCCGGTCTGCGTCATTCCCGGAGCCAAGGTCGATCGCGCAATCCCGAAATCCATCACGTACGCCCGGCCGCGCTTGTCCAGCATGATGTTTTGTGGCTTCAGATCGCGGTGAATCACTCCTTCCGCGTGCGCCGCTTCCAACGCCCGGCAAGTCTGCGCGATTATATTGGCCGCTTCCGCCGGCTCCAGCTTCTTCTTGCGGCGAAGCAGGCTCTGCAAATCCTCGCCTTCGATGTA
>WNGC01000740.1_pt1 | contig 19427 bp, 16 predicted proteins | sample 5400051 | NCBI WGS metagenome assembly WNGC01 (sample SAMN13153368, study PRJNA577476) | soil metagenome | isolation source: 20 cm soil or saprolite under grassland replicate 2 | place: USA:California | collected 2016-06-15
GGCAAGAATTTCCTTCTCACCATTCGGCGTTTGCTTCGGGAGAAAAAAGAAATACGCGTCGTATCCGATCAGATCGGAGCTCCGACCTCCGCCCGGGGGATCGCGGAAGCGACAGCAGAACTTCTCCGCCGTCATGGTACCGCCACGCTCGGAGATGCGCGCGGTATTTACCACGCTACGACCTCGGGTTCCACGTCCTGGCACGGGTTTGCAAGGGAGATCGCTCGGCTTGAACGGTCCGGTTCTCCGGTCCGCATCGTGCCGATCGCGTCGAGCGAGTATCCTGCGCCGGCGCAGCGACCCAAGAATTCCCGCCTATCCAACGAAAAACTGCTGCGCACCTTCGGCCTTGTGTTGCCGAAATGGGAGGCTTGCCTTGAGGCCTGCCATGCGACGCTGAAAGCGCGCGGCGGGCGGGAACATGGTGCAACACATGCGCAATGATGCGCAGGGATTGCCTCCGAAGAAATCCGTACCTCAAGTACCTTGGAATCATATTTCGTTCGTGACCCGTCACATCGAGCCGCAGGCCGATTAAGCGATGTCGATCGTCAGGCGCAATGTTATAGCCAATGTCGCCGGCCGGGGATGGACGGCACTGCTATCGCTGGCGGTTGTTCCCGTCTACATCCATTTTCTCGGCATCGAAGCCTACGGCCTGATCGGGTTTTTCCTGTCGTTGATGGCGGTGCTGTCGTTGCTCGACCTCGGGCTCGGTACGGCACTCAATCGCCAGTTCGCTCAGTATTCCGCGCAGCCCGACAAGGCGCGGGAAATGCGCGATTTGCTTCGTACCCTGGAGATCATATATTGGTTGATCGGTATCGCGATCGGCACGACGATGACCGTCTTGGCACCGGTCATTGCGGTCCACTGGATCAAGCCGCAGCACTTGACGGCGGAAACCGTTACGCAGGCAATGGCGATGATGGGTATCGCCGTTGCCTTCCAATGGCCGCGGGCCCTTTATATCGGCGGACTGATGGGCATGCAGAGACAGGTGGCCTCAAATCTGCTCTCCTCGATCACCGGAACCGCGAACAGCGTCGGCAGCGTCCTCGTTGTCTGGCTCGTTTCGCCCACCATTTACGCTTTCATCGCATGGTCCATGGCGGTCGGCTTGGTCGATTCGCTTCTGACGGGGCTGCTGCTGTGGCGATCCCTACCCATGGCATCCGCGCGTCCTGCTTTCAACAGGTATTTGCTGGCCGATATATGGCGTTTTGCGGCCGGCATGACCGGGATTTCGATCACGTCCGTTCTCCAGACCCAGCTCGACAAAATGATCCTGGTCAAGATTCTTTCGCTGGACGCGTTCGGCTACTATGCTCTAGCTTGGCGCGTGGCGGAGGGGATCCGCTATTTGGTAGGCCCGATATCTGCTGCATTTTTCCCGCGCTTTTCACAGTTCCTCCTGATGAATGACCAGCAGGAACTGAGGCGCTTCTATCATCGCGGCTGCCAGCTGATAGCCGTGGTGGTGCTGCCGCCGGCGGTCGTTCTGATGCTCTTTCCTTACGAGTTGTTGCTCTTGTGGACGCAGGATCGCTCGATCGCCGAAAACACGCATTTGGTGCTGAGCCTGCTGACGGCGGGCGCTGCCTTCAACGCGCTCGCGAGTTTGCCGTATGCGTTGCAGCTCGCTAGCGGTTGGACGCGGCTCTCTCTCGTATTCAACACTGTGTCTACCTTGGTGCTTGCTCCACTAGTCTATTTCATGTCGCTGAAATACGGCGGTGTCGGCGCAGCGATTGTATGGGTAATTATCAATGCCTCTTATGTCTTGGTGGGTCTATATCTGATGCACCGACGCTTGTTACTGGGCGAGTTATTGCGCTGGTACCGCGTGGACGTCGGGCAACCGCTGCTAGCAGCGGCGGCGGTAGCGGGTGTCTGGAAATGGCTGATGCCTTTCTCCGAGACTGTCTGGTGGAGCTTCCCCAATATGATTCTGGTTTCGGCCGCAACGTTCGCGGCCGCCACCATTGCAGCACCCGAAATTCGAACATTGGCGATACGATGGCTAATACCGAAACCAGGTTCCGTGAAATGATCGTGGCGCGTCTAATTTCAACCTGGTCGTAAATCTAAGACTTATGAAAACACTTATTCGGCTGGCGTACGGTGGCGTCTGCGATTTCGCCGGGATTGCGTTGCTACTCTACATGATCGGCTTTGTCACCAATATCGGCGTCCCGAAGACCATTGATAGTGGGCCAAAAGCTCCGGTTCCGGTGGCCCTAGCCAACAATACCTTACTCATTCTTGTCCTCCTCCTCCACTACAGCGCCATGGCTCAACCATGGTTTAGGGGTTGGAGTTCGCGGGTTCCGCATTTCCCGCTGACACTTGAGCGTAGCTCCGATGTTCTTCTCGCCAGCCTGCCTTTGATTCTCCTCATTTGGTTATGGCAACCGGTACCAATGATTGTTTGGGATACGCGCAGCGCTTCAGTACAGGTCATCCTCCTTGCGCTATGCATTGCGGGGTGGATAACGGTGTTGTTGTTCGCGATTTCAGTTCGCCACGCCGAGTTCTTCAGGATTAAGCGCGAATTCATACAATTCCAGAGCCTGGGATTTGGAAGCATGAAATTTCTACCAAGTCCGGTCTATCGTTTTACGGCACGTCTAGTGACGGCGGGCATGCTGGTTGCAATCTGGGTGACTCCCACTATGACTGTGGGACACCTCTGGTTGGCTTTGAGCATTAGCGCGTGTCTACTGCTAGCTGCCAATTTTCCAAATGCAGAGAAGACCTGTGAACTCGCTGCGGCGATGCATGCCATGGGCAAGTCAAACGAAGCTCGAGAATTCCTAGTCGACGTTATCTTTCGGAATCCCGGGCACGTTAGGGCACAGAGTCAACTCGCGCGCATATTGAAATTGGATGCCCGCTTGGCTTCTGACGAAGCCAAAAGAGAGAACGAGGAGAGGCGGGCACTTATTGAGGCCGCGCGCGCCTCATTGGAGAATGACCCCTTTTTCAAACCGTCCCGATTCTGGGATCAAATTTGCGCCAAACACGAACAGATATTGGATCAGCTGGGCATCGACAATTTTAAGCGTTCAGTTACACACCAATACCAAAATTGGCTCATCCACAGCAACCAAGATATCCAATGGCGCCGGTTACGTGAAATATGGAAGGCCAATGGCACATGGCAGCCGGTACTAAACACTGTAGAGGTGGCCGACGACGCTGGATGGAACTTGGATCCTCCCTTTTACCCATTGAGCTCCCCGTCCTCAATGGCGATTTACAAGCTGGCGGTCGGGATACTGTGGGAACACGCCTTAGCGAGGGACCACCTTGGTTTTCTGAAAAATTTTGAGGAATCGACGGTTGGAAACCCGATACGCATTCGTCGCGACGCTTGCCTCATTTCTCAAGACGCTGCTCACTCCGCTCGAGAGCTCAATATCCTTTTCCGCGAGGCGGGCATCACCCGCGATCAATCGCTCACCTTCGCTGAACTCGGGGCGGGTCATGGAAGATTGGCAGAGATGATTGGACGTTTTACGAACTCTCGTTACCTGATCTTCGACATTCCGCCCGCACTGGCCGTCTCGCAGTGGTATGTGCAACAGCTTTTTCCCAATGAGCGTACCTTTCAGTTCCGTGAGTTCTCGTCATGGGATGAAATCAAAAACGAAGTTGATTCCTGTCGCTTCGCATTCTTCACTCCAAACCAAATCAAATATCTTTCGCATAGGAGCGTCGACGTTTTCATTAATTTTTGTTCCCTCATGGAGATGAGACGCGAACAAATCTCGTGGTTTCTAGATCGGATCGGTCAGATTACCCGACGCAGTTTCATGTCGAAACAATATTACGCGTGGAACAATATTGTGGATGGAATCGTCGTAACGAAAAGCGACCTCGCAATGAAGGCGAACTTCGAGCTCGTATATGACAAGCCCGATGAGATAAACGAAGATCTCTTCGTCCAATTGTGGACACGGCGGGAGCTATAGCCAAATCTGTATGACAGTTTCAGTACTTCGGACACACGCTCAGATTGCCGAGGCGCGCGTAAATCTCGTATCGCGTGGTCTTGCGTGGCGGACAAACTGGCTCAGAAAAGTGTTGCGGAGAACCAGACTGCTTTCTACGGAGCAAGAAATTGGCGACATTGTGAAGAGCTGGGACGTGTTGAAAACGGTGGAGTTCGCGGAAAAACACATAAAGAAGCACGAAGCAGTGCTGGACATCGGCGCGTTTGCGTCTGAAATGCCGATCGTCCTGCACCGGCTTGGTTTCATGGATCTGAGTGGAATAGACTTGAATCCAGCAATCATGGCAATGCCCTATCAGGACCGAATCCACTACAGAATCGGCGATTTCCTGAAGACACCATTTGCCAGCTCCTCCTTCGCGCTCATCACCGCCATATCCGTCATTGAACATGGCTATCGCGCCGACGAATTGCTGACAGAGATCAGCAGGCTTCTCAAGCCGTCGGGATACTTCGCTGCTTCGTTTGATTACTGGCCTGAGAAAATTGACACCGAGGGGGTCCAGATTTTCGGTCTCGATTGGCGCATATTCTCGAAAAGCGAAGTCGAGGACCTGATACGCGTCGCTAAATCGCATGGTTTGAGGGTACACGGCAACATAGATCTCAGGGCGGATCAAAAACCGATCCACTGTTTCGATCGCAGTTACACTTTCGCGTGGCTGGTGCTCCAGAAGTCGGATTGACGCGTGGCATCACCGGGTGACCGCCGATCAACAAGTCAAGCTTTCTGGCTCCGCCTTGATCAAGGTCCTCCTGGTCACCGGATCCTATCCGCCCATGCGCTGCGGGGTGGGGGATTACACGGCCGGGCTCGCCCGGGCCCTGAGGGATTCGGGCAAGGCGCGCGTCGCAGTTTTGATAGGCGAGGACGGGGAGGAGGACGCCGGCATCGAGATGATTCGGATCCGAGGATGGAGCTTGCGCAACGCCCTCGGTGCGCTGCGGGCCGTGGTCAAATGGAAGCCGGACGTCGTGCACCTGCAGTTCCCGACCCAGGGATATCGGTCCGATTGGCTGCCTTGGATCCTTCCCCTGCTCCTGCGGCTGGCGCACGTCCGCGTCGTACAGACCTGGCACGAGATCATGCCGATGGGGCGGCGTAGCCTTCCCCTTTGCTTTACAGCGGGCGCAGTAGTCGTCGTTCGCCCCAACTACATCGAATCAACGGCCGGCTGGTGTCGCCGATTTCTGGCAAAGCGACGGATAGTCTTCGTCCCCAGCGCACCGTCGATTCCGCGCGCGGGCCTCGCCGAAAACGAGCGGGCCCGGCTGCACGCCGAATTGGCGGCGGGACAGGATCGGGTTGTGTCGTATTTCGGCTTCGCTTATCCGCACAAGGGAATCGAGGCCCTGTTCGAGGTTGCCGATCCCCGGAGAGATCGGCTGGTCCTGATTTGCGACCTGCGGGAGGGCGATCCCTATCACCGGCTAATTCTCAACAGATGCAGAAACGCGCCATGGGACGGGAAAGCTTCGGTCACGGGTTTCCTGCCCGCCGAGGAGATCGCGAGCGTATTGTCCGCATCCGACGCGGTGGTCCTGCCTTTCACCGGAGGGGGCGGTGACTGGAACAGCTCTCTGCAGGCCGCCGCCATTCAGGGAGTATTCGTGGTGACGACGTCCTCGACGGCGCGAGGCTACGATGCAAAACACAATGTCCACTATTGTCCGCCCGGAGATACCGCGTGCATGCGCTCCGCGCTCGAGTCCGGGATAGGGCGTCGGATCGAGCCCGCGGGCGAGGCAAATCGTGAATGGGCGAGAATCGCCGGGGCGCATCTCCGCGTGTACGGCGAATTGCTCGCCCCTGCGTCGCACTACCCATGAACCCTCCGCGCCTGTCGATTTGCATTGCGACGAGAAACCGAGCCAGGCTCATCGGCGAGGCGCTCGAGCACGTAGGCAGACAATTGACTGCAGAGACCGAAGTCGTGGTCGTAGACGGAGCGTCTACCGACAACACGGCCGAAATCGTCAAAGCCAAGCGGCTCCGCTTCCCCCAGATCCGCTATTGTCCCCAGTCCTCGAACTCCGGAATCGACGGCGATTTCGACAGGGCGGTCGAGCTCGCCGGCGGAGATTATTGCTGGCCGATGTCCGATGACGATCTTCTAGCCGACGACGCAGTGAAACGCGTCCTCGGATTGCTCAAGACGAATCCGGAGGTACTGATCGTCGACGTCGAGGTCTGGTCGGACGATTTCGGCAAAATCCTGATCGAGCGCAGATTGCCGTTCAGCGGGGAGCGACGGTACGGGGCGCGCGACCTTGAAAAGCTGTTCGTGGAGTGCGCCCAGCATCTGACATACATCGGCGGGGCCATCGTGCGCCGCGCCGCCTGGATGGCCAGACAAAGACGCCCCTACTACGGAACGGAATTCATTCACTTCGGAGTAATCTTCCAGGCGCCCCCGCCCGGTGCTGTCGTGGCCACCGGCGAGCCCCTGGTAAGGCTTCGGTACGGCGTCGCCAGCTGGACGTCCCGTTCTTTCAAGGTATGGATGTTCACATGGCCGGCGCTCGTGTGGTCGTTTGAGCACATTTCGGAAGCGGCGCGCGCGAAAGTGACCCCACGCGAGCCTTGGCGCAGCCTGGGCACTTTGCTCCTGTTGCGCGCCAAGGGCTGGTATTCGTGGAAGGAGTACCAGGCTTGCATCCGCCCCGCGCTGCACTCCTGGCGTTCGCGCTGGCTCCCCGCGATGGTGGCGCTCGCGCCCGGGCGGTTATTGAATCTGCTGGCGCTTGTCTATGGGTTCTTGTTTGCGCGCTCGCGCAAAGGGGGCCTCTACGATCTCCGCCACAGCCGCTACTATGTCTGGGGGCGGCCGCATGAGTGAACGCGATACGAAGACGGCCCTGATAACCGGGGTGCTCGGCCAGGACGGTTCCTATCTCGCGGAATTGCTGGCTGCGAAGGGCTATCGAGTCATCGGCACGTCCCATCGCGGCGCACTGAGGACCCGGCTTGCAGGTGCAGCAAGAGAGATCGAAGTGCTGGGGCTGGATCTTGCGGACGGCGAGGCGATCCGCGCACTGGTCAAGCGATACCGGCCCGATCATCTCTACAACCTCGCGGCGCGCGCATCGAGCGCCGAGCTTTTCGACGATGTCGTGGCCACAACCCGAATCAACGGGCTCGCTGTCGTTCACTTGCTCGAGGCGATACGGACCGAGTCCGCGCGGACGCGCTTGTGCCAGGCTTCAAGCAGCGAGGTGTTCGCCAAGGCGGCGCGGTCGCCGCAAGACGAGCTGACTCCCCTGCGACCGCGCAATGCGTATGGCGCGGCGAAGGTGCTGGCCCAGAACATGGTCGAAGCCTACCGCGAACGCTACGGCTTATTCGCGTGCACCGCGGTGCTGTTCAACCACGAAAGCCCCAGGCGAGGGCTGGATTACGTGACGCGCAAAATCACCTCGACCGCGGCCCGAATCAAGGCTGGGCTGGAAGACTCGCTGGTTCTGGGAAACCTCGACGGGCGAAGAGACTGGAGCTTTGCCGGAGACGTTGTACATGCGATGTGGCTGATGCTCGAACAGCCCGAGCCCGGCGACTTCGTGCTGGCGAGCGGCGAAACGCATTCCGTGAATGAACTGTGCGAGCTCGCGTTTGGCCGTCTGGGCCTCGATTACCGGAAGCACGTCGTGGTCGATCCTCGCCAGGAGCGCGAAGCGGATGCCGTCGAATTGCGCGGCGATTCCGGAAAGGCTCGTCTGCAGCTGGGGTGGCGGCCCGCGATCGGTTTCAAGGAGCTCGTCTACATGATGGTCGACGCCGACTACGAGGCTCTTTCGCCCAGCCGGGTTCCAGATGAAAATCCGTCCCCCAAGGGGCGCACTCGTGCATAGGGCGGTGAAGCGCTGCCGTATCTGCGGAAACGGCAAGTTCCTCGAGGTGCTCGATCTGGGTGTGCAAGCTCTCACGGGGGTCTTCCCAGCGACCCGGGAGCAGGCTGTGACCGAAGGGCCGTTGAAGCTCGTCAAGTGCACGGGTGAGGCCGGTTGCTGCGGACTGCTTCAGCTCGCCCATTCCTACGACCACGACGAGATGTACGGAAGCAACTACGGATACCGGTCCGGGCTCAATCAGAGCATGGTCCAGCATCTCCACGGGAAGATAAGAAAAATACTCGGGCTCGCCGATTTGTCCGGACATCCGGTCGTTTTGGACATCGGCAGCAATGATGGCACTACCCTGAGCGCGTATTCCACGACGCATTGCGACCTCGTCGGCATCGACCCGACCGCGGACAAATTCCGCCGCTACTATCCCGACAAGGTCACGGTCGTTCCGGAGTTCTTCTCCGCAGCGACCTACCTGAACGCCGCGCGGGGACGCAAGGCGCGGATTGTCACCTCGTTTTCCATGTTCTACGACCTGGAAGACCCGCTCGCATTCATGAGAGAGGTGGTCGAAATACTCGAGGACAACGGCCTGTGGGTATTCGAGCAGAGCTACATGCCGTTGATGCTCGAACGGAATTCCTACGATACCGTTTGCCACGAGCACCTGGAGTACTACGCGCTCGCGCAGGTCAAATGGATGTCCGATCGGGTCGGGCTGCGGATCGTGGACGTGGAATTCAATGAAACGAACGGGGGCAGCTTTTCCGTGGCGGCCGCGAAGATTTCCTCGAACTACCCCGAGTTCCCGCGATTGCAAAAGCTTCTCGACGGGGAAAGACGGGCCGGCCTTGACGGTCCGGAACCGTACCGGGCGTTCGCCGCCCGTGCGGCAGCCAGCCGGGAAGAATTGCGCTCCTTTTTCTCGCGGGCGAGCGCAAGCGGCCAGCGCATCGCCGGCCTGGGGGCTTCGACCAAGGGCAACGTTCTGCTGCAGTATTGCGGCTTGTCGGATCGCGAGCTCTACGCGATCGGGGAGGTGAACGAAGACAAATTCGGCTGCTTCACGCCCGGCTCGCTGATCCCGATCCGGCCGGAGCGGGAGCTGCTCGCGGACGAGCCGGATTTTTTCCTGGTCCTGCCGTGGCACTTTCGGGATTTTTTTCTCCGCAAATACAAACCGGAGAAAGCCACGCTTGTATTTCCGCTTCCGAAGCTGGACGTGGTGCCGCGTTCACCTTGAGATGATCGCAGAACGCACCGAAACGCCGAGCCAAATGGACTCTCCAAGCGTCGACGTTCTGCTCGCCACTTACAACGGAGCGCGCTATCTCCGGCCCCAAATCGAATCACTGCTGAATCAGAAAGACGTATCGTTTCGCATTCTCGTGCGAGACGACGGATCCGTGGACGAGACACCCGCCCTCATCGAACACTACAGGCGCTTGAGGCCGGAGTGCATCGTTCACCTGGGCGGCTCGGACAATCTTGGTGTGATCGGGAATTTCGCCCACTTGCTCGGGGAGGCAACCGCTCCCTACGTCGCCCTGTGTGACCAGGATGACATCTGGGAGCCGAACAAATTACATATCCTGCTAAAAACAATGCACGACCTGGAAGAACGTCATGGGATCGATACACCCTTGCTCGTCCACAGCGACCTTAGAGTGGTAGACGATGCGCTTCGGGAGCGGCATTCCTCGTATTGGCGTTTCGCTGGCGTCTACCCCAACCGCTCGACCCTGCCGCGGCTCCTGATCAAGAACCCCGTTGCGGGCTGTGCGTCTCTGGCAAACCAAGCTCTCGTCCGGTTGGCACTGCCCGTGCCGCCCGCAGCGCTCATGCATGACTACTGGCTTGCTTTGGTGGCCTGCGCTGCGGGACATGTCGGCGCGGTGGAGGAAACGCTTATGCTTTATCGTCAACACGAGCGCAATACGATTGGGGCTCGCCCCTACAACTGGAGGACCTTCGTTGACCGCATCGCCGATGGGCTTGCGCACTGGGATCTATCGGCGTTGCGGCGGCAGGCCGCAGCGCTGTCAGCGCGTTGCAATAGCGTACTGACCGCTGAGAACCGGGCACTGATCGATGACTTCGTCGACTTACCCAAAAAAAACTGGATCGGCCAAAGGTGGTTTCTCCTGCGTCATGGAATACTGATGCCAGGCCTGATGCGCAATCTGGTCCTATTCTTCTGCATCCGCCTCGGACGCTGAGCTGCAAGACAAGCTCTATTCCATTGGTTGGCTCATGACAGAATCCGAAACGACAGGCACAGAGCTCATATCGATTTCGATCGTCAGCCATGGCCATGCGGAACTCGTGACGTCCCTCCTCGATGACTTGCGGCGCCATCGCCCGACCGGAATCGAGGTCCTACTGACGCTCAACATCAAGGAAGCCCTGCCATTCGATCCGGATCAATTTCCGTTTCGTGTAAAACCCATCCGAAATGAAAGCCCGCAAGGCTTCGCGACGAATCACAACACGGCACTCAAGTTGGCCCAAGGCGGTTTTTTTTGTATTCTCAATCCCGATATCCGGATGACGGCGGACCCTTTTTCAGCGCTGGTGGAGGAATTGAGAAATCCTTCGGTGGGTGTAGTCGCACCCCTCATCCTTGGTCCTGATCAAGCAATAGAAGATAGCGCGCGCCCTTTTCCGACACCCTTAAGTTTGCTCTGCAAAGCGCTAGGAATCGCGCCGCAACGATATTATGAAGTCGGTGACCAGAGTATTTCGCCAGACTGGATAGCCGGCATGTTCATGCTGCTTAGAAGGGACACCTTTGTAGCGGTTGACGGATTTGACGTCGGTTACCGTCTGTACTACGAAGACGTCGACCTCTGCACCCGCCTCAGGCTCAGAGGCTACGACGTCCGGCTTGTACCAAGAGTTTCCGTCGTGCATTTTGCGCGGCGCCAAAGCCGTCGGGACGCAAGGTATTTTCTTTGGCACCTGCGCAGCTCGGTGCGTTATTTGCTTTCTAGAACGCGGCGCCAGCTTAGAAGGGAAAGCGCGCGCTGACAATCACAGACTGCAGTGGTCGACTAATGGTCTCCCTTTTTGTAATAGTGGGTAGTCACGCTTCTTCCCAAGATTTTACGGGCAGTCGATCGCAGTACCGCGTCTCCGCGCAGCAGCAGATCCCGGAGCTTCTGATCCGGGCGCCCACGAAACGACGTGATGTGAAAATAGTCCGCCCCTTCCGGAGAGCGCCTGGAAAAATAGTAGTTGGAGACGCAGGTACGCGGAGCATCGACCAATATCGGGCATACCGAATGCCAAGATGTGCGGTTGGTCGCGATCACGATGAGTCGGTTGAACAGACTCGCGAGAGCGAGCGGTTTGCCCTTCGGACCCTCGGGCCACAATTCGAGGTTGCCTCCGTATTCTTCCTTCCAGCCGGGAGAAACATAGTGAAGGGAGTTCAGCACACGATAGCGTCGCCCCTCCTTGTCGTGCGAGTTGTCCAGGTGCGGCAGCAGGAAATGACCGCGCCCCATTAGGCTGATGCCACCCGCGTACAGCTGTTCGTCGCCCTCGACGCCAGTAAGCCCCGTCAGCTCGGAGACGAGTTTTGCCAAGCGTGGATCCTGCCACGCGAAAACGGCTTCCTCCAAGAGGGGACTGCACCGATTCATCTGCGAGGTCACGTACTTCCGCTCGCGAATCGTGTTTCTGAGCATCATCGTTGCCGGCGAGGGAAAAGCGTCGTAGATCGCCATCGCAATGTCGGTCGGAAGCAGATCGTCGACGACAAAGTAGTGAGGCGCGTGCTCCGCATAGTTCGAAGCTATTCGATCCTGTTCCGCGAGCAGCCGCTCAATCACGAAATCGGCAATCGTGGTTCGGTCGGGGATATTCACTTTAGCCAGCCAAATACGGATTGAGCAATTTCTGTTGCTCCCATTTGTGATCGGTAGCCCGCCTGGGATGATCCATAACGTGCAGGTAGTAGATATGCTTGATCCAGTCGGCGTTACGAAAGATCCGAGTATTCTCTAAAAAGTCGTGCCTGCAAATCTTCCGGAACGGAGTCTGGGCATTGAATTCAGCCACCGCAAGAAGCTCCCCTGCAAATGGGTTGTGATGCGCAAGCTGGATGTCATCCAGATAGACGATCGTAATCGGGAGATAGAAATCTGGCGGACCGCCGAATATCTTCAATGCATCGACCGTTGAGCTGTAGTAGTCGACGTCAATCACTGCGTATCCAAGCGGACGATCAGGAGCCAAGTGGCCATCTAAGAATGCGGGGACGGTTTCGGAGAGCTCGCCTAGAATCAATCCTCCATTGGACGGTACGCGTTTTTGCAGTTGCGTGACGTCCATGGGAAAGTCACCTTCCCGATACAAGTCAGGGTGATCACGATAATCAATCGCTTTGGGCATTCCCTTGCCGGTATCAAAGCCGAATACCTTGATATCCACCCCTGTCGACTCGGTCACGCGCTTCGCTATTTCACACATATTCAAGAAACCGGCACCGGCCGCGACGCCAAATTCGAGAACACACAATTTCCCCAACCCCGAGCTCTTGGCGTCGGTCGCCGCTCTAAGGATGGAAAAAGCATTGTGCTGCCTGAGAACCAGGTCAAAGGCTGTTTTTTGTCGAATATTTCCGAATATGCCCACAAAAAGAGATAGAAAGTTCAAGTGCAAGGGCTCAGTCAAACGCTCAAGAAAAACTCGCTTCCAGATTCGCGGCTCGCGAACTTTTCTAAGAAATCCCAGTCGGGGAATTGGCATTTCCACGAATCTCTAGTTGCGGTGATACCGGTCCTCGAAACGCACGATGTCATCCTCGCCCAGGTAGCTCCCCGACTGGACTTCTATCAGGAAAAGCGGCACCTCTCCCACGTTTTCGAGTCGATGCTTGGTCTCGACCGGGATATAGGTGGATTCATTTTCCTTCAGGACTTTGACCTCTTCGCCTCGCGTCACCCTCGCGGTGCCCGACACCACCACCCAGTGCTCCGCCCGGTGGTGGTGCATCTGCAGCGAGAGCGCTTCGCCCGGTTTGACCATGATGCGCTTGACCTGGAAGCGCTCGCCTGCATCGATGCTCTCGTAGTAGCCCCAGGGCCGATAGACCCGGCTGTGTGAGACGTGCTCGGTCCGCGCCTGCCGGGCGAGCGTCTCGACCACTTCCTTGACCTCCTGTGAGCGCGACTTGTCGGCCACGAGGACCGCGTCATCGGTCTCGACGATCACCAGATCGCGCACGCCGAGCGCCGCGACCATGCGGTGCTCGGCGCGGACGTAGCAACCGCTTGCTTCGCGCAGGTCCACGTCGCCACGCACGACGTTCTTGCTTGCATCCTGATCTCCTGCCTCCCAAAGCGCCGTCCACGATCCGACGTCGCTCCAACCGATGTCTGCCTGGACCATCGCGCTCGCAGAGGTGCGCTCCATCACCGCGTAGTCGATGGAGTCCGACGGACAGGCGGTGAATGCGGCCGAGTCCAGCCGCAGAAAATCGAGGTCGCGCTTGCCCGCCTCCAACGCCGCCTTTGCTGCCGCCAGAATCTCGGGGCGGAAGCGTTGCAGTTCCTCTAGAAAGTGCTTGGGCCTGAGCGCAAACATGCCGCTGTTCCAGAAAAACCGGTCGCTCGAAAAATAGCGTCGCGCCGTCTCGAGGTCGGGTTTTTCCACGAAGCGCCGAACGCGGAAGCTGCGCTCGCTTCCTCGAACCGGGTCGCCGCGTTCGATGTAACCGTATCCCGTGACCGGTCCCCGCGGTGTGATCCCGAAAGTGACGAGCGAACCGCCTGCGGCGAGGGGAAGCGCCGTGGCGATTGCCGCGTGAAACGCCGGCACGTTCCGGATGAGGTGATCGGAGGGCAGGACGAGCATGGAGGCATCGGGATGGCGGCTCTGGACGTGGAGCGCCGCCACCGCGATCGCCGGTGCGGTGTTACGACCAACAGGTTCCAGGATCTGAATCTCGGGCTTCACCCCGATTTCGCGCATCTGCTCCGCGACGAGAAACCGGTGCTCGTCGTTCGAAACGACGATCGGAGCTCGGGCACCGTCGAAACCCTGCACCCGCAGTACCGTGTCCTGAAGCAAGGTTCGATTGGAAACGAGAGGCAGGAATTGCTTCGGCAAAAGCCGCCGCGACATGGGCCACAGGCGGGTGCCTGATCCGCCCGAGAGAATCACGGGGTAGAAAGAGATTGTCACTCGCGCGGCCTTGCCTTCCGATTAAGCGCGTATTGTAGTGGCACCTGCTCCCCGCAGATAGGGACTTGCTAGAATCCGGTGTCGCTCCAATAGGGGAAGGTGGCACCTCTTCCCGCGGTTCGGACATGCGCATTCTTGTTACCGGTGCGTCGGGCTTCGTCGGCACCGCCCTTTGCCGCAAGCTGCTCGCGCGCGGCCACACAGTCCGCGCAGCGGTAAGGCGGCTCCTCCCCTTGAGCGCCGTTCCACCCCAATTGCATCAGATCCTCGTCCCGGATATCGCCGCCGAATTCGATCGTCGTGCGCTCGTCGACGGCGTTGGCACGGTCGTCCACCTCGCCGCGATCGCCCATCGATCGAACCCTATCGAGGGGGAAATGCGGCGCGTCAATTGCGACGCGGCAGTCCGGCTCGCGGAAGCCGCTGCCGGACTCGTCCGCCGATTTATTTTCCTGAGCTCGGTGAAGGTGCACGGCGAGGACTCGGGCGGCGGAACATACGCTGAGAACGACACGCTCGATCCGCAGGATTCCTACGGCCGCTCCAAGCTCGAAGCCGAGCGGGCCTTGACCGAAACCGCCGCGCGAAACGGCATTGAGCTCGTGATCATCAGGCCGCCGCTCGTATACGGCCCCGAGGTCAAGGCCAACTTTCTGCGTTTGCTCGGCTGGGTCGATTCGGGGTTGCCTCTGCCGTTCGCGAGTGTGCGCAACCGCCGCAGCCTGATCTACGTGGGCAACCTCGTCGACGCGATCGCGCGCTTTGCGGAGCACCCCGCGGCACTCGGACCTTTTCTGGTAAGCGACGAGGAGAGCGTTTCGACTCCCGAACTGATTTCGCGCATCGCCCGCGTACTCGAGAGACCCGCAAGACTTCTTCCCGCCCCGCCGGCGCTACTGCGTGTGGCGGGAATGATCGCGGGTCGTCGCGACGAAATCCGGCGTTTGACCGCCAATCTCGCGGTCGATTCCTTCAAAGCGCGCCGGTTGCTCGATTGGCGACCCCCGTACACGCTCGACGCGGGACTCGCAGAAACAGCGCGCTGGTTCAGATCCACGCGCGCATGAGAGTCTTCGGAACACGTTAAAATGCGCCCCGTGTTTCCCCGAGCGGACTAGGTGAGTGGCGATCCCGGAAATCGCCCCCGTTTCGCCGATCGTCTCGGCGCTCGCGACGCTGCTGTTCATCGCATGGATGCTGAGGGCGCAGGACCGATGGCCGCTGGATGTGCCCAACCAACGCTCGCTGCACGAGCGTCCCGTGCCGCGCTCGGGCGGCATCGCCATGATGGCGGGTGTTTTTTCCGGCTTCGCGATCCTGCAAACCCCGCTCGTGATCGTGCTCCCCGCTGCCGTGCTTGTCGCGCTTTCGCATCTCGACGACGTTCACGGCCTACCGATTCCGGTCCGCTTGGGCGCCCAGGCTGCGGCCGCCGCAGGGTTCGCCTTCGGCGCCCTCCCCACGGTAGCGCTCCCTTCGCTCGTCCTGATCGTGATCGGCATCCTATGGATGACCAATCTCTACAACTTCATGGACGGTTCCGACGGACTCGCAGGCGGCATGACGATCACGGGATTCACGTTCCTAGGAGGTGGCGCCTGGATGAGCGGCGACGACGCCTTGCTGATCGAGTGCGCGATTGTCGCAGCCGCCGGCGCCGCGTTCCTGCCGTTCAATTTTCCGCCCGCACGGGTTTTCATGGGCGACGCCGGGTCCGTCCCGATCGGTTTCCTCGCCGCGGTCTTGTCCCTCTCGGGCTGGCGCGATGGAGACTGGCCGTTCTGGTTTCCGGCAGCGGTCTTTGCGCCTTTCATCGCCGACTCCGTTGTGACTTTGCTGAAGCGGATCGGCGCCGGCGAGCGTTTCTGGGAAGCGCACAACAAGCACTACTATCAACGCCTCGTGCGAATGGGCTGGGGCCACCGCAGGACCGCGCTCGCCGAATACGCCCTGATGCTCGCCTGCGGGACGACCGCTCTCTGGGCGCTGCGCGAGCCGCCCTCCCTGCAGCTGTGCGCTCTCATCGGGCTGGTCGCGCTCCACGCGGCGCTCGCGCTGTGGGTGGACTGCGCGTGGCGGCGACGCGAGAACAAATCCATTGAATCCGCTTAAGCCCGGTTACCGCGCTGCGCTCGCCTTTGCGCACGACGTGCTGGCTTCCGCTGTTTGCTGGGTGCTTGCGTTCTGGCTGCGCTTCAACCTGGAATCCCCCCCAGAGGAGTTTCTCCCGGCGCTTGCCGCGGCGGTAACGGCGGCCGTTCCCCTGCACGCCTTGATATTCTGGTCGCTTGGCCTGTACCGGGGCAGCTGGCGCTACGCGAGCTTGCCCGACCTGAAACGTATAGCGTTCGCCTGCCTGATCGGAGCGCTCGCAGTGCCCGCGCTGCTTGCGTTCTTCCGCGCCGACGTCAACGTGCCGCGCTCCACGTTCATCCTCGCGCCTTTTCTCCTTGCCGCGATCATGGCGGGGAGCCGGATCGCCTATCGCGCTTGGAAGGAGCGCGCTCTGTACGGCCACATTCACCTCACCGGCGAACCGGTGCTCGTGATCGGCGCCGGCGACATCACCGTCAATCTGCTGCGGGAGATGGGGCGCTCCAGTCAGTGGCGTGCGGTCGGCATACTCGACGATGACCCTGCCTGGCACGGGCAGGTCCTTCTCGGCGTGAGGGTGCTTGGGGGACTCGGCGAAGTCGGCCGCTGGGCGAAGCAGTTGGAGTCCCGCCATGCGATCATCTCGCTGCCGGCTTCGTCCGCGGGAGTGCGCAGGCGTGCAGCGGAAGCCGCCGGCGCCGCGGGGCTGACGGTCCTCACCGTGCCTTCCTACGACGACCTGCTGTCGGGCAAAGTCACGGTATCGCAGATCCGCCGCATCGAGCTGGAGGATCTGCTCGGCCGCGATCAGGTGGTGCTCGACGACGGCGGGCTGCATCGGCTCCTCACGGGCAGGGTCGTGATGGTCACGGGGGCCGGCGGCTCGATCGGCTCCGAGCTCGCGCGCCAGATCGCGAAATTCGAGCCGGAGCGTCTGGTCCTGTTCGAGCTGAACGAGTACGCCTTGTACAGCATCGAGCAGGAATTCCTCTCGTCGAAAAAGAGGCCGGACATTGCGCCCATCATCGGCGACGTGCGAAATCCGGCGCGTGTGCAGGCGGTTTTCTCCAGATTCAAACCGACGGTCGTATTCCACGCCGCTGCGTACAAGCACGTGCCGCTCATGGAAAACGACAACCCCTGGGAGGCGGCGCAGAACAACGTCCTCGGGACGCTGCGCCTGGCGCGCGCCGCGCGCGATCACAGCGTGGAGAAATTCGTGCTCATCTCGACCGACAAGGCGGTGAACCCGACCAGCGTCATGGGAGCCACCAAGCGTTTGTCCGAGGAAGTCTGCCAGGCTCTGCAGCGCCCCGGCGGCGTACGCTTCGTAGCGGTCCGTTTCGGCAACGTGCTCGGCAGCACGGGCAGCGTCATCCCCAAGTTCCGCGAGCAGATCGCTCGCGGCGGACCCCTGACCGTCACACATCCGGAAGTCACTCGGTACTTCATGTCGATTCCTGAAGCCGCACAGCTGGTGCTGCAGGCGGGCCTGATGGGAAACGGCGGTGAAATCTTCGTTCTGGAAATGGGCGACCCGGTCAGGATCATCGACCTCGCGCGCGACTTGATCCGCCTTTCGGGTTTCAGCGAGGAGGACATCAGGATCGAGTTCACTGGGCTGCGGCCCGGCGAAAAACTCTACGAAGAGCTGCTTTCGGACCGCGAGAGCACGCTGCCCACGCCGCACCCCAAGCTGCGCATCTCCAGAGCGGGCGAGGCACCCGGTGAAACTTGGCTCGCCGAGATCGAAACCTGGCTCTCTCAGCCGCGCTCTCCGGCCGATGAGGAGGTCAAGCGGGAACTCGGCAGGAGAGTGCCCGGGTACCAGTCCGCGGCCGCAGAGAGCGGTGTGCGCGAGATTCAGGAAAAGGGATGAGGGAGGGGCCGAACGCGCCAGAGGCGCGAGAATGGTGGGGCTTATCTGAGGTTCGCTTCCGGAGAGGCAACGGGCAGCCCGCGTATCAGGCGTTCGAATCCGGCGAGCGCTTGTTCGACGCTCAGATCTTTCAGGTCCCGGCTCGGCGGACGCAGCAGCTCGTGCGGTACTTTCCACGGCCGCCATTGCTCCGGACTCGAATCTCCGAAAAAACACAGAATCGGCTTTCCCAGCCCGGCCGCGAGGTGCATCGCGCCTCCATCGCAGCAGATCACGAAATCGCACAACGACAGCGCCGCGATCAGCCCGGAGAGCTCCTCGGTCGGATAGGGGAGCAGGGAGAGCGCTCGGCAGCGTTCGACGATCTCGTGCGCCTTGGCGTCGTCGCCCGGGTGCCTCGGGTTGTCCGCCTCGCCGGGAGCCCACAACAGCAGAAAACGCACGGCGTGCCGTGCACCGATTGCGCGGATCAGCGCCGCGAAGCTCTCCGCGGGCCATTGCTGGCGACTTCGTCTCGCGCTCACGTGAACGCCGACTACAGGCCCCTCGCCGTGGAGACCGACTAGCCCCCGCTCGACGTCGTGGCGATGCTCGGGGTCGGGGAAAACGCGTGCCGGCGGCGGTTCGCAGTCCACCCCAAGGGCTCTGAGCAAGGCGAACACGTCCTCGACTTGATGCCGGTTGCGCGAGCGATCGTAGCTCAGTGCAATGTCTAGGCGCGGGTGGATCTTGCCGGGCTCCGAATACCCCAGCACGTGCCTCACCCCGATGATCCGGGCCAGGCGGAGCGACCGCGGCGCAAATCCTGGGGTGGCGAGGATGGCGTAATCGTATCTCTCCCTGCGGAGCCGCATCATGAGTTTGAGGCGAGCGGCATAGACGGAGACAATCGAGCCCTTTTCCCCCCGGTGCTTTCCTTTTTGGTATGCGTGGACCGCATCGATCGCCGTATTCCCGCTCAGAACCGCCTCGTTGTAAGTGTTGACGAGCGCCGCGATATGCGCGCGGGGAAATCGCTCGCGCAGCGCAAAAATAAGCGGCGTGGTGCAGACCAGGTCGCCGATGTTGTCGCGGCGGATGACGAGGATTCGCGGATGCACCTCCTTCCGGGCATGTGGCTCGGCTTGCCGAAGCCGGTCTTCAGATTCTGCGGTTTTTCGCAAGGAAGTTGAACAATCTCTTGCCCATTGTCTTTTTCGTCTCGATGTCGAACCACTGCGAGAGGAACTCCAGCAATTCGAAAGACCGGTTGCCGTGGAGCTCGCCCGTGATCCAGCCCACGCGTTCGAGCGCCCGCGGCTCGAACGCCATAAGGATATCGTGCTCGGCGCCTTCGACGTCGATCTTGATGAGGTCCGGCGCCGAGGCCGTGCCGTCCGCGATGACCGCCTGCGGCGTGCG
>WNGC01000741.1_pt1 | contig 19412 bp, 19 predicted proteins | sample 5400051 | NCBI WGS metagenome assembly WNGC01 (sample SAMN13153368, study PRJNA577476) | soil metagenome | isolation source: 20 cm soil or saprolite under grassland replicate 2 | place: USA:California | collected 2016-06-15
ATGTCCCGCCTTGGGATCGAAATCCCGGAACGTGGTCGCGAAGCTCTGATCCTTCCCGGTCTGGAAGCCCAGCTCCGCCACCAGTTTCATCGCGGCGAGATTGAGCCCGCCGTCCACGAACAGGACCTCCCGCGTGTTGTTCGGATTGATGACGATGGTCGTCACGCTCGTCGGGGTCGTTCCATCGTGGAAGCTGATACTCGTTTGGCTCGACGTATAGTGGTCGATCCCGAGCCCCGCCGCGACGTCCACCAACACGAACTTCCAGCTTGCCACGGCGCGGTAGTTGTCCGCCCGGAGGTCCATGCTGAACGCGAACTGGTCACCGCTGAGAAACGTAGCGCCCAGGGTGCCGTACTGAAGCCGAGGCAACGTGCGGTGCATCCAACTCACGGAGACCGCCGGGATCGGAAAATGACCGCTCAGCACGCCCACGCGCGCGCCGTATCCGATCCCGAGGGCCGCGCTGCCGATGTGGGTCGCGTTCGAGTCCACCGACAACCCGGACACGCCGCTCGTAGGCAGGACGACCGCGGAGCCGAGCGCATCCAGCGAGAGGAAGCCTCCCTTGCCTCCCAGCAATCCGAGGCTCGCTTCCACGATCGGCGCCGGGATCGCGCCATGGAAGCTCGCGGGCACGGACGTCGCGTTTGCCGAGTCGGGGTTCGGGAGCGCGGCCTTGATGCCGTTCACGCGCGCCGTGACACTCAGATGTCCGATCCCGCCCAGCGTCGCCGCCGTGCCGATGACGGGGTTCCCGCCGCTCACGATCATCCCGGCGAGCGGATGGAACGCCCGAATCGCGTCCACCGACGTGTTGCAGGCCCGAGTACCAGGCTGCGAAGCGGGGATGTTACACTGCGGGTCTCCCTGCGCGGCGAGCGACGTGGCGCCCAGCATGATTGCCAGCACTGACACGATGTGACGCATGCGACCTCCTACCGTTCCGAGAATTTCACGCCCCTGGTCCCCGCCCGCACTTCCCCGATGACCCACGCCTCGACACCGGCCCGCTTGGCGGCGGCGATCGCCGCCTCGGCGTCGTCGCGCGCGGCGACGGCGATCATCCCGATCCCGAGGTTGAACACCCGCCGCATTTCGCCGAGCGACACGTCTCCCGCGCGCATCAGCACGCGAAACACCGCCGGCCACGGCCACCCACCCGCATCCACCACCGCTTCCGCGCCGGCGGGCAACACCCGCACCAGATTTCCCGGGATGCCGCCGCCGGTAATGTGGGCGAGGGCGTGCAAGCGGGAGATGATCGGGGTCACCGCGGTGGCGTAGCTGCGATGGACGTCCAGCAACACCTGGGCCACCGTACGGCCCGTCTCGGGAAACTCGTCCAGCACGTCGAGCCGCAGCGTGTCGAAGACGATGCGCCGTGCCAGTGTGTACCCGTTGGTATGCAGTCCGTTCGACGCGTATCCGATCAACACGTCGCCCGGGCGCACCAGGTCGCCGTGCAGCGCCGCTCGCTCCTCGACGACGCCCACGATGGTGCCGGCGAGGTCGTAGTGCCCGGGCTGGTACAAGTCGGGAAGCTGTGCGGTCTCGCCTCCGGCGAGGGTCATGTCGTGAGCGCGGCAGCCGCGCGCCACGCCGGCCACGATCGCGGCGGCGACCTCGGGCTCGAGCTGCCCCGTCGCGACGTAGTCGAGGAACGCGAGGGGCATTGCGCCGTGCACCAGGATGTCGTTGACGCAATGGTTGACGAGATCTTCGCCGACCGTATCGTGCACGCTCGCGCGCGCCGCCACGAGCACCTTGGTCCCGACGCCGTCGGTCGACAGCACGAGCACCGGCCGCTCGTATCCCGGCGGCACGCGCACCATGCCGCCGAACGCGCCGATGGCGCCGACCGCCAGCGGCGTGCGCGTGGTCCGGACCAGGGCCGCGATGCGACGCTGCACCTCTTCCGCGGCGTCGAGGCGCACGCCCGCGGCGGCGTAGTGCTCCGTCACCGGGCCCGGCCTTCGTCTACGTCGAAGTGGACGAGCTCCTTGAAGGCGCGCACCCGGGCCCGCACGTCGGCGAGCGTGACGCGCTCGAAACGCTGCACGCCGAACGCCTCGACCGCGAAGGAGCCCATCGCTGCGCCGTACACCATCGCGCGCCGCAGATTGGGGGGCGTCAGGTCGTCGGTCGCGGCGAGGTGCGCCATGAACCCGCCCGCGAAGGCGTCACCCGCGCCCGTGGGGTCGAACACCTCCTGGAGCGGGTAGGCCGGCACCTTGAAGGTCGTGTCGCGATCCACCAGCAGCGCGCCGTGCTCACCCTGCTTGATCACGGTCATCTTGGGCCCACGCGCGAGCACCCAGTGCGCCGCCCGGTAGATGTTCCAGTCTCCGGAGAGCTCGCGCGCCTCGGAATCGTTCACCATGAGGATGTCGATGTGGCGCAGCAGCTCGAGCAGCAGGTCGCGCTTCGAGTGAATCCAATAGTTCATGGTGTCGCACGCCACGAGCGCCGGGTGCGGGATCTGGTCGAGGACGCCCAGCTGGAGCTCGGGGTCGATGTTTCCGAGAAACACAAAACGCGCCTGACGGAACTTCTCGGGGAGCTTGGGCCGGAACTGGGCGAACACACCGAGCCGGGTGTCGAGCGTCTCGCGACTCGACAGGTCGTAGGAATACTTCGCCTTCCAGCGGAACGACTCGCCCGCGGCTTGCTCCACTCCCGAGAGGTCCACGCCGCGCGCCTCGAGCGACTTGAGGGCGGCGAGCGGATAGTCGCTTCCCACGACGCCCACCACCTGCACCGGGTGGAGGATCGCGCCCGCGGCGGCGAAAAAGACCGCCGAGCCGCCCGGCGCGTCCGCCGTCTCGCCGAACGGCGTCGCCACCGAGTCGAGCGCGATGGAGCCCACCACGAGCAGGCTCACGTCACATCCGATCCGGGGCGCTGATCCCCAGCAGGCGCAGGCCGTTGCCGAGCACCTGGCGCACGGCGGCCGCGAGCGCCAGACGCGCTGTTTCCTCCGGCTCGCCCAGCACTCGATACTTGTGGTACCACGCGTGGGCGATGCGGGCCAGGCCTTCGAGATAACCGGTGAGGCGATGGGGCTCCAACGCCTGGGCGGCGCCGGCGACGATCGCGGGCAACTCGGCCAGCTCCTTCATCAGCTCGAGCTCCTCGGGCTCGTGCAACTGCTCCACGTCGGCGCCCTGCGGCACTACCGCCTCGGGGGCGCGGCCGGCGACGCGGAAGATCCCGCTCATGCGGGCGTGGGCCATCTGGACGTAGAAGACCGGGTTCTCCTCCGTCTGACTCTTCGCAAGGTCGACGTCGAACACCAGATGCGAGTCGCCGCGGCGCATCAGGAAGAAGTAGCGCACGGCGTCGCGCCCCACTTCGTCCACCAGCTCGCGCAGGGTCAGGTAGCTCCCGGCGCGTTTGGAGAGCCGCATCTCCTCGCCGCCCTTCATTACCGTCACCATCTGATGCAGGACGTACTCGGGATACCCGGCCGGGATGCCCATGCCCAGCGCCTGCAGGCCGATGCGCACCCGCGTGACCGTGCTGTGATGGTCGGCGCCCTGCACGTTGATCGCGCGCGCAAAGCCCCGTTCCCACTTGTCGACGTGATAGGCGACGTCCGGCACAAAATATGTATAGTCGCCGCCCTTCTCGGTCCGCTTCCGCATCACGCGGTCTTTGTCGTCGCCGAAGTCCGTGGTCTTGAGCCAGAGCGCACCGTCCTGCTCGTATGTGTGTCCGGCCGCCACCAGCCGGCCGAGCGTCTTCTCCACCTTGCTCGTCGCATACAGGGAGGACTCGAGGAAGTACACGTCGAACCCGACCCCGAGCGCCTGGAGGTCGCGGTCCTGCTCCTCGCGGAGCTGCTGCACCGCGAAGCGCCGCACGGCGTCGAGGTCGTCCCCCTCGGGATCCTCCGGGTGCCGGGCGCGGTAGCGCTCGCCGATCTCGCGGATGTACTCCCCGTAGTAGCCGCCCTCCGGCAGCTGGGCCGCCTCCCCGCGCAGCTCGCGGATCCGGGCCTGCACGCTGTGCGCCAGATTCACGATCTGGGCGCCGCCATCGTTGTAATAAAATTCCCGGGTCACGCGCCAGCCGGTCCATTCGAGCAGGGCGGCGATGGCGTCGCCCAGGGCGGCCTGCCGGCCGTGCCCCACGTGCAGCGGGCCGGTCGGATTCGCCGAGACGAACTCGACGTTCACGGGCTTCCCGGCGCCCCCCCCTCCCCCGTCGCTGCGGCCGTACCGCTCGCCCGCCGCGAGCACCGCGGCGACCACGGACGCAAGCTGCGCCTCCGCGAGGAAGAAATTGATGAATCCCGGCCCGGCCACGGCGATCTGACGCACCAGCCCCTGCGGCAGCTCGAGCGCCGCGACCAGCCGCTCCGCCACGGCGCGGGGCTTCTGTTTGAGCGACTTGGCGAGCGTGAGCGCCAGATTGGTCGCGACATCACCGTGGGCGGGGTCGCGCGGGCGCTCCAGCTCGACCGCGGACGCGGGTACGGACGCACCCAACCGCGCCGCCGCCGTCGCCAGCGCCGCGCGGATCGCCTCGTGCGCCGTCACTTGTCGCCGGAGGGCTTTTTCTTCTTCCCGCTGTCGGGCTTCGACTCGGTCTCGGACTTCGCCTCGGGCTTCGCGTCGGGTTTCGACTCGGGCTTCGCTCCCTCCGTCGATTCCGGGCTCCCACTGCCGGCACGCTTGTAGTCGGTGATGTAGAAGCCAGAACCCTTGAAGACCAGCCCCGTCCCCCCCGAGATCTGACGGTCGGCCATCTTGCCGCAGGTGGGACACTTCAGCCGCCGCTGGTCGTTCATGCTCGGGTAGAACTTTTCAAAGGTATGCCCGGCCGGGCATTTGTACTCGTAGGTCGGCATCGCACAACAACTTAGCCGGGTGACCCGGCGGGGTCAATGTGCCCGCGCGAGCGCCATCCAGGCTGCCAGCGTTGCCGCCTTCTCCTCCGCGCGCCAGGGCCCCGCCACCGCCCTCCCCAGCTCTGCCACGCGGCGCTTGAGCTCGGCAGGGGTCCGCTTGAGCCGGACCGCCGCCGCCTCATACAGGCCACGCTCGACGTGCGTGGCACAGGGGACGCGACCCCGCCCCGCCGCGCGCTCGAGCGCCGTGCGGAACAGCTGCCCCTCGAGCGCGTGGGCCCGAATGTGATCGTTGCCGATGGAGGCCGGGTCGATGACGCTCCCCACAACGAGGGCGAGTCCCCGCACCGTGCGGCCCTGCACACGATAGCGGGCGAGCAGCCGCGCGAGGGAGCGCCGCGTGACGCGTTCCACGGTGCCTCGCAGCCGGCGCTCGAGCGCCGGGCGCTCGCCCCGAGGAGCGGCCATGACGGCGTGGTATGGTTGGCGGGAGGTCGGCACGGATGCGTCGCTCAACTCGATCACCTGCCGGTCCACCACGCGAGGGGCGCGCGCTGGGCCGATCACGAGCACCGTCGTGGCCCAGCCGGATTTGACGCGGCAGCCGACGACGGCGCGTCCTAGAACTCGCGCTTCTTCATCTCCGAAAAGAAGTCGCGCAGCTCGAGGTCCTCCTCCCGCTCCGGCGGCAGCGTGTCGTCGTAGCGGCGGCGCTTGGTGGGCTTGGCCTTGGCTACCTTGGCGGCGTTCTTCTTCGCCAAGGCGGCCAGCTTGCGGTCGTCCCCTTTGGACATCGCTCGGGCTCCTGGCTGGCAGAATTGGTGACTGAAAGGTGCCGCGGACCCACCGGATCACGCAATAGGGGTCACACCCCGACGCGGCCGGCGCGGATCGTCAGCGGCCAGCGGGCCGTGCGGCGCACCTCCGGGCCGCCCCACGCCGACCGCAGGCGGTCGAGCAGCGGAGCCACGGGGTCGTGGCCCTTGGCGGAGCGGTAGCGCAGCACTGCTGACCAGGTGCCGAGATAACCGCCCAGCTCCGCCAGAGTCAGCTCCGCCTCCATGGCGACCGGCGGGAGCGTGACCTCGGCGAACGGAAAATCGACGGTGCGGTAGCCCGAGTCGACCAGCGCGCGCTCCGGCGGCCAGTAGGGGCCCACGGTCCGCTCATAAAACGCGCGGATCGGCTCATCCAGACCGGCGCCGAGCTCGAGCAAGCCGTAGCACCACGCGGCGACGACGCCACGCGGGGCGAGCACGCGCCGCGCCTCCGCGTAGAAGCCGGGGCGGTCGAGCCAGTGCAGCGCCTGCGCGACCGTCACCAGCTCCACGGACCCAGGCGGCAACCCGCTCGCGTCCGCGGGCGCCTCGCGATAGCGCACGCGGGCGTGCGCGAGCGCGGCAGAGAGCTGGGCCGCACTCGCGTCCGTGGCCACGACCTGCTCGAAGTGCTCGGCGAGGCCGATCGCCGCCTGGCCGCTGCCCGTGGCACAGTCCCACGCCATACGACGCCCCGGCGCGCACTCGGCGAGCGCCGCGAACAGCGCGGCCGGGTAGCGCGGTCGAAAGGCCGCGTAGTCCGTTGCCGCGGAGGCGAAGTGGTCGCGAAAGCCCGGAGTCATGCGCCGAAGGCGCTCGTCGCGCGGGCCCGACGCCGCATCCGTCCGATCAAGTACGCCACGACCGCGAGGTTCACGACCAGCGCCGCCACGCGAGCCGGGGTGACGGCCCGGAGCAGCTCGAACAGCTCGAGCGGCACGAGCGAGAGGGTCGCCATGACCGTCAGGTATTCCGCCCATCGTCTCCCCCCCCACAGCCCCACCCCCTCGATGGTGAACAGCAGTGCGTAGAGGAATGCGCCCACCCCGAGGGCCTCGAGGTGGCGGGGAGAGAGTCCGCCCACCAACGCCAGGACACGCTGCAGCGCGCTACGATCGTTGCTCGACGCCAATGCCGCCACCCAGCGCTGGGCCCGCGCCGCCACTTCCGGGTCGAGCAGCTGGAGGGCACCCAGACCCACGATCACCAGCAGTACTGCCTTGCAGAACTTGAAGAGCGCGATCAGCCGGAGGACGCGGTCGCGTGGCTCGGTGGCGGGCGGCGCGACGGCGGACGTCATGGAACGATCACGGCGTGCGCAGCGCGGCGAGCGCGCGGTCATGGCGCCTGGCGAGCAGTATCTGGGCCGTGATCGCACCGATCAGGGCCACGAACATGTCCCATTGGGTGTCCCACACGTCGCCTTGAGTACCGAGGAACGCGTCCGCGGACGCGCCGCCGGCCACGGCGACCCACCATTCGATGAACTCGTAGCACGCGCTGATCGCCAAGCAGACGGCGGTCACGAGCACGAACAGCCAGCGACCCGGGCGCAACGGCGAGGTCCGCAGCAAGACCTCCCGGGCCACGATCGCGGGCACGAAGCCCTGTGCGAAGTGGCCGAGCCGATCATAATCGTTGCGGACCAGCCCGAACGCCTGTTGCGCCCAGGTGCCCAGCGGGACGCGCTCGTAGGTGTAGTGGCCGCCCAGCATGAGAATGAGGGCGTGGACGGCGAGCAACGTGTACGCGAGGTGTGTGAGAGGAAAGCGGCGCCGCGTCGCGACCAGCAGCGGTACGCCCAACAGGATAGGAAATACCTCGAGCCACCACGTCGTCCGATCGTACGGGGTCAGGCCCGAGAGCAGCAGCGCCCCGAGCACCGCAACCAGCAGGATGAGCGGGTAGCGTGGCCGCTCTAATGCGGCCACAACCATCCGAACGTGCCGGCGGTCAACAGCGCGTAGATCAACCCGTCCACCGTCGCCTTGGTCGTCGTGAGCCAGGACCGGCGGTACCAGATCGACATCTGCCACAGGGCCAGCGCGTAGCCGACGAACGCGGTAACCCCGGTGAAACAGAACACACTCCCGAACGGCGCTGCGGATGGCAGGGCGCGCCCAGCGACGTAGCCGGCGAAGCCTCCGACGACCACGGCGTAGACGAACCACTGGACGAGCTGCTTTCCCATGCCCATCGAGCCACCGGGGAACACGGTGAGCATCAGCACAGGACCCTTCTTGAACTTTTCGGCGAACTGCGGGGTGCGCATCTCCTCCCGGCTCGACGGGCGGGGCATCATGTAATCCCCCGGCGGAATGGCGAGCGGCCGAAGCGCGTCCATCACCCGATCTTCGTTCGCCAGCTTGGGGTAGTCGCTCTTGTGCCAGGGCGACATCATGTGGATCACGGAGCTCACGACGAACACGAGCACCGCCGACACGAGGATGGGAAGCCAGAGCGCCAACAGGCCGGTCATGCGCACCTCCGCTATTGTGGCTGCCGCACGGTCCGCAGATACGGTTTGTGCGTCTTGAAGCCCTGCGGGTACTTCTTCTTCGCGTCCTCATCCGAAACGGAGGCGGGGATGATGACGTCCTGGCCCGGCTTCCAGTTCACGGGCGTCGCGACGGTGTGACGGGCGGTGAGCTGCACGGAGTCGAGCAGCCGCAGCACCTCGTCGAAGTTGCGTCCGGTGCTCATCGGATAGACGATCATCGCTTTGACTTTCTTGTCCGGCCCGATCACAAAAACCGACCGCACGGTGGCGTTCTCCGCCGCCGTGCGCTTCCCCCCCGTGGCGTTGGGGTGAATCATGTCGTACAGCTTGGCGATGCTCAGGTCGGGGTCGCCGATGAGCGGGTAGTTGACGGCGTACCCCTGCGTTTCCTTGATGTCGCCGAGCCAGCGCTCGTGATCGGTCACCGGGTCGGCGCTCAAGCCGATGATCTTCGTGTTGCGCTTGTCGAACTCCGGCTTGAGGCGCGCCATGTACCCGAGCTCGGTGGTGCACACCGGGGTGAAGTCCTTGGGATGGGAGAACAGAATCGCCCACTTGTCCCCCACCCATTCGTGAAAGTGAATCGTGCCCTCGGTCGTCGTAGCGGTAAAATCGGGGGCGTCGTCGCCAATGCGGATCGCCATAGCCGGGCTCCTCGTTCCAGCAGACAGGGCATAAACTGCCGCCCCGTCCGGCCGCCGCAAGGACCCCTCAGAGGCGCTTGCGTCCCTCCGCCGTCTCGCGATAGCCGAGCCGGATCCACAGGAGCCAGAGGGACGCGTTGAGCGCGAGGCCCAGCAGCGGTTGCCGCAACGCCACCAGGGTCGCGGCGACGTACACCAGCGGACCAACCAGGTAGGCCCGGCGTACGCGTCGGATCGTGCCGGCGTCGACGCCCGCGTGGAACAGCCGGCCGCGCACCATCGTCGCGAACACCAGACCCCACCCGAGGCTGTTGACCACGAAGGTGCCGCAGTAGAAGGCGACGGCCACCTTCGCCTCCGGCGTGGCGAGGTGCTGGGCCAGCACGGCGGTGGGAAACGGCACGAAGGTCACCGTGAGGAGCAGCAGGCCGTTGGCGAACAGGAGCGGGTAGGTCACCACACGCACCAGGCGCATCAGCTCATGGTGGTTCACCCACATGACGAGGATGACGAAGAAGCTGAGCAGGAACGCGACGTAGGAGGGCCACAGCGCCAGGAGCCCCGCCCACAGTCCACCGGCCGCGCCGGCCTCGGGCGCGTGGATCTCGAGGATGAGCAGCGTGATCGCGATCGCGAACACACCATCGCTGAACGCCTCGACCCGGGCGGTGCCCTCCGCCACGCGTGCTCCGCCGCCTCCGACTCTTCAGCGCCCCGCGTTCGCCAGGTCCGTGACCATGCCGGCGAGCGTGCGGACCTTCGCGTCCTCACCCGCCTGCAGGTCCACCGGTTTCCCATCGACGACGAGCCGCGGCGCGCCCTTGGAGTCGCTGCTCAACTGTGCGGCCAGCTGCGTCAACGCATCCCGGCGCGGCTGCCCCGAGAGCCGTTCGGCGCGGGCGAGGGCCCCTCGTGCCGCGGCCACCCGGTCCGGCGTCAGGCCGTTGGAGCGCGCCAGCTGGTCCAGGTACGCCCGTGCCACCACGAAGCTCGCGGGCCAGGTGAGCTTCGGCTGGTCCTGCACGTTCAGGTAGTCGAAGTGCACCAGCTTGGCGGCGTCGATCTCGTTCTGCGACAGCCAGCCGCTCGGCAACAGCTCGAACACGTCGAGCCCGCGCCCGATCTCGGAGCTCACGATGTAGCCGTTGTACCAGTACGCGGACCAGGACCCCGCGCCCACCAGCTTGGTCGAGTCCATTGGGCCACGATCGAAATACGCTATTTCCTGGGGATGCGCAGGATCGGTCCAGTCGAACACCGAGATGCCGCCCTGATACCAGCCCTGGACCATGATGTCGCGCCCGGGCACGGGGACGAGCGAGCCGTTGTGCGCCACGCAGTTCTCGAACGACGTTTGCGGCGCCGGGATCTTGTAGTAGCTCCGGAACGTCATCGCGTTGCCCGTCACCGAGAAGATCGCGTCGGCTCCCCACTCGGGCCTGTCGGTGGCGCGGCACTTGGGCTGCAGGCCTCCGCCCCACTCGTCCGTGAACAAGACCTTCGTGCCGTCGTTATTGAACGTCGCCGAGTGCCAGAACGCGAAGTTCGAGTCGGCCACGGCGGCGATGCGGCGCGGGTGGACCGGATCGTGAATGTCGAGCAGCAGACCGTACCCTGCGCACGCCCCGCCGGCGAGCCCCAGCGCGGGATACACGGTGATATCGTGGCACTGCACGGGCCCGGGCCGCGGGGCATTGCCGGGAGTGGGAGGGTTGACCCGGCGATCCACGATGCCCTGGACCGCGGCCCGCAGCGTAGCGCTGTCGGCACCGGTGGGCACCCCGGTCCCACCACGCGCCTTGACGATGCTGTCGAGCAACACGCCGACGAATCGCGGCTGCAGAACTCTCTCGAGCCCGAACATCGTCGCGGTGAACCCCCCTTTGGCGCGCGCCTCCGCGGCGGCCCTGGCAGCCTCGGCGATGTCTTCGGGCGCCTCGGCGTGCGATTCCCGGTGGGCCAGGTCGGCCAGGATCGCCGGCTTGCTCACCACGTGGGCCTGGTCCGGATGAGCGAGCGGTACCTGAATCACCTCGATTCGGAACAGCTCGCTGTTCGGATCCTGATCGGGCGTGAGCCCGGAGCATCCCGCCAGTTCGGTGGGCGAGCGCACCGGTGACGACCCCGACACATACACGTAGATGTTGGCCGTGTCGTTCGGGTCGGTCACCACGGTGTGCGTGTGCGAGCCGCGGCAGGTCTGCACACTGGTCACCGGCTTGGGGTGCATGATGTCCGAGATGTCGAAGATGCGGATGCCGCGCAGGCGGTCCTTGCTCACCGAATCGGGCACGCCGCCGATGCCGCAGTCGAGCCGGCCGTTGAAGTCCTCGCCGGACGCGAACAGCAGGTTACGGTACACCGAGACGTCGTTCTGCTGCTCGGGGCAGACGTAGGTCGTGACCAGCACGGGATGGCTCGGCTGCGCGATGTCCCACACCTGCAGGCCGTGGAAGTTGCCCTGGAAAACGTAGTGCCCCGTGAAGGCGAGATCCGAATTGAGGAATCCGAAGTCGCCGGGATCGTTCGGATTGATGAAGGCCGCCGGCTTCGGCGCCGCCGCCACCTGTCGCAGGTTCCAGGCCGCCTCGGCCGCGTTCATCCACCCGGCGCGCAAGCCCACGCGACGGTCGGGGCTGGGAGCCGTGGTGGACACGTCGAGCTTCGCGGAAGAGGCGCACGCCGCGACGACGGTGGCGATCACGAGCGACAGGGATGTGGATCTCACTGAGGACTCCGTTGCGGGATGTGGGACAGTGCGTCGAGCATTCGCGTCATACGGTCGATCTCGGCCGTCTGGTCGGCGCTGATGTCGGAGGCGACCTGAAACAGCAGCCCGTCGCGAGCGGCGCGGGGCGTGTCGATCAGGGCGCGCACCATGGTGAGCGCGCCCCGATGGTGTTCGATCATGTCCGTGAGGAACAGCCGGTCGAAGTCGGACCCCTGGGCGCTGTCGAGCCGCGCCAGCTGCTCCTCGGTGAGCATGCCCGGCATGAGCACGGCGTGATCCATACCCGGCATCATGTGGCCACGAGGGTCGGCGTCAGGTACGAGCTCATGCCGTTCCGCGAGCCAGCGCTGCATGGCCGCGATTTCGTCGCGCTGCCCCACGACGATGCGCGCGCACAGCGCGCGCAGGTCCGAACTCGCGCCGTGCGCGGGTGCCCAGCCGGCGATCAGCACCGCCTGCGCGTGGTGCGCGATCATGCCGGCCATGAAGGCCACGTCTGCCGCGGTGTACGTCCGGGACGGGGGCGGGGGCGCGGCCGGGTGCGCCGGCGCCGTGGCGCAGGCGGCTGCGGCGAGGGCCGACAGCACCCTCAGACCGCTCAACCGCGAAGATCGTCTGGTCATGCCCGGGCGGATAAGCTGCGCGTGAACCGACCGCGGGCGCAAGGGCGTGACCGTCAGCGATTCGCATCCTCCACTGCCACGCCCACGCGCGAGTCGGCCGTGCCGTAGTACAGGTGCCAACGTCCGCGGAACGGGACCAGCCCCTCCACAAACGTCGTGCCTTCGGGATACTGCCCCGTGCGCTCGTAGTCCTCGCCCGGCCGGATGAACGGGTCGTCCAGGCGGGCGATCAATCTGACCGGGTTGCGGGCGTCGTACAGCGCCTGTCCGCCCGTGTAGACCCGGGCGGGAAGCCGTGGATCGCCGTACGTGCCGCTGTTCCCGGCGTTGTAGAGCAGGACGATCCCGCGCGCGGTCATGATGGCGGGCGGTCCCGCCTCGACCAGCCAGGAATCGAAGTAGCCCGGCCGCGGCGTCAGTACGCGCAGCGGCCTCCCCGTGCCGTCCTCCAGCGGCGTCCACGCCACGAGATCGTCCGACGTGGCGATCAGAATCTCGGGCACGTTGAAGTACATCCAGTACTTGCCGTTCACGCGGGTGGCGATGACGCGGTCCCCCTCTACCCGGGCCACGATGGCGCCGGACTTGGAATCGAGGTCACGGTACTTCCCGCCGCCCGCCGCGGCGAACGCGGGACCGCGCTTGGTCCAGTGGATCAGGTCGGGGGACGTCGCGATGGCGAGGCGGGGAATGCGGCGGTCCCACTGCGTGTACGTGAGGATGTAGGTCCCGTCGTCGGACTCGACTACGCGCGGATCCTCGGCGCCACCCGGCCATTCGCGCGAGGCCTGCGCGTCCCGATCCGGGTACAGCACCGGAGCGCCGCGGCGGGTGAAGTGGAGCCCGTCCGCGCTCTCCGCCAGCCCGATGCGCGAGGTATGATGACCGATCTGCTGGTCGCCGCTCGCGTCCTCGGCGCGGTACAGCACGTACACCTTGCCGTCCTTCACGACGGCGGCGGGATTGAACGTGGCGTATTCCTCCCATCGGACGAGGGAGTCGTTCATGGGAGAGCGGAACGTGGCGCCGGGATGCGGCGCGAGGATGGGGTTCACAACCGCGGGCTTGTGGAACGGGCCGAGCGCCCAGCTTGGCTGCTGCGCGCGCGCCACGCCGGGGACCGCGCCGAGCAGGCACAGCACGTAACGGGCTTCGCCACCCACACGCACCCGCCGAGTTTGCCGCTATCCCGCCGCGAGGTCAAGTCGCGCGCCGCCCGGGTCCATCTATCGCACCGAGTGATAGCGCCTACATAATAGACCGACCTCGGGACAGGGAGACGCCGTGAACGTGAAACGAAACGACTGGTCGCGTCGCGAATTCTTGGGGACGAGTGCGGCGGCAGGGGCATCGCTCGCCGCGCAGAACATCGGGCCCCTTTCCCAACAGCTCCTCGTGCGTCCACCCCCCGGCCCGGCCAGCGACCGGGTGCGGTTCGGCATGGTCGGCATCGGCATGCAGGGGAACTGGCTCCTGACCGAGTCCATCCAGCTGCCCGGCGTCGAATGCGCCGCCGCCTGCGACCTGTACGACGGTCGGCACACGCTGGCGCGCGAGATCGTGCGGCCCGATCTCCCCGTCACGCGCCGCTATCAGGAGCTGCTCGACAACAAGGACATCGACTGCATCGTGGCGGCCGTGCCCGATCACTGGCACAAGCAGGTGGTGGTGGATGCGGTGAGCGCCGGGAAGGACATCTACTGCGAGAAGCCGATGTCGCACAGCGCCGCCGACGGCGTGGCCATGGTGGACGCGGCGAAACGGGCGGGCCGCATCGTGCAGATCGGCTCGCAGCGCGTGAGCTCCCAGGTCTGTGCCAAGGCCAAGGAGCTGATCGCGCAGGGCACGCTCGGCGACCTGATGCTCATCGAGGGCTGGCTCGGGCGCAACGACCCCACCGGTGCGTGGGAGTATCCCCCGCCCCCCGATCTCTCCCCCAAGAACCTCGACTGGGACACGTGGCAAGGGACCGTCCCCAAGCGCCCGTTCGATCCGTTCATCTTCGCGCGGTGGCGCTGCTGGAAGGAGTACGGCACCGGCGTGGCCGGCGACCTGCTGGTGCACCTGGTCAGCGGGATGATGTACATGGTGGGGATCAATGCCCCGCCCAAGCAGGCGAGCGCGGTGGGCGGCATCCGGCGCTGGAAGGACGGCCGCAACATGCCCGACGTGCAGGCCGTCGTCTACGACTACGACGGGCTGCCCGTGTACATGCGGCTGAATCTGGGAACGGAAATGCCGGAGACGTATCGCATCCAGGGCACGAAGGGCCTGCTCGAGGTGACCGGGTCCGGCCTGACTTTCACGCCACAATCCGGCAAGGATCAGTACCCCAGCTATTACACAGGCAGCTACCCCCGGGCGTTGCGCCAGGCGTACCTCGCCAAGTGGCACGAGGAGAACGATCCGAAGGTGGGCCAGCAGGTGACGATGCGGGAGACGATCTCGTTCAGCGGGCCCGATTTCGACGATGTGCGGCCGCACCTGTGGACGTACTTCGAGGCCGTGCGCACGCGGAAGCCGGTGACCGAGGACGTGGTGTTCGGCCACCACGCCGCGCTGGCCTGCCACATGGCCAACGAGTCGTACTTCCGCAAGAGCGGCGTGTCGTGGGACGAGACCTCGAAGACCATCAAGACCTGAGCGACATCAGGGCTTCTTGCCGAGTCGCTCGTCCCAGGCGATCGGGAAGGTCTCGTTGCAGTGCGGACAGAGCTGCTCCGCGAGCCGGGCCGCGGGCAGCTCGACACGACGCCGGCACCCGGGACATACGATGTACCCTTGCCGCAGGCCCTGGGGCGTGCGCTCAGACCTGACCTTCGGGTTGCGCACGACGGTCCACTCCCCGGGCGGTGTCGCGCGCAGCTCGACGTAGGGGCGCGGCACCGAGACGCGTGTCCCCTGGATGCTGACCACGACTTCCAGGGCGGTCACGGGCGCCACGACCCGATACCAGGCGCCGAGGCGCAGCGGTAGGTCGACGGCGGTCTTCAACCTCGCCCACTGCGCCTCGCCCTCAGGCTTGTTCGGGGTTCCGGCGCGCGACACCAAGAGCCGCCTCGACGAGCGGTTTCACGGACGCGAGCTTGTCGCCGCAGGCGCGCGTGAGCTGCTCCAAGTCGGGAACGAGAGCCATGGCGTAGGCCTCAATAACGCACATTCAATACGGCCAGGCAAGCGAGGCTGACGCCAGGATCGCCGCCGCGGCTGCGTGCGCATGTGGAACACCGGTGAGCTGCCGGCGAGTCCGCGCCATCAGCATCGCCGCTGGTACCCGCGTATACCAGAGTGCCCTCTCCTCGTGATTTGCGCGCGTGGCTGCCGCACGACCGCTGATCTGGAGTCTGTGCCTGATCGTGGTGGCCACCGTCCCGCGCCGGTCGGCGGCTCAGGTCGGCGCTACCACCGATATCATCACGGGCACCGTTACGGGCCCGGACAGCCTGCCCGTCGCCGGCGCGGTGGTGCAGGCGATCTCCCTCGAGACGCAAGTGTCGCGGCAACGCACGACCGACGCGCGCGGGCGGTTCACGATCGTGTTCCCGGACGGCGGCGGGCAGTACCAGCTCGTTGCCCGCTACATCGGGATGGCGCCCGCGCGGCTCACCGTCGCCCGGCAGGCGGACGAAGACCGGCTCGTCGCCGAGATCCACATGGGACTCGCCGCCGTGCCGCTCGAGCCGGTGACGGTCACCGCCCGGCGTACTCCCCGCGAGCCCGAGCGACCGACTCCGGGGTCGACCGAGCGCGACCTGTCTCCGCAACTCCTGGCCCGGCTGCCGATCGACGCGTCGGATCTGAACCTCATCGCCACCCTGGCGCCCGGCGTCGTGGGCATCGCCGGCACCGACTCGACCGACGCGGCGTTCTCGGTGGCCGGCCAGCGCACCACGGCCAACGACATCACGCTCGACGGGCTGTCGTTCGGCTCGGGCGCCGTACCCCAGGACGCCGTGCGCTCCACCCGCGTGGTCACGAGCACCTACGACGTGGCCCGCGGACAATTCTCGGGCGGGCTGGTCGCCTCCACCACGCGCAGCGGCACCAACGTGCCCCAAGGGTCGTACACCTACACGCTGCGGGACAAGGATCTCGCCTGGGGCGGACCGACATCCTCGCCGTTCGGCCAAGGATTCACCCAGAATCAGCTCGGCGGGGGCATGGGGGGGCCGATCGTCCCGAACCGGCTGTTCGTGTTCGGCGCCGTGCAGGGGCGCTGGCGCGCGCAGGGGCTCACCTCGCTCGCCACCGCCGACCCGTCCACGCTCGCACGCCTCGGCGTGAGCCCCGACTCGGTCGCGCGCTTCATCGGCCTGGCGCAGCAGGCCGGCACACCCATCACCATGCCGGGCCTGCCGGACGACCGCGCCACGGACAACACGGTCGGCCTGGTGCGGTTCGATTGGAATATTTCCGACGTGCAGACCCTGATGCTGCGGCTCGACGGCCGCTGGACGTCGCAACAACCCACCCGGCTCGGGGCCCTCGCCCTTCCGCCCACCGGCGGCACCATGTCGCAGACCGGCGGCGGGGTCATGGCGTCGCTCACGTCGTACTTCGGCGGGAACTTCATCAATGAAGCGCGCGGCTACGTGTCCCGGAGCCAGCGCGACAACATCCCGTACCTCACGCTCCCCGCCGGTCGCGTGCAGGTCGCGTCCGCCGCGAGGGACTCCGGTCAGAGCGTCACCAACCTGAGCTTCGGCGGCAACACCGGATTCCCCCAGACGAGCGACAACCGCGCGCTCGAGATCACCGACGAATTCTCCTGGCTGCCCGGACGCACCGCCCACCGGATCAAGCTCGGCCTGTACGTCAACGCCACCGAGCTGCAGGAGAATCAGGCCGTCAACCAGCTGGGCACGTTCACGTTCCCATCGCTCGCGGCGCTGGCCGCCGACAGCCCGGCGACGTTCACCCGAACGCTCAGTCCCCTCGAGCGGCGGGGCACCGCCTGGAATGCGGCTGCGTATCTCGGTGACATCTGGCGTGCGGGCGGCGGATTGCAGCTCACCTACGGTGCCCGCGTCGAGACGGCGCGGTTCAGCGGCGCGCCGGCGCACAACCCGACGGTCGATTCGCTGTTCGGGCGCCGGACCGATTACATCCCCACCGAGCTGCACGTCTCACCGCGCGTGGGGTTCACGTGGATGGTCGCCGGCTCGGACGGGCCGGCGAGCACCATCGTACGCGGGGGCGCGGGAGACTTTCGCAGCCTCACCCCCACCGGGCTGTACAGCGCGGCGCTCGCCGCGCCGGGCCTGTCGAATGCGGAGGCGCAGCTCATCTGCATCGGGTCCGCCGTGCCCACGCCGGACTGGTCGGCGTACCTGCAGGATCCGTCGTCCATCCCCTCGCAGTGCACCGACAGCGTCGACGCCGTCACGATCACGCCGCACCCCAACGTGACCGTGTTCGATCCGGGGTTCGTCGCGCCGCGCGCGTGGCGCGCCTCCCTGGGGGTGCAGCGGCGCATCTGGGGGACGTATACGGTGTCGCTCGACGCGAGCTACGCGCGTGGCATGAGCCAGTACGGTTTCCGCGACCTGAACCTCGTCACGACGCCGGCGTTCACGCTCACCAACGAGGGGAACCGGCCCGTGTACGTGCCCGCCGACTCGATCATTCCCACGACCGGCGCCTTGAGCTCGGTCGATTCGCGCCGCTACCCCCAGTTCGGGCAGGTGCTCGTGATTGGCTCGGACCTCCAATCCGATACGAAGCAGCTGACGCTCGGCGTCGGCGGCTTCACGGCACGCGGGATGAGCTTCCAGCTGTCGTACACGTACAGCCGGGCGCGCGATCAGTCCTCGTTCTCCGCGGGCGCGTCGTCACAAGGGTTCGCCGCCGCCAGCACGGCGGGTGACCCGAACACGCGCGAATGGGCGACCTCGAGCTTCGAGCGGCGGCATTCGTTCCTCGGCACGGTCACGTATCCGATCACGGGCGCCATCGAGATCACGGCCATCGGGCGCCTCACGTCGGGGACGCCGTTCACGCCCACCGTGGGATCCGATATCAACGGCGACGGCGCGCGCAACGACCGCGCCTTCGTGTTCGACCCCGCGACCACGGCCGACACGAGCGTGGCCCATGCGATGCGCACGCTGCTCGCCGCCGTGCCGCCCGGCGTCCGCAGCTGCCTCGAGACGCAGCTGGACCAGGTCGCGATCCGCAACTCGTGCCGCGGACCGTGGCAGCCGTCGCTCGACCTGCAGCTCAACTGGCGGCCCGCCTGGTTCGGGCTCGACCGGCGCCTGACGCTGTCCCTGGTCACCGTGAACCTGCTCGGCGGCCTGGACGAGTGGCTGCATGGGACCGCGAACCTGCGCGGCTGGGGATTCAGCGCCGCGCCGGACCCCGTGCTCTTGTACGTGCGGGGGTTCGATCCCGCGACCGAGACCTTCCGCTACGCCGTGAACCAGCGCTTCGGCGCGATCGCGGGAGCGAACGGCGGGGTGACCGTGCCCTTCCAGGTCGGCATCCAGGCGCACGTCGCCATCGGGCCCGATCGCACCCGGGACCGGCTGCGCTCCGCGTTCGGCGGCGGACGGGGACGAGGCGGCCGCGCCGGAGGACTCCTGGGCGCCGATTCGACGGCCGCCGCGAACTTCGCCGCGCGCTTCGCCCAGATCCTGCCCAACCCGATCAGCGTGATGCTCGGGCTCAAAGACACGCTGCAGCTCGCCGATTCACAGGTCGCCGCCCTCAAGGCCATCGCCGACTCGCTCGATGCGCAAAACGGGGCCGTGCGCGACTCGCTCCAGGCCGACGTGCAGCGCGCCGGCGACCGCCCCGATCCGGGGATCATGTTCGCGCGCATGCGGCCCCGGCTGCAGGCGGGCCGGGAGAACATCCGCAAGGCGCTCGACCGGGCGCGCGCCGTGCTCACCCCGGAGCAATGGAAGAAACTACCCGATGGGCTCAAGGCCCCCGCCGTTGGAGCAGGGGGACGACGACGCGGTGGAGGAGAGCCATGAACCTGACCACGCGGATTGCACTCACCGGAATGGCACTGGCCGGCGGCATCGGCCCGGCGCCAGCCCAAGCCCAACACCCGGATCTCTCCGGCCACTGGACCTTCGACGCCGCGCAGAGCGACGACCCGCGTAACCGAACGCAGCTGGGCGATACGACGGGCGGTGGGGAGCGTGGCGGGGACGGGAGGGGGGGCGGACGGCGCGGCGGCATGGGCGGTGGGCGTGGGGGGTTCGGCGGCGGTCGCGGCTATAGGGGCGGGG
>WNGC01000876.1_pt1 | contig 19412 bp, 20 predicted proteins | sample 5400051 | NCBI WGS metagenome assembly WNGC01 (sample SAMN13153368, study PRJNA577476) | soil metagenome | isolation source: 20 cm soil or saprolite under grassland replicate 2 | place: USA:California | collected 2016-06-15
GGCGTAAGCCAGAAGACATGTTCGACCGAAAGTCCCTTCTCGCCGGGCGCGGCCTTGGGGAACGCGGGCGGGCGCTCGGCTTCCTTCCACGTGCGGCCCGAGTCGGTCGAGCGGAACACCGTCGGCCCGAGATGGCCCGCGCGCACCGCGCAGAGCAGGGTCTTCCCGTCGCGCGGGTCGAGCACGAGATGGTTCACGATGTTCCCGAGAAAATGAGGGCCTGCGAGCGTCCAGCTGCGGCGCGCGCGGTCCGAGCGGATGAAAAACGCGCCCTTGCGCGTACCGACGAGCAGCGTGACCGGTCCCGATGCGGGACGCGGGCTTCCTTTCGCGGTTTTGGCTTTCGGCATAAGCAAGCTCCCTATGTTTTCAGTCCTTCGATCCAGCGCTCGTACAGGCGCGCGGCGATCGCGTTGAGCGAGCGCACGCGCTCGTCCAGCCGCTCGAACATCTGCTCCGGGGTCTGCACCGAGGGTCCGGCCTTCGCGACGAGCTCTTTCCCCCAATCTTCGCACCAGTCGCGGATCAGCTGGGGGCTCATTTCGACATGGCACTGCATGCCGAGGTGCTTGCTCATCACGAACGCCTGATTCTCGCAATACGGACTCCCGGCAACGCGCGTCGCCCCGGGCGGAGTGGTGAAGGTCTCGCCGTGCCAGTGAAACCCGGAGAATTCCCGGGTCGCGCCGAACCACTCGCGCGCTTGAGCGTTGTCTTCTACGGTGACCGCGCCCCAGCCGATTTCCTTCACGCCGTTGCGCGTCACTTTGCCGCCCAGGGCCTTCGCGATGAGCTGCCCGCCGAGGCAGTGGCCCAGCACCGGAACTTCGGAATCGACCGCCATGTTGACGAGCTCGAGTATCCGCGGGATCCACGGCAGATCGTCATTCACGCTCATCGGCCCGCCCATGAACGCGAGACCGGAGAATTCGCGCGGATCCGCGGGGACCGGCTCGCCCGCGTCCACCTTGACGAGCCGCCAAGGAAGGCGGTGCGCGTCGAGGAATGTGGCAAAATAGCCCGGCCCCTCGGTCTGACTGTGACGGAAAATCGCGACGGGCTTCATGTGCGAAACGAGGCCACCGTGGTCAAGCCCCGTATTGTAGCGTCGCTGCTCTTCCTGTTGTCCGCCGCCGGCTGGACCACCGAGGTGGGCGTGATCGGCCTGTTCCCAGGCAAAGCGGTGGTCGTGATCGACGGCGGGGCGCCGCGGGTTCTTGCCGTGGGCCAGAAACCGGTGGAGGGAGTGACGCTGATCTCGAGCGACCGCGAATCGGCGACGCTCGTCATCGACGGCCGGAAAAGAACCCTCAGGATCGGTCAGCATCAGTCCGGTCCGGCTGCGAGCTCCTCCCGCCAGAGCGCCACGCTCACCGCCGATCCGCGCGGACATTTCGTCGTGGACGGGCAGATCAACGGCGGGGCGGTGCGCTTTCTGGTCGACACCGGCGCCACCGCCGTTTCGCTCTCTTCGGCGGACGCCACCCGGCTCGGGATCGACTACCGCAAAGGACAGCCCGGGTTCATGGGAACCGCCAACGGCACGGTGGTGGCCTACCGCGTGAAACTGGACACGGTGCGCGTCGGCGACATCGTCGCCAACAACGTCGATGCGGCGGTGCTGGAAGGCAACCCGATGCAGTTCGTCCTGCTCGGCATGAGCTTCCTGAACCGCATGGAAATGAAGCGCGAAGGCCAGACGATGGTGCTGATTCGGCGTTTCTGACGGGATTACTTCTTCGTCTTATCCTTCTCTATCAGGGCGTACGCGGAGTGGTTGTGAATGGATTCGAAGTTCTCGGATTCCACCCGGTACCACTCGATGCGCTTGTCGCGGTTCAGCTCCGCGGCGATGTCGCGCACCATGTCCTCGACGAACTTGGGGTTGTCGTAGGCGCGTTCGGTGACGAACTTCTCGTCCGGGCGCTTGAGCAGCCCGTAGAGCTCGCTCGAGGCGTGCTTCTCGGCGTAGTCGACCAGCTCTTCGATCCACACGAACCCTTTGGTGCGCGCGGTGATGGTGACGTGCGAGCGCTGATTGTGGGCTCCGTAATCGGAGATTCTCTTGGAGCACGGGCATAGGCTCGTCACCGGCACGACGACTTTCATCTTGAAGCACTTCTCGCCCTTTTCGATCTCACCGACGAAAGTCACTTCGTAGTCCATCAGGCTCTTGACCTTCGAGACCGGCGCCGATTTGTTGACGAAGTACGGGAACGTCATCTCGATGTGGCCGGACTGCGCCTCCAGGCGCTCGACCATCTCGTCCAGCATCAGCTGGAACGTCTCCACCGAGATCTCGCGTTCGTGCGCGTTCAGGATCTCGACGAAGCGTGACATATGCGTGCCCTTGAACTGGTGCGGCAGGCCGACGTACATGTTGAACGTCGCGACGGTGTGCTGCACTTCGCCCGAGCGCTCGGCGACGCGGATGGGATGGCGGATCGCCTTGATCCCGACCTGGTCGATGGCGAGCTTGCGCTTGTCCTCGGAGCCTTGGACGTCGGGAATGAGGAGCGGATCGCGGATATTCATGAAGAGCCTTTCGCCGCCTTGGGCTCAGTGTTAGAGGATCTTAACATGCGATCCGTTCCCCGCTTTTTCAAGACGCGCACAGACCGCGGCGACGATTCCCGCCCTGTCCAGGCCGATCGAAGCGAGCAATTGCGCCTGGTCGCCGTGATCGACGAAGCGGTCGGGCAACCCCAGCTGAAGGAGCGGGGTCACGATGGCGCGCGCGGCAAGCGCCTCCGCCACGGCGCTTCCCGCTCCGCCCAGGATGGCGTTCTCCTCGATGGTGACGAGGAGCCCGTGCGTTCCCGCGAGCTCCGCCGCGAGATCCGCGTCCACAGGCTTCACGAAGCGCATGTCGGCGACGGTCGCGTCCAATTCCCTGCCCGCCTCGAGCGCGGGCTTGAGCAAGCTGCCGAAAGCGAGAATGGCGACCCCGCCCCTTCCGCCTGCGCCGCGCCGGCGCACCACGCCCTTGCCGAGCGGCAGCGGGCGCATCTCCTTCGCGATCTCGGCACCGGGGCCGCGGCCGCGCGGATAGCGCACGGCCGCCGGCTGGCCGAGCGCAAACGCCGTATAGAGCATCTGGCGGCATTCGTTCTCGTCGCTCGGAGTCATCACCATCATGTTGGGCACGCAGCGCAGATAGCCGAGGTCGAATGCGCCGTTGTGCGTGGCCCCGTCGCCGCCCACCAGACCCGCGCGATCGAGCGCGAACACGATCGGGAGGTTCTGGATGCAGACGTCGTGGATCAGCTGGTCGTAGCCGCGCTGCAGGAAGGTCGAGTAGATCGCGAGCACCGGCTTCAGGCCCTCGCAGGCCAGCCCCGCGGCGAAGGTGACCGCGTGCTGCTCGGCGATGCCGACGTCGAAATACCGGTCGGGGAATTCCTCGGCGAAACGCACGAGTCCCGAGCCCTCGCGCATCGCCGGCGTGATGCCTACGAGGCGTGAATCGAGCCGCGCCATGTCGCACAGCCATTCGCCGAACACCTGTGTGTAGGTCGGCTTGCCTCCGCTCGCTTTCTTGATGCCTTGGGCGGGATCGAACTTGCCCGGGCCGTGATAGAGCACCGGATCGGCCTCGGCGAGCTTGTAGCCCTGCCCTTTCTTGGTCACCACGTGCAGGAACTGCGGGCCCTTCAGCTCCTTGATGTTCTTCAACGTCGGAATGAGGGAATCGAGATCGTGTCCGTCGATCGGGCCGACGTAGTTGAAGCCGAATTCCTCGAACAGGGTCGAGGGCACGACCAGGCCCTTGGCGTGCTCCTCCATTTTTTTTGCAAGATTCCACAGCGGCGGTACTCCGGCAAGCACCTTTTCGCCGGCTTTCCTCGCCGCGGCATAGAAGCGCCCCGACATCAGTCGCGCGAGATAGCGGTTCAGCGCGCCCACCGCGGGGGAAATGGACATGTCATTGTCGTTCAGGATCACGAGCAGATCGGTGTCCATCACGCCGGCGTTGTTGAGCGCCTCGAACGCCATGCCCGCGGACATGGCACCGTCGCCGATGACCGCCACGACGTGGCGCTTCCTCTCACCGATTTCGCCCTTCAGTTTCGCGCCTTGCGCCATGCCGAGCGCGGCGCTCACCGAGGTGCTCGAATGCGCGGTGCCGAAGGTGTCGTAGTCGCTCTCGCTGCGGCGCGGGAAGCCCGAGATCCCTCCGCTCATGCGTATGCGGCTCATCGCTTCGCGGCGGCCGGTGAGAATCTTGTGTGGATAGGTCTGGTGTCCCACATCCCAGACGATGCGATCGTAAGGCGTGTTGAAGACGTGATGCAGCGCGATGGTCAGCTCGACCGTCCCCAGGTTGGAGGACAGATGGCCGCCGGTCTGGCTGACCGATTCCAGAATGAAGGTGCGCAGCTCGTCGGCGAGACGCTGCAGGCCCCGACGGTCCAGTTTTCGCAACGCCGCCGGCTCGTCGATGGTCTTCAGCAGCTCGTAGGCGGCCGGATCGTATCCGGCCGACCCGGCCTCGGACCCCTTTCCGGGAAGATCTGCTTTTCCGATCGCGCTCATAGGGGCGAATTATCCCGCAAAAGAGAGGCGACCGCGACCTTTCCCGCGCCCTAGAACTTGCGCAGGACGATGAAATCGGCCAGCTCGGCGAGCCTTCCCGCGCCGCCGCGCAGTTCCGAAAGCGCGGCCAGCGCCTCTTCGCGCAATTCCTCGGCGAGCGCTCTTGCCCGCGCGAGCCCGAGCGCCGAGACGTAGGTCGGCTTGTTGTTCGCCGCGTCCTTGCCGACTGTCTTGCCGAGCGTCGCAGTCGAGGACTCCTGGTCGAGCACGTCGTCGACGACCTGAAATGCGAGTCCGACGCACTTGGCGTAGTGATCGAGGCGCGCCAGCTGCCCCGGCGCGAGCGCGCTCGAGCAGCGCGCGCCTAGCGCCACCGACGCGCGGATCAGCGCGCCGGTTTTGTGGATGTGCATGTACTCGAGCTCGGGCACGGAGAGCGCCTGGCCCACGCTCGCGAGATCGATCGCCTGTCCGCCCGCCATGCCGCGGCTGCCGCACGCACTAGCAAGGATCTTCACCATTTCGACCTGAATCGCGGGATCGTCGGAGAGACGGTGCTCGGCGAGCAGTTGAAACGCGAGCGACTGCAGACTGTCGCCCACGAGGAGCGCGGTCGCCACGTCGAATTCGACGTGGCAGGCCGGCTTGCCGCGCCTGAGCACGTCGTCGTCCATGCAGGGCAGGTCGTCGTGCACCAGCGAGTAGGCGTGAATGCATTCGACCGCGCAGGCCGCGATTTCCAGGCGCGCGGGGTCGGCGCGGGCCGGTTCGCCTGAGGAGGCCTCCCCCGCGGCAAACGCGAGCAAGGGCCGTATCCGCTTGCCTCCGCCGAGCACGGCATAGCGCATCGCCTCGTGCAGGCGCTGCGGCGCGATTCCCGCCGATGGCAGAAAACGCTCCAGCGCCGCTTCGACCCGAGCCTGGACTTTCGCCATCCAGGCGTTGAACTCATTCGTCGTCGTCGGCACCGGGGAGGTTTTTCAGCGTGTTTTCTTCGAGCACCTTCACCTGCTGCTGCGCGCGGGCGAGGACCCCCTGGCAATACTGAGCCAGCTCCAGGCCTCGCTTGTGCGCGGCAAGGGACTGCTCCAGAGTCAGCTTTCCGGACTCCATGCTGGCCACGACCTTCTCCAGCTCGGCGAGGGCGGCCTCGAAGCTCTGCTCGGTCTTGGCGGGTTTTGACATGGCGGAGAGGCCGGCGCGGAGCGCCGTTCTGTTCAGGAAACGGCAAAATAGCCCATGGGCAAAGGACGGTCAAATAAAGTCCCGTTGCGACCGTGTTTCCCGGTGAGGAGATAGGATGCGCGTGCCGGAAAAACCCCTGGTGCCCCCTGGAAAAAAGGTCTAGAATCGCGCGCATTTTACGATTCAAGGAAGGAAGCCCCTGCAGCCGTATGTCCGACTTACCCAGTTCGCGAAGGCTTAAACCCAACGCATCGCAGCTTCCCGTTTCCTGGTACTTCGACCCGCAGGTCTTCGAGCTGGAGCAAATGCTGCTCTTCGCGAACAGCCCGGGCTATGTCGGGCACGAGCTCATGGTGCCGAACCCGGGTGACTATCACACCCTCGCCTGGATGGATCACGGCAAGGTGCTGGTCCGGAACGCCAACGGCATCGAGCTCCTGTCGAACGTGTGCCGCCATCGACAGGCGATCCTGCTCGAAGGCCGCGGCAACGCTCAGAACATCGTTTGCCCGCTGCACCGCTGGACCTACGACATGGAGGGCGAGTTGCTCGGTGCGCCCCACTTTCCAGAAAATCCCTGCCTCAACCTCGGCAAGACGAAGCTGCAGAACTGGCGCGGCATGCTGTTCGCGGGAAAACGCGACGTAGCGAAGGACCTCGCCGGGTTCGCGAGCGCCGATGATTTCGATTTCTCCGGCTACATGCTCGACCGCGTCGAAATCATGGAGTTCGAGCAGAACTGGAAGACGTTCATCGAGGTGTACCTCGAGGACTATCATGTGATCCCCTACCATCCCGGGCTGGGGAGCTTCGTCACTTGCGACGATCTCAAGTGGGACATCGCGGACACCTATTCGGCGCAGGTGGTCGGAGTGAAGGACGGATTCGCGAAACCGGGGACGCCGACCTACGCCAGGTGGCACGACGCGCTCACGCGCTATCTCGATGGCAGGAAGGCCAAGCAGGGCGCGATCTGGTTCCTGTACTACCCCAACGTGATGCTCGAGTGGTATCCGCACGTACTCGTGGTGAGCACGCTGCTGCCGCGCTCACCGGCGCACACCACCAACGTCGTAGAGTTCTACTATCCCGAGGACATCGTGCTCTTCGAGCGCGAATTCGTCGAAGCCGAGCAGGCCGCTTACCGGGAGACCGCGATCGAGGACGACGAGATCGCCAAGCGCATGGACCGTGGCCGACGCGCGCTGTGGGAGCGCGGCGAGAACGAAGTCGGACCGTACCAGTCCCCGATGGAAGACGGCATGATGCACTTCCACGAGCACATCAAGCGCCGGCTCGCCGGGCACTTGTAGAGTTTTTCGGTGTGCCCGCCGCGAGTAAGATAGCGGCATGATTCTCACAGCGCTCGTCAGCACCGAAATCCTCGCGCAGCGCGCGGACGATCACGACTGGGTCGTGTTCGATTGTCGTCACGATCTTGCGGATCCCGCGCGGGGCCGCGCCGAGTACGCGACATCGCATATCCCGGGGGCACGCTTCCTGCATCTTGACGACGATCTCTCCGCCCCGAAGACCGGAACCAACGGCAGGCATCCGCTTCCCGACCCGGATGTGCTGATGGAAAAGCTGGGGCGGGCCGGTGTCGATGCCCGCAAGCAGGTCATCGCTTACGACTCGCAGGGCGGCATGGTCGCGGCGAGGCTGTGGTGGCTGCTGCGCGCTCTGGGCCATCTGCCCGTTGCCGTCCTCGACGGCGGCTGGAATCAATGGATCTCCGAAGCGCGAGCGCAGAGCGCCGAGGTGCCTCAGCCGCAACCGACACGATTCTCGGGCAAGGCAAACCCCAACTGGGTCGGTGCGGATTTTGTTCGCGCTCGTCTCTACGACCCGGGCATGGTGCTCGTCGACGCCCGTGCGCCGGACCGTTTTCGCGGAGAGAACGAGACTCTCGATCCCGTGGGCGGGCGCATTCCCGGAGCGCGCAATCGGTATTTCCGCGACAACCTCGATGCGAACGGGCGTTTCAAGTCGCCCGAGGCGCTCAGCGAGGAGTTCAGAACCGTACTCGGTCCCGCGGGTGCGGAAAACGTCGTGAACTACTGCGGCTCCGGAGTTTCCGCCTGTCACAATCTCCTCGCCATGGAAATCGCCGGCCTGCGCGGAGCGCGTCTCTATCCGGGCTCCTGGAGCGAATGGTGCGCCGATCCTTCGCGGCCGGTCGAATCGGGTGAGGCGAAAGCAGGGACGCGCTGAGACCGATGGCCGCCGCATGGCTCGCCGACGCAGTTCTCGTCGCGCATGTCCTGTTCGTCTTTTTCGTGGTCGGCGGGTTCGCCCTGATTCTCGCCGGGGCGGGCCGCTGGAGTTGGATCCGCAACCGCACTTTTCGCGTGTTGCATGTCGCTGCGATCGTGTTTGTCGCCGCCGAGGCCCTGCTCGGTGTCACTTGCCCGCTGACGAGTTGGGAGGACACATTGCGAGCCACCGGGCGCGAGGAGCGCAGCTTTATCGGGCGCTGGCTGGCGTGGCTCCTCTACTACGATCTTCCGGAGTGGGTCTTCGCATCGGTCTATGCCGTTTTCGCGCTGGCGGTGATCGGGTGCTGGTGGGCGATTCCACCGCGCGAGCGTTCAACGTCCTCGGATAACGCGCTATGATTTCGAACTCCTCTCCAGTCGCGCCTCGATGAAGCAATACCTCGATCTCATGCGCCACGTGCTCGAACACGGTCACAGAAAGACCGACCGCACGGGTACCGGCACGCTGTCCACGTTTGGCTGGCAGATGCGATTCGACCTGACCACCGGCTTTCCGCTGCTGACCACCAAGAAAGTGCATCTCAAATCGATCATTTACGAGCTGCTCTGGTTCCTGAGGGGCGAGACCAACGTGCGCTGGCTGCAAGAGCGCGGCGTCACGATCTGGGACGAGTGGGCCGACGCGAACGGCGAGCTCGGGCCGGTGTACGGCTCGCAATGGCGCAGATGGCCCTCGGCCGACGGGGGGGCGATCGATCAGATCGCGCAAGTCGTGAACTCGATCAGGACGCGGCCGGATTCGCGGCGCCACGTCGTAACCGCCTGGAACCCCGCCGAAATCGACAAGATGAAGCTGCCCCCGTGTCACGTCCTGTTTCAGTTCTACGTGGCGGATGGACGGCTTTCCAGCCAGATGTACCAGCGCAGCGCCGACATCTTCCTCGGCGTGCCGTTCAACATCGCCTCCTATGCGCTGCTCACCTTGATGGTCGCGCAGGTCTGCGGCCTGGGGCCGGGCGAGTTCGTGCACACGTTCGGCGATGCGCACCTTTACTTGAACCATCTGGAGCAGGCGAGAGAGCAGTTGCTGCGCTCGCCGCGTCCGCTGCCGCGCATGCGGCTCAATCCGGCGGTAAGGGATGTTTTCGGTTTCCGCTACGAGGATTTCACCCTCGAGTCCTACGACCCGCACCCCGCGATCAAGGCGCCGATCGCGGTCTAGAGGGCGGCCGTGCGCTCGGGTGCCGGGCGACGCAGCAGCGCCGCTTCAGTCGCCGCCGCAGCAGCAGGCCTCTGGAATGCGGGCAGCGGCGTCGCGCTGCCGTCGCCAGCAGCGCTCAGTGCATCCCGGCCCGTTTCCTTTCCCGAAGCGTCGCGGTGGACCAGCTCGTTCGTGTCGAAATCGTACTCGGGATGACGCGCGTCATTCCATTGGTTCAGGAACACCATGTAGAAGGGCACGAAGAGGCCGTGGCGCGGCTCGCGGTGCTGCAAGGCGAACACGAATTCAGGCTGCTCTCTGACCGCAAATCCGCTGTGACAATGCTGCACCCAGACGTAGTCTCCCAGCACGACGAGCTTCCAGAACGGCTCCTCGTCGTAGAACTTGAGCTTCACCTTCTTGCCGAACTTGCGCAGCCCCGAGAGATACCCGATCACCGCCTCGATCTCGGTGTGCAAGGTGAGCACGGTGATTTCCGGGGGCAGGGAATCCGCCCGCTCTCGCAGCGCCTTCCCAATCGGGTTGATCAGCATCACGCGGATCTCGTAGGCCTTCTCGATCACGCCCCGCAGCAGGCTGTCGTCGGCGACGAAGGTGTCGTATCCCGTCAGAGTCAGCACGAAGGCGTCGCGCGCTGCCGGGAGCTGCCCTACCAGAGCGCGTTCCCTCCGGCGCGACCACCAGCCGGAGCCAGAGTTGCGGGCGTGCACCAGGGACGCGAGCCGTGCGGTGAGGACGCGCTGGCGGTGATCCCAGGCGATCTTCGCCAGATTGAACAGCAGCGCGAGAACCGACGCCAGGCCGACTTCAGTCGCGAGCAGGAGCTTCGCGTTGTTCTGGACCTCGGGCCACCACTCGTTCAGGATGTAGTTCGCTATGCCGGGGAGCGAGAAAGCAATCGCGACGGCGAGCACGGTGATGGTGCCGTGCGACAGGATCTGTCGCAGTCCGGTCCAGAGGTTGTGCGTGGGTATCCCACGATGCATCGCCATCACGTCGGCTCACCGGTGCCATTCCTGCTCGCCCCGACCGGTGCGCGATACGATGGCATCCAGCGTGCGGAGGGACGTGTCCTCCAGTGGGCCGCCGAGCCCGACGGCCGAGCGCGCTTCGGCCAAGGCCTCGTCAGGGCGGTCGAGGTCCGCGAGCGTTTGCGCCAGATTGTTGTGTGCTGCGGCCGACCGCGGATGAACGAGAGTCGCCCGCCGGAATGCTTTCTCCGCCGCCTCGAAGTCACCGGCCCGATAGGCGGTATTTCCCAAACCGATGAGCGCCGTGAGCTCATCGGGCCAGCGCTCGAGCGCATGCTCGTAGGCTTCCCGCGCGGACACGAGCGGACCGGTCTTCTCGAGCCGCGCCACGGCGCTCAGATAGTCGCTTGCGGCCACGCTCGCCGGCAGGCGCCGCGGCGGCAGCGCGAGCATCGCCCAGTAGCCGCCGCGCCGCCACGTATGCTCGAAAGTGCTGAGCGGCATTTGCAGGCGCCGCTCCGCACCCGAGCGCAAGCTGATGCGCTGGGCCTTGAGGTCGTAGCCGATCGCCACGGCGTAATGCCAGGCCGGATACCAATCGAGGGCGAGGTTCTGCAGCACGAGCACGGGATTTCCGGCAGCGATCTCGGTGAGTAGGTCCGAAAGGCTGGGCTTGAGCTCGATCGCGACAAAGCCGTTGCGACGCGCCGCCGCGAGCATCTCGATCTGGAGGCTCCCTTGCCGGTCCGGGAGATAGACCTGCGGCCGCAGCGCCTCCGGCTCGATTGCTTTGCCCCCGGCTCCGAGCACCATCGCGAGAGCAGCCGGACCGCATTGATAATCGTCCTGCGAATAGAACGGGACCGAGTCGAGCTCGGTACGCTGAGGAATCCCGGCGGAATCTTTCCCGAGCAGGGCCTGCAGCTGCGGCCCAACGCAGCCCGCAAGCCCTAGAAGAAAGATGCCCGCCGCCGTGAGGCGGCGGGCGACACACCGGCGCGGTCGAGAGGGGAGGATCACTTGGCCGGCCGGGTGAAGCTGAAAACCTTGGTGAAACCCAGAATATCCGTTACGAGAAGGACCACGAACACGAGAAACCCGAGCCACAGCGCGCTCTCGAACCCGTTGCCCGCTGCGGGAAGCGAGTCGAACCGCGTGGCGAGCCGCTCGAGTTCGTCATCGCTCAAGGCGTCGACGCGGGCTTTTGCGTCGTCGGCATCCACGCCGTGACGCTCGAGCGCGGCGCGGACGTCGCCCCGATCGAAAAGCGAACCCAGGATCTCGCGCGCCGAGAGTTGCTCCAGCCGGTTGGTTTCGACCCGATCGGTCGGAACCAGCTCGGCCTGCGCAGCCGGAATCGGCAGGCCCAGGGTGCCCAGGCTGACGACAAGAACGCGTGCGACGATCCGGCTAAGGCTTGGCATCTTCTTCTCTCCTCGCTTGAACAAGTAGGGCTTGCCTGTTCCTGTACCCGACTTTTCATGTGCGCACGAGCTTGCCTTCCACGACCCGGACCTTGTCGCCCACGTTCAGGTCGGGCGGGCCCGCGAGCGAAACGGTGCGAAACGAACCGTCGTCCATGCGGACCGTCACCCGGTATGCGTAGCGTTTTTTCACGTTCCTCTCCGTCTCGTCTCCAGTAATCGCGTCCGCAAAAGCCCCGAAGAGGGTCGTGACAGGGTTGTCGTTCCCCGCGTCCGTCTGCTTGCCTGGGGCCCCGCTGACTCCGCCGGCACCGGCGCTGCGCGCTTCGTCGCGCAGCTCGATGACTCGGATGGACTCGACGGTACCGCACAGGGCGCAACTGATGGGGCGGGGGGCTACGCTTCCAGGATCTGCCGGCCGCGCGTCGTCCGGTTTCGGCGGCGTCCCGCCGGGCACCAAGCCCGTGACCACGCCAACACCGATCAGGCTCAGGATCATCACCGAAACCGCCGGTCCTGCGATGAGTGGATCGATCCTCATTTATCCAGATTCGGCCCGCCTGCTTCCCAGAGTGTTTCCTCCCGTCGCAGATCGCGCCGGATTGAGGCATGAGTGCAATCCCCGTGCCATGTCATCACTTTCCAACCAACTCAAGGGCTTACTTCGGAATCCGGGTGCTTGAGTATCCTCGATACGTCGCCTGCCAACGACGCTTTCCGGACCCAGGCGAAAACCGAACTGATGGGAAAGGGATTTCCCTGTCGCCCCTGGGCGACAGGGCGACGAGATCACGCCTCGCGGGATTTTTCGGGCTTAAACATCTTCGGCTCGAGCTTGTGGCGCTCAAGCAGCTTATAGAACTCGGTGCGATTGCGTTGCGCGAGCTTTGCCGCTTGCGTCACGCTGCCGCCGGTCATGCGCAGGATACGAACCAGGTATTCGCGCTCGAAAGCGCCTCGCGCCTCCTCGAGCGAGGCGAGCTGCGCGGGTTCTTCCTTGAGCGCCTGCTGGACGAGCGTGGCGGGCACGACGCTCGAGGCGCAGAGCGCGACCACCTGCTCGATCACGTTGACGAGCTGCCGCACGTTGCCCGGCCAGGGTGCCGCGAGGAGCACCTGGAGCGCCTCCGGAGCGAATGCCTGGACGTCCTTTCCGTAACGCCCGGCCGTCGCCGCGAGGTAATGAGTCGCCAGAGGGACGATATCTTCGCGCCGCTCCGAGAGGGGCGGGAGAACGAGCGAAACGACGTTCAAGCGATAATAGAGATCCTCGCGGAACCGCCCCGATTTCATCTGGGCGTCGAGGTCGCGGTGCGTGGCGGAGATGATCCGCACGTCCACCGCCACCCCTTGGGTCGCGCCGACCGCCCGCACCTCGCGGTCCTGCAGTACCCGCAAAAGCTTGGCTTGCAAAGCAAGAGGCATATCGCCGATCTCGTCCAGGAACAGCGTCCCTCCGTCCGCTGCGGGGATCAGTCCCTTGTGGTCGTAGGTGGCTCCGGTAAACGAGCCTTTGCGGTGGCCGAACAATTCGGATTCGAGCAGATTTTCCGGGATGGCGGCGCAATTGACGGCGACGAAGGGTCCTTCCGCGCGCCGGCTCGTGCGGTGTATGGCGCGCGCAAGGAGTTCCTTTCCCGTGCCGCTCGCGCCTTGTATGAACACGCTCGCTTCCGACTGGGCGACCAGACGCGCTTGATGGAGCACGTTCTCCATTTTCGGGCTCTGCGTCACGAAGTCGCGCCGCCAGGCCCCGTCGTCGCTATTGTGTCCGGCCCCGGAAAACTGCAAGGCCAGCTCCACCTGCTCAAGGAGGTGCTTGCCGTCGAACGGCTTGGACTGAAAGCCGAAAACTCCGCGGCGCGTGGCGGCGACCGCGTCGGGGATCGTGCCGTGGGCGGTCAGGATGATGACCGGAAGGGTGGGCGCCTGCTTGCGGATCTCGTCGAATAAGGTCAACCCGTCCATTCCGCCCATCTTGAGGTCGGTGATGACGAGCTCGGGGCGCGAGGCCGCGAGCACGGCGAGCGCCTTCTCGCCGCTCTCGGCTCCCTTGACGCTGTAGCCGGCGGCCGTCAGTCGCAGGGAGATGAGTTTCAGAATATCCGGATCGTCGTCGACGAGAAGAATCGTGCTCATCTTGGCCGCGCCTGCTCGCGTTCGATGATCTTGCGTTCGACCGCCTTCAGCGCCTCGAGCTGCTCCTTCAGTTGCACCGTGCGGCGCTGCTCGCGCAAGCGCTCGCTGATCTGGGCGTAGAGGAGTCCGGCAAACTGCTGCATCGGACCTTGCGGCGAGTCCGCGGCTCCCGTACCCGCCAGAGCCTCCAGCAGGCCCGCGGCCTTCGCGTCGTCGTTGAACGCCGTTCCGGGCAGAGCCAGCAGCAGCGCGAGCCGGACCCGCCCGTAGGCGCCGCGATCCTTGGAAAGCATCTGGGTCGAAGCGTTCAATTCGCGTTGCTGCTCCTCGGCTTGGAGGGCCGCGACTCTCTGAGTGTAAGCGATCAACCAGATGACCTGACGCGATTCATAGCTTTCACGAGGTCCCGAGGCCTGGAAGGCGGCGCATCCGGCGAGCGCGACGGCGCAGGAGAGGGCTGCAACTATCCGGATCATGATTCAGGATGCGACGTCCCGGACGCGAGCGTCACGCGGAAGTGGGCGCCCGCCGCGGCGTCCTTTACGACCTCGATTCGCCCGCCGTGAGCGACCACGAACTCCCTCGCAATGGCCAGGCCCAGACCGCTGCCGCGGACTCGACCGCGATGGACGTCCTCGCCTTGATAGAACCAATCGAAAATCCGCTCGCGATCCTCGAGAGGAATTCCCGGACCCGCGTCTCTTACGTCAAACACCACCTCGACCCCCTCTCGTCGCAGCGCCAGCGAAATCATACCCTCATCCGGCGAGTATTTGATCGCATTGGAGACCAGATTCGCCGCGACGGCGCGTAATTTTTCCTCGTCCGCATCAAGTATGACCGGGTCCAGCCGCAGGTTCGTGCGGATGCCGCGGGCCTGGACCGCGAGCCGGTGATCGTCGAGCACTTCTTCCACCACCCGGTCGAATCGCACCGACGTCAGCTCCAGGCGGCCCACGCTCTCCTGCGCTCGATGGTAGTTGAGCAGACCCTCGATCAGCTGCTGCAATTGCACGCTCTTTTGCTGGAGGATTTCGACGATTTCACGTTGCCCCGACGAGAGCGGACCGGCGGTGCCCTCTCCGAGCAGCTCGGATCCCTCGCGCAGCGCCGTCAGCGGCGTTTTCAACTCGTGCGAAACGTGCCGCAGGAACAGGCGCTTCTGTTGCTCGAGCTCGATTAGCCGCTGACGCAGCCAGTCGAGCCGGCTGCCCAAGTACTTAAGATCCGCCGGCCCGCCGACCCTGATGTCGCCTTCGAACTCGCCCGCACCGAGGCGGCGGATTGCCTGGTCGAGCTGGCGGATCGGTCTCGCGATGAGAAGGGTGACCCCGACAGCGAGGAGGATCCCGAGCGGTATCGTTGCAGCGAGCTGCAGCCAAAGGATGCGCTGCGCACGCTCGCCCGTGCGTCGCATCGATTCCACCTCGCGGTCGATCAAGGCGTTGCTCGTATTGAGCACGTCCCGCGCCAGATCTGACAGCACCACGTAGCCTTCCACGAGCGCTTTCTTGTCGGCCTCGGTCTTCGGTTTGCCGAGCACCTGTTCGTAGAGCCCCTGCTCCTTGTCGATCGTGTTGTTGAGCTCGTGCAGCTGCGGCTCGTCGAGCGGCTGCAGGGACAGCTCGCTCGTATTCGCCTTGAAGTTCGCCCTCACCCGTGCGTAGTCCTTGAGGAGCTCCTCGTCGTCGAGGATGAGATATTGGCGCACCACCCGCTCGAGCGCCGTGGTTTGCTCGACCAGAAGGCGGCTGCCGCGCGAGGCTTGCGCCGCCTGAGAAACCGCGGTCTGGCTCTGACCCGCAAGCTGCTCGACGTACACCGCAGCATTGTAAAAGGCCACGACGAGCGGCGCTGCGACCAGCGCGAAGGCGAGCAGCAGCAGGCTGAGGAACGACCTCGGGTAATAGCGCTGGGGGAAGTCGAGCCCGATTTTCATGGCCCGCTATAATGCCGCAGTTTTCCGCATCGTGAACTTGCTCCCTGTCCCGTCGGCCCGGAATGACCGGCATCTCGCGCATCGCCATCATCGCCGCCGTAGCACGCAACGGCGTCATCGGCCACCGTAACCGGATGCCCTGGCACCTGCCGGAGGACCTCAAGCGATTCAAGCGCCTCACCCTGGGCCACGCGGTGATCATGGGCCGCCGAACGTTTGAATCCATCGGCAGACCCCTTGCCGGACGAAACAACATCGTAGTCACCCGCTCGCCCGATTGGACGCGCTCCGGCTGCCACGCCGTCCACTCGCTTGAAGCCGCTCTGGCTGCGGTCCACGAGCGAGAGGACGCGTTCGTCATCGGCGGCGCGGAGATCTATGCGCTCGCTCTTCCGGTCGCCCGTCGCCTCTATATGACTGAAATCGAGCGCGACTTCCAGGGCGACGCGTTTTTCCCAGAGTTCGACCGTTCACAATGGCGCGAGGTCTCGCGCGAATCGCACGTTCTTGGCGGCGCGGAAGGCTTTGGCTACCACTTTATAGCGTACGATCCCGGCGCCTGACTTCGCAGCGCAAGGCCGAACGACATGATTCACGCCGCGCTCAAGCTGTGACCTTGTCCCCGATGACGACGCAGTTTCGCCCTGACCGCTTGGCTTCATAGAGGGCAGCGTCGGCGACCCGCAGGACTTCCTGTCCACTCTCACCGTGATTGGGAAATATCCCGATGCCCACGGATATGGTGATGGGCCCGACGCGCTGGCCCTCGTACTCGATCTCGAGATCCTGCACCCCTTTACGGAGCTTTTCGGCGCGCTCCCAGACCGTGGCCTGCGAGGCCGGAGCCATGACCAGAACGAACTCTTCGCCGCCATAGCGAGACACGATATCCTCGCCCCGGGCGGCGGACAGCATGTAGTGGCCGATTGCACGTAACACCGCATCCCCCGCCGCGTGACCGAGCGTATCGTTGAAGCGCTTGAAGTTGTCGATGTCGATCATCATCACGCCGAAGGGCTGGCTGCTGCGCCGGGCACGGCTCTCTTCCCGGCCGAGCGACTCTTCGAGGTAGCGGCGGTTATGGAGGCCGGTCAGCCCGTCATGCACGACCTGGTCCTGGAGGCGGACGTTTACTTGCGTCAGTTCCTGCTCCGCCCATAAGCGCTTTTTGATCTCCTGGTCCAGGGCGGCCCTCACCACTTCGAGCTGAGCGTCGCGCTCGGCGACGCCACGATCCAGCTGAGCGTTGAGCCGTTCGAGATTCGCCGTGTGCCGGTGGAGCTTCCGGGCGATCGGGCGCAGGAACGCGTCGATGGATCTGTGCTCGAAATGCGGTTCCGCGGGGGGACAAGGCCTGGAAAGAGCCGCATCGACGACCGCAAGCAGGGTCTCGGGGTTGACGGGTTTGGCGATGAAAGACGCGCCAAAGGAGCTCGCCAAGGCCTCGGCTTCGGTCGCGATGTAGGCGGCGGCTCGAAACACCACCCGCGGCTGGACCGGGCCCGGTTCCGAGCGCAGGTTGAGGACGAACTGGCAACCGTCCATGCCCGAGGTGAGTACATCGATGATCACCAAATCGGGCTTTTCGGCACGAACCACCCGCAACGCTTCCTCACCGTCGCCAGCCTCCAGCGAACGATGCCCGTGGTCTCGGAGCAGCGTAGCAACGAAGCGCAGATTGACGGGTCTGTCCTCGACGACAAGAATCGTGGCCACGATCCGGAGAGCCCCCCTCGGCCCGTTCCCAGACAGCTGAATGCGAAGAGGCCAATTATGCCCCTGGCATGAGGCAATATAGGTAACGAAAATGTCACAGAGTGTGAGCCGAAAGGAGCAGTTTGGGAAGCCGTGGCGGCCCCTTCCCGCCCGGCGCGGTGAGACCCAGGGGAGAATTGGCGATTTCGGACAAGGCTGCCCGAGAACTCCCCTGCCATTATCAATCCGACGTATGTAGGAACCACGTGACCGCGGCCGCCTCGTCTTTGAAGCTCTGAACATTGACCCCGTGCTGGCGCCCTATCAATTCGATGTATTGATGGGAGATGCCGAGCTCCTCGGAATCCCCCACCAATGCGATCTTGTGTGACGGATCCGCGCTGAGTTTCTTGAAGTACGCTAGAAATCCGGACCGCTCGAGGGTGAAAATCGGGTTGGAGGTATTCACACAGATCAGCACCCATGATCGCTGGTGCCTCTTCGCGGCGGCGGCGACGAGTTGCAAAAATTGCCGCGTCTCCTCCATCGTCTCGCGATTGAACAGTTCGGCCTTCAAATATTGTGGCTCTACGGTGATCTTGTACAACATATTTACTGCGCGACGCGCCTCCACTCGTCTCGGGTACTCGGGAAAATTGCTGTGATCGTTCGCAGACTAGCCGAGTAGGAGAGCGTTACTTCGTAGCAAAACGAAATGAAGAATTCTGACTCCACGGATCAGGTTCCACCGGCGCAGCCGAAGACCCGGACCGTTGCGGATTTTGCCGAGATTTGCTCCACCCCCTTCCCCGAGAAAATCCGTTGCACGTGTAAGGTAATTCCTGACAGGTCCGTCCCTCGATCGCTTGCTTGAAACGATCTTTGATTGCTGCTCTCCCCTGAAAAAGTAGCGATGCAGCTACTTACGGTCGCTCGTTTGCCACAAGAAAACCGCGATGGCGCTATAGCGGGTACAAATCTGATTCGCTATCATTAAAGTCTGCTTGTAGAAGCACCCTCCCTCCCGGTGCGCATGCGGGCAGGCGGCCCGGCGCTCTCCGGGGTTTTTTTTTCAGGTGCCGCTTCACCGCTCACGCCGCTGCGGAGGAAACGACCGTTTTGTCGATCATGCCGCCGAGCTCCGCGTTGAGCGCTTGTGCTTCCTCCTCGAGCAGTGCAATGGCGGCCTCCACTTTTTCCCTATCCTTCACTAAATCGAGTTGTTCCAATTTTCCCGCCGCTTCCTGCGCCGCGATAGCGGAAAGGTTCCGGAACATCCCGCGCAAGGTGTGGACGTCGTAGGCAAAGCGGCTCGCGTTCCCGGTGTTCATCGCCTCGCGGGCGCTCGCCATGAGCGGCCCGCATTCCTGCATGAACAGTTTCGTAATTTCGCCGAGCAGCTGCATGTCGCCGTCGACTCGATCGAGCAACGCCGCCCGATCGAGCACGCTCTTCCTGGCTCGCGCAGATTTCGACTGCCCGCTGGAAACAATATGCAGCCGCTCGATGGCTTCCAGCAGCGTCGCAGGCTGGATCGGCTTGATCAAATAGGCGTCCATGCCCGCTTTCAAACAGCGCTCCCGATCGCCCACCATCGCGTGAGCGGTCAAAGCGACGATAGGAATGCGCTCGCCACTGATTTTCTCCTTGCGGCGAATGGCAACGGTGGTTTCAATCCCGTCCATTCTGGGCATCTGCACGTCCATGAGTACAAGATCGAAATGCCTGCGTTCGAGGGCCTTGAGCGCCGCAGCGCCGTTGTCCGCCGCAACGACTTTGTAGCCCTCTTTCTCGAGCACGTGCTGGGCGAGTCTGCGGTTTACGGGATTGTCTTCGACCAGCAAGATATCGAGCGCCGACCTGATCCTTTGCGCGGGGCCCGACGCCGCCGGTGCCCGCCGAGCTCCGCTCCGGGACGAGATGCCGAACACGGAGCGGACCGCGTCCAACAGTTCCGACTGTTTGACCGGCTTACTAAGGAAGGACGAAACTCCTCTGTCGAGGCGGTCGCCTTTTTCCTCGCGCCGCAAGGCCGAACCGATGACTATCACGGCCTGGACCCCGAGGCGCGGGCTCTTGCGT
>WNGC01000742.1_pt1 | contig 19400 bp, 15 predicted proteins | sample 5400051 | NCBI WGS metagenome assembly WNGC01 (sample SAMN13153368, study PRJNA577476) | soil metagenome | isolation source: 20 cm soil or saprolite under grassland replicate 2 | place: USA:California | collected 2016-06-15
TGACTCGAACCGACGATTCATAGCGTCCGTGGTCGTCGGGATCACCGATGAGAAAAAGTCAAAGGAGACACGGACGCATGCGAAACGCATTCGGCGAACGCATCCGACGATCGCGCACTCTCTGTTCCCTTGCGATCTCGGCGATAACCCTGAGCGCGGTCCTTGCCGGGGCCGTCGCCCCGGCCACGGTTGCCCAGGCGCGCGTAGAGCTCCAGACGAACGGAATGACGAGTGTCCTTGACGGGGACACGGTGGCCAAGGCCACCGGGGGCGGCACCGTGCTCGCGAAGCCGCTGTATGCGCAAACGGTCGCGAGCTTCGGTCTCAACGCGAGACGGCCGGTCGGATTCACAAGCGGCGGCGGGGCCGAGGGTCGGATCAACTACGACCGTCACATCAACATGTCGGACCGCCATGTGAATGCTCCGGTTGTTCTGATGCAAGCCGGCGTCACCCCGCAGCCGCCGAACCAGACGGGTGGTGACGCATTCATCGTCGCGGACTGTGGCGGTGCGACGTGTCCCGCCAACACCTTCAGCGTCGACGTGTACGTGAAGGACGTCTCAGATTCGGGGGCGAACCAGGACATCTTCCAGATCTACTTCTGCAGCGTGGGCCCAACCCCTCCACCGATCGGCTACGTCGGCGGCGGCCCCGTCCCGGATTGCACAGCTGCTGAGGGCGGCACGCTCCGCAGCGGCAACATTCAAGTTCGCGGCGATGCGGCCGTGGTCGGCGAGACGATCGCAACCGCCGCCGGTTCGGGCGCGTACACGATGACGCCGAACATCAATGGGGTTGAGCTCTCCGGTGGTACGTTCGGCCTCGGTCTGCGCACCGCGGGCCCGGGCGACATCGAGGCGAACCTCAACGGCGTGCAGCCCCTCCTCGGACTGTTCCAGCAGCTCACCGTGAGCGGCTGGGTCACCACGGCGAGCGTCAACGGCGGAACGATGACCTTCAGTGGAACCGCGACTCTCGACATGGGTGACGGCACGGCGCCGCTCACCAACCTGCCCCTGAGTGGAAGCCTCACCGCCAGCGGCGTCTCCCTCACCGTCGGAAGCTGGTCGTTCGGGACTCTCCCGAAGCAGGACGGCAACATCACTATCGAGTAGCGCCTCGTCACATCCATCCCGACGGGTGCCGCGGGCCTCTGGCCCGCGGCACCTTCATTTTGGGCCGATTTTGTCCCCCAAAAGACCGATTCCGGCGTTCGACCCGCGGTTAACATCGCGGCTCAGTGAAAAGGCTCGCCCTCGTCTCGCTTCTGGGCCTGGCTGCCCTCGCCACGGCGTGCGGCGGGCCGGCATCGGGCAGCGGAAATGAGACCGCCGCCGACGCGCTGAACCGCGGCCTTGCGGCTCACGCGGCGGGGAAGCTCGACGACGCCGTCGCCGCGTACTTCACCGTGCTATCCAAAGACTCGAAGAACCAGTTCGCGTACTACAACCTCGGCGAGATAGCGCAGCGTCAGGGTCGCTCCGTCGCGGCTGAGTCGTATTACCGCCTGGCCCTCGAGACAGATCCCAAGATGGTCAGCGCGCTTTTCAATCTCGCGATCGTCCGCACGAATGCCGGCGCGACAACTGAGGCGATCGCGCTCTACCGCCAGGCGATCGCGGTCGATGCGAACTATGCCGCCGCGCACTTCAACCTCGGACTTCTTCTCCGTCAACTCGGCCAGACCGCAGAGGCGCAGACCGAGCTCGCGACGGCGCAGCGGCTCGATTCCACTCTGGTCGCGCCGAGCCCCTCCGCCAGCCCGATCCGCCAAGCGAGTCCGTCGCCGACGCGGTGACGGCGCTCCACGACGTGCGCCGACCGGACTTCTACCTTGTGGCGTCCTCCCCGAACGCGCCGGTCGTCCCCATCGAGCTTCCCATCGTCGCGGTCATCGTCCCGGCGTACCGGGCCGCATCGACCGTCGCGAGCGTCATCGCCGGGGTGCCCGAGTTCGTGCGCCACGTTGTGGTGGTCGACGACGGCAGTCCCGATGAGACAGGGCAGGTCGTGCGAGGCCTGCGCGATCCGCGACTCGATCTGGTGCGGCTCGAACGGAACCAGGGTGTGGGGGCCGCGGTGATGGCCGGTTACGAGCGTGCCATCGCGCTTGGCGCAGAGGTCATCGCCAAGATGGACGCCGATGGGCAGATGGACCCGGGTCACCTGCTCACGCTCATCACGCCGATCGTCATCGGCCGCGCCGACTATACGAAGGGCAATCGCTTTCTCCACGAGCGCGAGCTTCGGTCGATGCCTGGCCGGCGACGGTTCGGCAACGCCGGGCTCTCGTTCCTGACCAAGCTCGCATCCGGGTATTGGGACATCTTCGATCCGACCAACGGCTATACCGCTATCCACGCCTCGGTCGTCCCGCTTCTGGGGGATGCGCCCGTCGGGAAGCGTTATTTCTTCGAGTCGAGCATGCTTCTGCGGCTCAGCCTTCTCCGCGCCGTCGTCCACGATGTCTACATCCCAGCGCGCTACCCCGCGGGAGCGGCGAGCCATTTGTCGGAATCGCGCGCCGCCCTGCAGTTCCCGTGGCGTCTCCTCCGCGGTTTCGTGCGCCGCATCGTTGTCCAGTACTTCGTGCGCGATTTCACGGCGGTGTCGCTCTACCTGGTCTTCGGGCTCCTTCTGGGCCTGTTCGGCACGATCTGGGGCCTGTGGCACTGGGCCCTCGCGTCGCAGGCCGGTGTCGCGGCGACGACGGGAACGGTCATGCTCGCCGTCCTCCCGATCATCGTTGGCGTGCAGCTCCTCCTCCAGGCGCTGACGCTCGACATCCAGAACGTTCCCACCGAGCCGATCCACGCGAGCGTCCGACTGGTCACGGCCGACCGCGCCGAGTTGAGGCGGCCGTAGGCGCCGAGCGCTCAGCCCGCGACCGGCGCGTCCTCGTCCTGGGTGGGTCGGGGATGCTCGGCCACAAGCTTTGCCAGGTGCTGTCCGCCGAGTCGCTGACGTTCGCGACGTTCCGCGGTGCCGCTCCGGATCTCGCGCCGTTCTACGGGCGGACCGATCCGATCACCGGGGTCGATGCGGTCGAGCTCGAGTCGATCTCGAACGCGATCGCGCGCGCGCGCCCGGATGTCGTCGTGAACGCGATCGGCATCGTGAAGCAACGGTCGACCGCCACCGATCCGGTGCTCAGCATCTCGGTCAACTCGCTGTTCCCGCACCGCCTCGCGAAGCTCTGCGATGCCGCGGGCGCGCGCCTCATCCATTTCAGCACCGACTGCGTGTTCTCCGGCCGGCGCGGAGAGTACGTGGAGGACGACGTGCCCGATCCGATCGATCTCTACGGACGTTCGAAGCTGCTTGGCGAAGTCGACGCCCACGGAGTTCTGACGATCCGAACGTCGATCATCGGTCGCGAGCTCGAGAACATGACGGGTCTTCTCGAGTGGTTCCTCGGTCAGGCCGGCGGCCGGGTGAAGGGATTCACGCGGGTCACCTGGGGCGGCGTGACCACCAACTTCCTCGCGCACACGGTCGCGCAGCTCATACGGGAGGCGCCCGACATCTCAGGCATCTTCCATCTGTCTGGCCCGGCGATTTCGAAGTACCAGCTCCTCGTGTGGCTCAACGACGCGCTGGGAACGAGGACGACGATCGAACGAGACGATGCCGTGGTGTCCGACCGCAGTCTGGTCTCGGATCGGTTCTGGACCAAGACCGGCTTCCGGCGGCCGGAGTGGAGTCACATGGTCAGCGAGCTTGCCGAAGAGGCGAGGACGTATGAAGGGGTCGCAAGTGCTCGACGGTAAACGCGTCCTGGTCACTGGCGGCACGGGCTCTCTCGGCCGTGCGCTCGTGCGTCGACTGCTTTCGGGCGAGCTCGGAAGACCCGCGAAGGTCGTCGTGTTCTCCCGCGACGAGGCAAAGCAACATGAGATGCGGGCGGAGTGGAACCGCCCGCGAGTCCCGACCGAAGATGCCGCGTACCGCGACTACAAGCGGGTGCTCGAGTTCAAGATCGGCGATGTGCGCGACTACGATTCGATCTCCGCCGCGGTCCGCGCCGCACAGTTCGTCTTCCACGCCGCCGCGTTGAAGCAGGTGCCCTCCTGCGAGTACGAGCCCATCGAGGCCGTGAAGACGAACGTGCTGGGCGCGAGCAACGTCGTCCGCGCGATCCTCTCGCCGGGAGCCGACGTCGAGGTCGCGCTGGCGATCTCCACGGACAAGGCCTGCAAGCCCGTCAACGTGATGGGCATGACGAAGGCGCTGCAGGAGCGCATCTTCGTGAACGGCAACCTCGGCCACCGTACGAAGTTCCTGTGCGTTCGCTACGGGAACGTGATCTCGTCGCGGGGCTCGGTCATCCCGCTGTTCCTCGATCAGATCCGGGCCGGCGGACCGGTCACGGTGACGATGGCTCGCATGACACGGTTCCTGCTGACCCTCGATCGCGCCGTCGACACGATCTTCGCGGCCGTCACGACCGGCGAGGCGGGAGACACGTATATCCCCCGGGCTCCCTCGGCATCGGTCATGGATGTCGCAAAGGCCCTGATCGGCGAACAGAAGATCGCCATCGAGATCATCGGCGTGCGTCCCGGCGAGAAGGTGCACGAGATCCTCATCTCCGAGGAGGAGGTCTTCCGGACCATCGAGCGCGGCGAGTACTACGTCATCCGGCCGGTGCTGCCCGAGCTGGGCGCGTCCGGCCCGCCGGTGCGCGACACCGAATACTCGTCGAGCGACGTGACGCTGGACATCGAGGGCGTGCGCCGGCTCGTCGCTGAGTCCGAAGCGGTGCGACCGCGGTCGGCCGTCGTGAGCGCTTAGCCGTTCACCCGAGCGGCTTCTTCGCGGCCTCATCCCGTAGAAGCGACGCGAAGTTCGCGGTGACCGTCTCCCAGTCGTCGCGCCGCTGGATGGCTTCCCGGCAGGTCTCTCCCAGTCGACGCGCGATGGCTCGGATGTCGATCGGGTCCCCGGTATCGGCAAGGCCGCGCACGCGGTCGATCGCGGCGTCGGGCCGGTCGATGTAGACGATGCCCGGGAGAGATGCGAACTCGACTTCCAGACCGGGCAGGCGCGTGGCGATCACGGCCTTTCCGTGCTCCATGTACTCGACGACTTTGGTCGGCACGAGGTGCTCCATGGTCTCGTTGCGATACGCCGGGAGGAGGCCGAAGTCCGCGGCCTCGATGAGCGCTCCGACCTCGTCGACCGGGAGCTGACCGGTCATGATGACCTGCCGCTCGAGCCCGCTCCCTGCTCGGATCCGCTGCAGCTCCTCATACAGGTCGCCGCGACCCACGATCGCGAGCCGCAGCCACGGCACCTCTTTACCCCGTAGCGCGAAATCGGCGACGAGCTCGCGCAGGCCCGAGAAGACGTACTGCCAGCCGACGAAGACGAGCAGCACCTCGCCTTCGCCGACGCCGAGCTGCGCACGGGCGCGCGCCCCGGCTTCCGGATCAGCGCCCATCTTGCGAACGCCGATGGGGATGACGGTCAACCGGTCAGCCGGCGCCCCCATGCCCGTGGCGTACCGTCTCAGGCCCTGACTCACGACGATGACCCGGTCGGCGTGGCGCATGGAGAGGCTCTCGACCAATCGCGCGACCCACCGCACAGCCGGGGACTCGGCGTGCGTGTGGAGCGCGTCCATGACGTGATATACGAATGGTCGTCCCGCGGCGCGGCTCACCGCGAGGGTGAGGAGCGCGTTCGAGATGCCGTAGCCCAAAGCGACGTCCGGCGGCTTCGGCCCGCGGAAGACCCTGCGGAGCTCGCGCCAGTTCCCAACGAGCCACGAGAGCCGCGCGATCGGCCCGAGGCGGATCATCCCGGGCCGCATCACGTGGACCCGGGAATCGGCGAAATACTTGTGGATGCCGGCGAACTCCTGCCGGCGCTGCACGAGCGGGCCGGCCTTCGACGCCCAGTCGATGTCGTAGTCGATAACGCTGACATCCGCGCCGTGAGTGGAGAGCCATTCGAGAAGGCGGTGATGGATGATCGGATTGCGGCTGATCCAATCCGTCTCCTGCGTCGCGACGATCCTCATCTGGCGATACGCAAGCGCATCACTCGCCGGCGCAACGCGTCGAATCGTGCCCGCGGTCCACGAAGCCGCTCGGGCAGATCGCGTCGCCCAAGCACAAGGGCGGCGATGACGAGAAGGCCGAAGACGAGGAGCGGGGTCTTGCTCGGCGTCGACAGGTATTCCACGGTGATGAAGTGGTCTCCGGCCGGAAGCGTCATACCGATGAAGCTCGGCGACACCATGAACGTCTCGACCGGTCGCCCATCGACCGTCGCATGCCAGTTGGGGTGGTACGTCTCTTTCACAACGAGCGTCGCCTCGCTGGGACAGCTGCTGATGAAGTCGAACCGGCTTGCCTGGACTCGCTCGTACCGGAGCGTGCCGGACAGGCAGCCGCTCACCTCACCGGAGACGACCCGGTCGCCCGGGGCCGGAAAGTCCCAGCGGATGTACGTGCGTGAGACGGGACCGGGGCCGTTTACGAACGCCCGATTCCGCGGAAAGAGCTTCGCCGCCGTGGACACCTGCTCGCGGTCCGCCAGCGCGACGTACTCAGCCTGACCGCTCGAGGGCGCCGTGTAGAGCACGTAGCGGTTCGTCGTCCGCAACACCTGCAGGAAGCTGGGCACCGCGAGACCCCGCGGAGCGACGACGTAGCGGACGTTGTAGAGGTCGTACTGCGCCGCGATCTGGTCGTTGAAGTCGAACTGCAGGTCCGAGTTGAGCGAGGCGCCGCCGTACGGCGGGGCGAGCATGCGGAAGCGTTCCGTGACCAGGTACTGGTAGGCGTGGACCGAGTTGAAGGGGATCGCGAAATCGAGCTGCTGGCCCCAGTTGGAGCGCAGGCCCGCGTAGACGCGGCCCGCAGGCAGGTCGCGTAGCGCGCCGACGATCGTGGCCATGTCCGTGTCCGCGTCGATCGCGGCCTTCGTCTGCCGCATCCAGAGGCCGTTCAGGTTCTCGAAGTCGAGGCGTTCCTTGACCGCCGGCACGAGCAGGATCGCGATGGCCGCGGCCGCAAGAGCGGTCCGCGCATGCGACCGCTCCGCTTGCAGGAGAGTGAAGATCGCGCTTCCCCCAACGCCGATCAGCATGATCGCGGCTATGTGCACGCCGCCGATGAATCGGTGAAAGAGGAGCGTCTCCTGAAGCGGAAGGAGCGACGCGAGCGGACCGAGCGTGCCGCGGCCGAAGAAGAGCCCGAGCCACACCATGAAGAGGACCAGCGCAAAGGCAGATGAGCTCGCGCGTAAGCGGGCCGCTGCGATGACCCCCACGGCGAGAAGCACAGCGAGGACGGGCAGGCGTCCGTAATCGGTCAGCTCGCCGGAGAACAGCCATCCGAGGACCGTCGACGCGCCGTATGACGCGTACTTTTCGGGTTGCAGATACGGGCTCGCGTTCTGGAATCCCCGCGCGAGCACGTACGGCAGCCACATCCACGATGTGATTGCGAGAGCGATCGCACCCGCGCCCGCGAGGCGGGCGATCCGCACGAGCGCGTTCGCGCGCGTCACTCCCCAGACGAGGAGAAGCGCCGCGGTCACGACCATCATGTACGCGTAGAGCAGGTGCGATAGGACGAGCACCGCGAGCACCACGGCGGTCCAGCGAAAGCCCGTGCCGTAGCGAAGCAGGCGCCACAGGCTCGCGAGGGCGATGAACGACAGGTGCATCGCCCAGATCTGCGTGTAGAGACCGAGGCCGCGCCACAGGTAGCTCCCGAAGTCGAAGCCGTAGAGGAAATTCGTCGCGAGCAGCGTCGATCCCGAAGCGGCGACGGCCGCCGCCACCGTGTCGAAGTCCATCCGCCGCATCGACCAGAACACCGTGAGCGGAAGGAGGACGAGACCGAGATAGCGAACGATGTTGAAGACGGTGAAGATGTCGATCGTCCCGAGGAGCACGCGGTGGAGCGCGACGACGGAGAGATGGGGGAGGTTCTGGTAATAGAGGAATTGCGGGAAGCCCTCGTCCATCTCGGGCACCCAGAAGTCGAGAACGTTTTCTCCGCGCGCGAGCGCGTCGCTCGCGTTTTCGATGTACAGGGCGTGCTCGGTGTCGTCGTTGACGTTCGCCACCCCGACCGTGATCTCGGGGAGCAGACCGATCGCCTGGGCCGCCATCGGCACCGCGATCAGGAGGACCAAGGCCGCGTTCCTCGGAGTGATTCGATCCGCGAAAGCCAGGCGGACGATGCGGAGCCGCTCGTTCGCGGCTTCGACGATTCCGCTTGTCGCCGCGCTCAATCTCGAACGCGCAGCCAAAGTAGAAGGGTCGGCTTGACGATGCTCCACCAATCCCGCACGCGGCGGATCTTCGAATAGTTGCCGCCGCCTTTCGGGTACGTCTTCGATACGCCGACCTCGGTCACGCGATAGCCGAGCTTGATGGCCTTCCAATGGAGGTAGTACTCGAGCTCGTAACGGTCGAGCCAGGACTGATCGATGCGGATCCGTGGATCGTCAAGCAGCGAGAGCCGATACGCCCGGAAGCCGTTCGTCACATCGGTCCCTTTGAACCCCGAGAGGATGCTGAAGAGCCAGGTGTAGCCGCGGATCATGAGACCGCGACCGCGCGGCAGATGGACGCTCGCGCCGCCCGTCGGTGAGAAGCGGGATCCCTGGACGTAGTCGTATCCGGCGTTCAGCTGGTCGATGAGCCGGGGCACCTCCGCCGGATCGTCCTTTCCGTTCGCCGCGAGCACGACCACCGCGCCGTGGCCGTTCGCGCGGGCCGCCTCGATGCCTGTCCTGATGGCGGCGCCGACTCCGCGGCGACGGTCCTGGGAGATGACCCTGGCGCCGGCTTCGCGCGCGAGGTCGGGCCCGCCATCGTCGGATCCGTCGTCAACGACGATCGTCTCGGCGATGGTCGGCGGAACCCGGCGGACCAGCCCGGCGATCGCGTGTCGCTCGTTGAAGAGCGGGAAGATCACAGCGACGCTCCCGATCTCGGCCACGACGGCACTCTACGAGACAACCGAGCTGCAAACGAAGTGGGCGCCCGCCGAACGCGTCCGGCTAGCGGATCGGGTCCTTCTCGAGGAGGCCCCGGTTGTGGACGTAGAGCGCCGCCTGCGTGCGGTCGGTGAGCTCGAGCTTGCTGAAGATGTTGGAGATGTGTGTCTTGACGGTGCGCTCGCTGATCCCGAGGGTCGCCGCGATCTCTTTGTTGGCTCTGCCGCTTGCGACGAGCTTCAAGACCTCGCGCTCGCGCGCGGTGAGATCGCTGTAGCCCTCGTCGTCCCCGGTGGGGCGGTCACCGGCGCGGAGCCGGCCGAACTCGTCCAGCACGCGCTTCGCCACGGAGGGGTAGATGAGTGAGAACCCGTCGGCCACCGTCCGGATCGCGTTCGTGAGCTGGCTCCCGGTGACCTCCTTCAGGAGGTACCCGGATGCTCCGGCGCGGATCGAGCTGAAGACCAGCTCGTCCTCGTCGTAGTTCGTGAGCACGATCACCCGTGACGAGGGCACGGAGTTGCGCACGCGCCGAGTCGCGGTCACCCCATCCCAGTCGCCCATCTTTATGTCCATGAGGATCACGTCGGGCAGAAGCTCCTGCGCCAGGGCGAGCGCCTCGTGCCCGTCGCCGGCCTCGCCGATGACCTCGATCTCGGGCTCCGTCTCGAGTATCGAGCGGAGGCCGCCACGCACGAGCGCGTGATCGTCGGCGATGAGGACGCGGATCCTGCGGACCTCCCTCATCGGCCGAAGAGCCTCCCGAGGAAGCTTGCCTTTTCGGTGCGCTCGAGATCCTCGATCGCGCCCCGCTGATCGGTGTCCTCGACCGTGTCGGTCCAGCCTGGTGGAGTGCCGTCGACGGTGACCCGGTACGGGATGGTCGCGCGGACGATCGTGCCGCGGCCGGGCTCGCTGCGGACGACGAGCTGCCCGCCCACGCCCTCGGCGCGCTCGCGCATTCCCACGATGCCGTAGTGGCCGCGCTCCTCGGCGGTGTTCAGCTCGTCCGACTCGAACCCCTTGCCGTCGTCCTCGATCGTCGCGACGACCTGCTCGTCGTCGTACCGCAGGATGACCTTAGCGTTGGACGCGCCGGAGTGCTGTCCGACGTTTCGCAGACCCTCGCCGATGATCCGAATGACCGCGCGCTCGACGAAAGGCTCGAGCGGACGCTCGGCGCCGGTCTCCTCGAAGTCCACCGCGAGGCCACTCTGCCGGCGGAGATCGTCCGCGAGGCGCGCGACGGTCACCGGGAGATTCAGCCCGCCCGACTCTTCGGTCTGCCGCAGCGCCGCCATGTATTGCCGCACGTCGGAGAGCGTGGCCCGCGCGTCGCGCGCCGCCTTGGCCAGCTGTGGGCCGAGCGCCGATGGATCGCGATCGAGCGCCCGCTGGCAGCCTTCCAGCGCGAGGACGACGCCGGTGAGCTCCTGCGCCACACCGTCGTGCAGCTCCTGAGAGATACGCCGCCGCTCATTCGATGCGGTGCGCTGCACGAGATCGGTCGATGCCGATTTCTGCAGCATGCCGGAGAGATACTCGCCGAGCGTCGAGACGAAGTCAGCCTCCGCCGACGTGTAGGGCGTCGTCGCGCGACCGAGAACGAGGACCCCGAGGACCACGCCGTTCTGCGAGCCGCCGATCGGCGCGAGCAGAAAGTGCGTCGACGATGGCGCGGCCCAATCCGGACGGTCCTCGGCCATGCCGTACTGCGCCGTCGCGGTGCGGCGCTCGCGAAGCACCTGCGCGAGCACGGTGTCCGTGCCTGACGTCGAAATGTCCGAGGGGGTGATGTCACCGTATCCGGTCGCGGCTCGGAGATGGAGGTGGTGCTCCTCCGCCGCCCACACGCCGACCGCGTCGTGACGCAGGTTGTCGGCAAGCATGGCGACGGCGCTTTCCAGATCGATGTGCGGGTCAGTCCCGAGAGTCGCGAACCGCGAGAGCTCGTAGAGCACGAGCGCCTGCCGGCGATCCTCCTCCGCCCGCTGGAACTCCTCGGCCGTCAGGAAGGCGGAAGCGATCTCGGCCGCGGCCTGCGTGAGCGAGTCGACCTGTACCTGGCTATAGCGCTCCTGCTGGGCGCGGTGCTTCACGCTGACCACGCCGAGCGTACGACCATTGGAACGCAGGGGAGCGATCATCGACTCGCTCGCGGTGGGGTCCGATCCACCCTGCACCTGGCCCGAGAGCAGCATCGAGCGGCCGGTCTGCGCCACCGTGCCCGAGATGCCTTCACCGATCCGCTTTCGGTCGAGCTTCGCGGCATCCGGAAGCCCACGCGAGCTTCGGACTGAGAGCTCGCCGTGCGCGTCCGCGAGCATGATCGAGACGCCGTCCGCGCCGAACACGTCCGCGAGCTGCGCCGTGGCGCGCTCGAGCAGCTGGTCGGGGTCGCGCTCCTTGCGGATGATCGCCTGGAGGTCGCGAGACGCCTTCAGTTTCGCCTCGGCGTCTTGCCCCTGGCGCTGGGCGCGCCAGAGTGCATTGGCCTCCGCGAGCTCGAGTCCGATGAGATCCCCGACACGACCGAGGCTTGCCAGATCCTCGGCTGAGAACGACCGACCGACGAGCATCGCAGCGAGACCGCCGACGACCTGGTCCTTCCAGATCACCGGGGAGACCGCCAAGGTGTCCGCGAGGCGACCGTCCGAGAGCGCGAGTGTCACGCCGCTCGTCGCCTGATCGGTGGCCCGGTCGCTCATCGCTTTCGCGAGCATCACCGACGGCGACCCGTCGCTCCATCTCGTCTCAGTCGGGAGGTTGTGGGCGACGTAGGTCGCGTAGCCCTCACCTTTCATTTGGAGGATGACGGCGATCGCGTCCGCGCGCGCGACCTTCGCGAGGTACGCCATGCGCGCGGTCCAGAAGTCAGCGTCGAGTCGGAGGGTCACGGAGAGGCCTTACGCCACGCCGGCGCTGGCCTCGCCCTCGATGCGGAGCTCCAGGGAGGTGCCGCCGCTGCGCTGCAGTGTGAAGCGCGGCTGTTCTAGGGTCGCGATCGCGGACCAGAGCTCGTCCACCAGCATGGGTACGCGGAGTCCGACCGCGAGCGTCGCGACGCCTCCCCTGAAGTCACGCACGTAGAGCGTACGGACCTGCGCCAGCGACTGAATGCGCCGTTCGATGTCCACCAGCCGGGCGAACGACGGTACGGGCGAGAGCATCAGGACAATGTTGCTGGTCGGAGCCGCCGACTCCTCCCTCTCGGGAGTGACTTGCTCCGATTCCGTTACCGCTGGGGCCGGTTGACGCTCCACCAGGGTGAGTTCCGGGCCCGCCGAAGGGGTCTCGACGGGCGGCTGAACGGCTCGCGCCGCCTCAGCGGCCCGGGCCGCCTCCTGGGCGGCACGCGCGGCCGTCTCGGCGACGCGCGCGGCCTCAGCGATGCGGAGCGCCTCAGCAGTCGCGGCGCGTCGCACCTCCTCGGCCGCAAGCCGCGCTTCCCCGACGCGGCGCGCCTCGTCCTCCTGGCGCTGCGCGGCGAGCCGCTCGTCTTCGCTGCGCCGCTGCTGGTCGCGCCGCTCCTCTTCCTCGCGCCACTGCGTCGCGCGCCGCTGCTCTTCCTCGCGCCATCTCGCGGCGCGCTTCTCTTCTTCCTCGCGGCGCTGCTGCTCCAGACGAGCGGCCTCGGTGGCGCGGGCTTCGTCGGCGGAGCGGCGCGCGTCCTCGGCCGCGCGTGCCGCCGCGATCGCGCGCTCCGCCTCCTGTGCCGCGCGCTCGGCGTCGGCCGCCCGGTCCGCCCCGACGGCGCGCGCGGCTTCCTGCGCCGCGCGCATCGCTTCCTGCGCCGCCCGAGCAGCCTCGGCGGCGCGCTCGGCCTCGACGGAGCGATCCAGGTCGGCCTGCTGTTGCGCGAGTCGGTGCGCTTCCGCGACCTTCCGCGCCTCGTCGGCGGCGCGCGCCGCCTCTTCGGTCGCGCGCTGCGCCTGCTCTGCGACACGCGCCGCTTCCACGGAGCGCTCCGCCTCCGCGGCGCGCTGTGTCTCCAGAGCGCGACGCGCTTCCTCCTGCGCGGAGCGTGCCTCATCCTGGGCGACGCGCGCCTGCTCCTGCGCGGTCTTCGCCTGAGCCGCCGCGGCGTTGGCTTCGCGGGCCGCGTCCGCGACCGTGCTCGCCTGACGGCGGATGTCCTCGAGGAGCTCGGTGAAGACGCCGCGCAATGCGTCCGCCGCGAGCGCACGCGAATCAGAGGTCGTCTCTTCGATTGTCTTCTCGGCTGCGGCGGCCGATTCCCGACGGGGGCCGCGAAGAGCGGAGAAGCCGCTTCGCCGGTTCGAAGCGATCTCGTCGACGAGACCATCGCGCTCCTCGCGGAGGCGCTCGATCTCCTTGATCAACATTTTCCGCTCGTCGCGGGCCTGCTCGAGGATCTGTTGCGCCGCGTTCTCAGCTCGGGCCCGGATCTCGTGAGCGGCTCGCAGCGCGCCCGAGAGAGCGTCGCGCACCGTGGCGTCGAACTCCTCGTAAACAGCAACGCGCTTCCGCGCCGAATCGAGCTCCGACTCGAGCGAGCCAACGCGTTTGGTGAGCTCGCTGACCCGATCGGAGAGCGCGCCGATGATGTCTCCGGACGCGCCTAGACCTTTGGGCTCCTCGGACACGCGGTCGCCCTCCAACTGCTCGCTTCTCTGCCCACTTCCCCGCGTGTGGCGCAGAGCGTATACGACTACGCCAAGGAAGGGCATCATCCGCGCATCACGCGGCCAAAGGTCCTGCTCGTCGTGGGGCACCCAACCATCGGCGCGGCGCTCGAAGCGCTGCTGCGGATAGAGGATCGATACGAGGTGAGGCGCGCACAGTCGTTAGAACAGATCGCATCCGGCTTGGACGGCTGGGTCGCCGATCTCGCTCTCGTCGACGGCGTGCTGGTTCAGAGGGGAAGGACAGAGGTTCTACCGATGCCAACCATCGTGCTTTCGGGCAATCCGCGCGACGGTCGCAGACTGTCGGGACGCTTTGCCCAGGGGCACGGCTGGCTCCGGAAGGACGCGACCGCGGAGGAGCTGCGGGTCGCGATCGATCGGGCTCTCGCGCCAGGAGCGCGGCGGTGGTCGCTGCTCGTCGTCCTGGCGCTCCTTTTGCTGGCGGTGATCGCGATCGGAATCGCCCTGTACGTGCTGCGGGCCTAGGGGGTCCAGATGGCGAAGGACGACAAAAAGAAAAAGAAGGGTCCTGATGACGTCGTCGACCTGGCGGCGCGCATCGGCGCGCGCCAACCCTCGGGCGATACCCCGCCTCCGGAGGTCGCACCGCCGCAGGCTCCGCCGGCGCCTCCGACCACGCGCCTCGACGGACCTATCCCCTCGGCTCCGAAGCCGCGACTGGTTCCGGCGAAGGAGGACCGCGTACAGAGCGCGATGATCCAGAAGGCCCTGGTCGACGAAGAGAAAAAGCCGGAGCCTTCGATCCCTTCTCCGCGCGCGGCGCCAGGACCCGGCGAAATCGATCTGGTCGTCACCCCGCTTCCCACCCCCGACGACTGGCACCGCTTCGAGCTCGCGCTCCGCAAGGTGCGCGGAGTAGGGCAGCTCCGCACGGAGTACTACCGGCACGGCGTCCTCAAAGTCAGGGTGAGCTACCAGGGGACCGACCGCCTCGCCGCAGCGCTTCGCGCGGGCGTCGCGGGATATCGCGTCCGGGTCATCGGCGAGGACCGGGCGACGTTGCAGATCCTGGTCACATCGGAGGGCGACGAGCGCCGGCCCGGCTGAGCCGAGCGCAGGGGCCGACCTAGCCGATAGAGTGGACGCGATGTCCGACTTCGAGGCCCGCGCCCGCAAGGTCCTTCCACCCGTACTCGGCCACTACACGTGGCTATCGATCGAGCGCGGGGAGGGGAGCTGGCTCGTCACCACGGATGGACGGCGCGTGCTCGACATGACCTGCGGCATCGCCGTCACCGCGGTCGGTCACTCGCATCCGCGCGTGGTGAAAGCCGTCGTCGAACAGGCGCAGCGGCTCATGCACATCTCGGCAGGGGTGGCGAAATACGAATCGAGCATCGCGCTCGCCGAGCAGCTTGCCACGATCACGCCGCGCGGCCTCGACACGGTCTTCTTCGGCAACAGCGGCGCCGAGGCGATCGAGGCGGCGATCAAGCTGTCCCGTCAGACGACTGGCCGCGAGGCGATCATCGTCTTCCGCGGCGGCTTCCACGGTCGCACCGTGGGCGCGGCCAGCCTCACGACGTCGAAAGCCCAGTACCGCCGCGGCTATGGCGCGTTGCTCCCCGAGGTGTACGTCGCCCCGTATCCCTACCCGCTCGCGTGCGCGCTGCCCGAGGCCCACGACGCCGAAGCCTGCGCGGCGCACTGCCTCGCCGAGCTCGACGCGATGCTCGAGCACGAGGTCCCACCCGAGCACGTCGCCGCGATCGTGATCGAGCCGGTCCTCGGCGAGGGCGGCTACGTCGCGGCTCCCGCCTCGTTCATCCGTGCACTGCGCGAGCTCGCGACCAAGATCGGCGCGCTCCTCGTGTTCGACGAGATCCAGACGGGCATGGGGCGCACCGGTGCCTGGTTCGCCGCGCAGAAGTTCGGAGTGACGCCGGACATCATCACCGCCGCGAAGGCGCTCGGTGGTGGGATGCCGCTCGGCGCGGTGATCTCTACGCGCGAGCGAATGGAAAAGTGGCGCACGGGCACGCATGGCTCGACCTTCGGGGGCAATCCCGTCTCGTGCGCATCGGGGCTCGCCACTCTGCAGGTCATACGTGACGAGAACCTCGTCGCGCGGGCTGAGACGATCGGCGAAATCATGGTCGAAGAGCTCGCTCCGCTCCGATCCCATCCGCGCCTCCGCGAGATCCGCCGCTTCGGCGCGATGGTGGCGGCGGAGTTCGACGAAAAATCCGTCGCGAAGGCGGCGATCGCCGCGTCGCTCGAGCGCGACGTCCTTCTTATCACGTGCGGTTTCCATGACCAGGTCGTTCGCTTCATACCCGCGCTCAACATCGGTGAGAACGACCTTCGCAAAGGCATGCGCGCGTTCGTCGAGGCCGCTCGCTCGGCCCAGGTCGCGTCGCCCGCCTGATCTGCGAGCGGCCGTTTTCGGTCGCGACCACGTGGCTCGCAGATCAGCCTGCTACCAGATTTTGTACCGGCAATAGTGATGACCCCTAGCCCTTGACATCGCCTTTTCTCGGGTCTACGTTCGCCGTCTGCACCGCTAGATGTTGGGCCTGACCGGGCGGCTGGGCCCAGATGTAGTGGCAGTCGCCTGAGCACAGGGAAGGAAGAAGGAGGGTCCAAATGACCCGTCGGCCGTTCGCTTTCGCGTCCGCAGGCGAGAGGCTCCTTCTCCTTCTTTTACGGGTTTTGGCGAGCGGCTCGAATCTCGCGGCTTTCTAGGGGGACACGCACATGGCAATCGCTGACATCGCAGAAGTCTCTGTTGGGCGCGCGGAGCCGAAAGGCCTCCGGATCGACCGCCGCTTCACCCGCGAAGGGGTGCACCCGTACGACGAGATCGAATGGGAGCGCCGCGATTCGGCCATCCCCGGTGAGAGCGGCAACGTCTTCGAGCAGACGGGCGTCGAGATCCCGAAATTCTGGTCGCAGACGGCGACGAACGTCGTCGCGTCGAAGTACTTCCGCGGCAAGCTCGGCTCGCCTGAGCGCGAATCGAGCGTCAAGCAGATGGTCGATCGCGTGGTCGACACCATTGCTCGCGCCGGATTCGAGGGCGGCTACTTTGCGAGCGCGCCCGATCGCGACGCCTTCGCCGACGAGCTCAAGTACCTCATGGTCCACCAATACGCGTCCTTCAACTCTCCGGTGTGGTTCAACATCGGCGTTGAAGGCGTCCCGCAGCAAGCCTCGGCCTGCTTCATCCTCTCCGTCGAGGACGACATGCACTCGATCCTCGACTGGTTCCGCGACGAAGGGATCATCTTCAAGGGCGGCTCCGGCTCGGGCGTGAACGTCTCACGGATCCGTTCTCAGAAGGAAAACCTCTCCGGTGGGGGCTTTGCCTCCGGTCCCGTGTCGTTCATGCGCGGCGCCGACTCGGTCGCCGGCTCGATCAAGTCTGGCGGCACCACCAGGCGCGCGGCGAAGATGGTCATCCTCGACGTCGACCACCCCGACGTCCACGAGTTCATCTGGTGCAAGGCGAAGGAAGAAAAGAAGGCGTGGGCGCTCGGCGAGGCGGGCTACGACATGAGCCTGAACGGCGAGGCCTGGCAGTCGATCCAGTTCCAGAACGCCAACAACTCGGTGCGCGTGACCGACGAGTTCATGAAGAAGGCCCAGACCGAAGAGGAGTGGAGCCTCACGGCACGCATCGGAGGCGCCGTTCTCGAGACCGTGAAAGCGCGTGCGCTCTTGAGGGAGATCGCGGAGGCAGCCTGGCAGTGCGGGGATCCCGGCATGCAGTTCGACACGACGATCAACGATTGGCACACCTCCCCGGCGAGCGGACGGATCAACGGATCCAACCCGTGCAGCGAGTACATGAGCATCGATGACTCAGCCTGCAACCTCGCCTCGCTCAACCTGCTGCGCTTCGTGCACAGCGACGGCGAGTTCGACGTGGAGCGGTTCCGCGCGGCGGTGGAGGTCGTCTTCACCGCGCAGGAAATCCTCGTCGGACACTCCGACTATCCGACGGCCAAGATCGCGGAGAACGCGCGCTCGCACCGACAGCTCGGGCTGGGCTACGCGAACCTCGGCGCGCTCCTCATGCAGCGGGGGCTGCCGTACGACTCCAACCAGGGCCGCGCGTATGCCGCCGCGATCACCGCTCTCATGACCGGCGCCGCGTACTCGCAGTCCGGTCGGATCGCGGAGGCGGTGGGACCGTACGAGGCGTACCCGAAGAACAAGGACGCGCACGACCGCGTCATCCAGATGCACCGGCTGCACGCGTACCGCATTCGCGACGAGCTCCTCCCGGCAAGCCTTCTCTCGGCGGCGCGTCAGGCGTGGGACGACGCGGTCGCGTTCGGCCGCCCCGCGGGATACCGCAACGCGCAGGCATCCGTTCTCGCCCCGACCGGAACGATCAGCTTCATGATGGATTGCGACACGACCGGCGTTGAGCCGGACATCGCGCTCGTGAAGTACAAGAAGCTCGTCGGTGGCGGGATGCTGAAGCTCGTCAACGGCAGCGTTCCCTCGGCGCTGCGGCGACTCGGCTACAGCGACACCGAGTCCGGCGCCATCACCACCTATATCGAGCAGTACGGCACGATCGAAGGTGCCCCCGCCATCAAGGACGAGCACCTCGCGGTCTTCGACTGCGCGTTCAAGCCGCAGAACGGCGAGCGCACGATCCACCACATGGGCCACATCAAGATGATGGGTGCGGTCCAGCCGTTCATCTCCGGCGCTATCTCGAAGACCGTGAACCTTCCCGAGACCGCGACCATCGACGACGTCGGTGAGGCCTACATCGAGGCGTGGAAGCACGGCCTCAAAGCGATCGCGATCTACCGCGACGGAAGCAAAAAGGTGCAGCCCGTCAACACGACGAACAAGGAGAGCAACGCCAAGACGGTCGAGACAGTCGTCGAGCGCATCGTCGAGGTCACGCGGCCACAGCGCCGTCGCCTCGCCGACACGCGGGCGTCGCTCACTCACAAGTTCTCGATCGAAGGGCATGAGGGGTACATCACTGTCGGGCTCTTCGAGGACAACACGCCCGGTGAGCTCTTTGTCACCATGGCGAAGGAAGGTTCGACGCTATCGGGCATGATGGACGCGTTCGCGACGAGCGTTTCGCTCCTCTTCCAATACGGCGTCCCGCTCTCGCACCTCGTCGAGAAGTTCGGTCACATGCGCTTCGAGCCCGCCGGGTGGACCGGCAATCCCGAGATCGGTTTCGCGAAGTCGATCGTCGACTACGTCTTCCGCTGGTTGGGGAACCGTTTTCTTTCCGAGCCCGACCGCGCCGCGCTCGGTCTTGTCCGCACGACCGAGGTCGCCGACGCGACGTCACAGCTCGAGCTTCTGAATCGCGTGATTCAGCTCGCGACACCCGACGCGCCGGCCACAAACGCGAATGGGCACGCCGTCGCGCCCGTCGCCGAATCCCCCGGCTACCGACGACTCAATTCCACACCCGACGCGCCCCCCTGTCCGCGCTGCGGCTGGCTGACCGTTCGAAGCGGCACCTGCCACAAGTGCGAGAACTGTGGAGAGACGACCGGGTGTAGCTGATTTCCTCCGTCAGGCCCTGGCCGGCCCGCCCGCTGGCCAGTTCTGCCTACTGCCCGGGCACTCCCTGCTCCCCTGGGGTGCCCGGGCTTTTTTTGTCTGGATCGCGGAACGGCGGTGTGTTTGTGCGCGGGGTCTTCTCCAGCTTCGGGCGATGAGCAGCGCCGGAGTCTTCTTCGCTCGGCCCCTCGTGGGATCGCGATGGACCGTCCGCCAGGGGCCGCTCGCTCAGAAGACCCCGACGCTGCCCTCCCCGCTCCCCGATCCCAC
>WNGC01000780.1_pt1 | contig 19399 bp, 19 predicted proteins | sample 5400051 | NCBI WGS metagenome assembly WNGC01 (sample SAMN13153368, study PRJNA577476) | soil metagenome | isolation source: 20 cm soil or saprolite under grassland replicate 2 | place: USA:California | collected 2016-06-15
AGCAGTTGGACGGCTTATTTCAGGCTTAAGCCATTTTGAGATCCAGATGATCGCGAAAAATCGCTTCGCGTCTGTTGCCACGGCTTATCACGTGATAACGCGCCCCGGCATATTGAATGCGCAACGGTCTCGACACAGCCACAATCGTTAACCGCAAACTCACCCAAGTATCAATAGCAAGCTCGGACCCCTTTCTCCCTTTCTCTCCTTCCCGGGCGATTTGACAAAACATCTATTGAGCGCCTTAAGTCATGTTAGATGCGGCCTTACACCGTGTGATTCTCTTCGGCGGTCAGGATAACAACGTATATTTTAGCGATACCTGGAAGCTCGTTCCAGCACCTACTCCTACTCCGACGCCCACACCTAACCCCCAACCCCCACAGCTACACTACATCAACGCCCACTCCATCAGCTACTCCCGCGCCCAGAGCCACTCCCAGGTCTCGTCCCACGCCACGTCCTCGCCCGAAGCCGCCATGATTCTGCATTTGTCGGACTGCTCCCCAACAAGCGGGCGGATTAGACGGAATAATTCCGGTAAATTCGATCCATATCTCGTTGGATCCAATGGGTTGCTTTGTGCCGGACCCGGAATTGAGGTCAATGGATCACAACCTAGAATCCAGTTACTAAGATATTCAAATCTATCGAAATCTAACCAGTACCTCCGGTCGATCGCCGGCCGGTGTGCTGAGCAGCCCTACTCGATAAGAAATCGCAGATCGGAGACTCGCCATTTTGCTGGATCCACTCGGGGTGTTGGATCCGCAGGTCATTGTGAATCTGTTGCAGTAGCGCCGCGTAGATGTGGAATTGTCGAGCCATGGCGTCGGCTTGTTGAAGGATTCAAGTGTGCCGCGGGACAGTTCTTCCAAAGCCTCGCCGGAATGGCCGACCAGTAGCAGCGCCGTGGAGCACGCGCCAATAATTCCGGAAGAGGGAGCGTCGACGCTCGCGAGCCAACTCGATCGCTTTGCGTCGCTGGCGTTGCAACAACACGGCTAGCAGTCCGCTTTGCGTAAGGGTCGGGATTGAAGTCATAACGTAGTTTTTTCTGTTTTTCATAAAGGCCCCTTTTAAAGTTTGACAACGCTCCCCGCGGATTCCGGTATGGGACTTTAGTTCTATGCCTTCAGAGGGATACCAACTTGTGATTTGGCCACAAACGTAGTTCGCTTTTCAATCTACGATGACTTGGTTGTGTTTATTTGAATGTCATCGCCATCGCGTCAGCCAACAGAAGAATTGGCCATATGACGATGACCGCAATCAGTCCAAAGGCGACGAACTCAGATAAGTAATTGGGCTGCTCTCTATAGGCGTATCGATCACTGAAGAAACGAGAAGCGCGCACGTGCAGCGAACTGGTAATTTTCATGGCAATAATTGACAACCATTTGCCTTGAGTCGCTGCAGCGCAAAAGTAACTCGGTTGTCACTTTTCGCATACGCACGATGGCGCCCCGGACGACGCTGCTTTGAGAATTGGAACTGATCATATAATGTCAGCAAATGCGTACGGTTTTATCTGTAATGCTTCTTGTCGCAGTACTGGTATCCATTGCGAATAGCGCACCGGTTTCGGAGGCGGATCTTAAAAATCTTCTCGCCGGGATCCGCCAGAACCGGAGCACCCAAGCCGAATTTCAGGAACAACGAATGATTCGGCTTATGAAAAAACCGATCCTCAGCTCAGGAAAAGTTTGGTTCCAGCCGCCTAACAAATTCCGGCGCGAAGTAAAAGGGAACTCACCTAGCCTGACCGTGAGCGACGGCCGTCAGCTCTGGATTTATTACCCAAACTTTAAATCGGCGGAGCGGTACCCACTGGGCAAAGGATCGCCACTCGATTCCACAGTCGCAGCGATCAATTCTTCGTTGAACCTTGAGGATGTCGAAAACACTTTCCAAATCAGAGCGACAAAGAGTGATCCGCCTCAGGCTGGATACGAGCTAACATTGTTACCGCGCGCGGCGTCAATGAAACGCGTGTTTCAAAAACTTGATCTACGAATCAATGACCAACTGCGGGTTGAACGCACCGACATGCTATTACCAAATGGCGATCGGATCGTGACCAGATACTCGAATCAGACGCGCGGACCCGTTCCTGCCTCCATGTTCGAATTCACGCCGCCACCGGGGACCGAAATCTCGGCGCCGCTCGGGCAATAACGCCATTTTTCGTTTTGCACGCGAAAGGTGATACGCGATCCCACAAGTAAGAACCAAGGTGCAGACGATCCTACCTCGGGACCTTGGATTCCGCCGGTCAGATAATCGGGCCCAACAGGCGTAAGTTTCACTAAGCGAGCCGGCAGTTGGGTGTCTAGTGCTCTCACGCGCAGCTCGAACCCAACAGCCAATTCACAGCCGATATGAGAATTTGTCTTGTTTGTTTTCTTGCGGCTCATCAGAATTGAAGCATGAAGCCGTTAAAAAATATATGCATTCTCGCCGCTCTCCTGATGGAAAGACGGGGACAAATCTTGAACCATGCTCGTCGCCGTGCCTCCCTAATGTTGGCGGTTTCGGTCGTTGCTAGCGTTTATCTGTTTTGGAAATGTGACGCGGGGGCACAATCCGATCTACCAGCGCCGCAAGAGCCACAGCTGGCTGAGGCAGGTGACTGGGCTGCTGACTTTAATCAGGCCCAGATGGCGTGTTATGAAGGGCACATGAGGGCATGTGACTCCATTTGGAAAAGCGACCGGGTCCTATTCGATACCTTCTTGTTCAACTATGGGCGAACCTGCGGCGGCCGCGTCGATCTCCGCCAAATTAGGCGTGCGGGCCTCAGCTGTACTGAAGCCTTCCCCGGGCACGAGTAAGCCAAGACTAGTAAACCATGCTCTTCTGCAATTGCAGGAGCTTTGGGTGGTTTCTAGATGTGGCTTTTGACAGGACGCGTTAGGCGCCTAACGAGAAAAAGAATGGAGCCGCTGGGATGCGAGCGACATGGATGGGCAGACCCGAGAGGGTGAGGCTTTTGGACTGAAGCCGAATCAAGCGGTGCGACATGGACGGGAAGCCCGAAGAATGTTTTCGCGGGAAGAAAACATCATAAGCCACAGGCGGGATTGGTGGCAAGCGAGCTCGCGGTCAAGTGGGACGCTTTGCTTTTGCTGGTTGTCACTCTTCACGTGCGCGTGTTTGCTTCGGTAAACCTCTAGCTTTTCGATCGGCTTCTTTATATCTGTGCGCGCTCGCTGCAACACAGCCCCGGTTCAACCGGCTTTCTCAATTAATCGGCGATGGAGACGGCGGCAGCGGTGACAGCACGTAGATCTGATCGAGCGCTTTTAAGAGTGCCTGAATCCAGGTGGCGAGGTCGTTGGCGGTCGAGATGACGCCCCCGGCCGCCGTGGGGTACGGTGTATCATTGGGCGATACGTTAGATGGGATACTCGATATTCTATGGGAGTTCTATCACACTCCCAAGCCCCGCGTAATTATATTGAGAACCGAACGCTCTTTGAAATGCAGCAAACGCAGGCTCGCCTGTGCAGTGACCCAGTGCCACGCGATCAACTTTCCATTTGTCATGCAAGGCTGTCACAATCCGCGCAATCTCCGACTCTGGAGTTGTGACCAAGTGGAGTCCCCCAACGATCGCATAGACGTGCTTGTCAAGCACCATCGACGCCTCAACGATCCGTTCAATTCCCGGATGCGAACATCCTACCACGAGGACCAGTCCTTTGGGTGTCTCAATTGTCAGCGAGAGCTCACGCAGCTCCAAGGTGCCCGGCGTCTGAGACACGGTTGCGATCACAGATACTCCTGGTGCAGCTTCCGTCACGCCATCAATTAGAACAAAATTGGCGCTTGGCCACGGCGTGCCGAAGGTCATCGTCTGCGGCGGCTTCCCATTGTAGTACCGCATATAATCCGGCAGTGAGGCGTCTTGGCGATAAAAAGTTCCAGGCATTGAGGCGCCAAATACTCCAAATCCCTCTTTTGGCGCGAAGATCTTCACCTGCGGGTTCACCGTCAAAAGGTAATTCATGCCACCCGTGTGATCTCCGTGCCGGTGTGAGATCACCGCGAAATCGAGCTTCTTGAGATCAACCCACGAGACCTTAACATTCTGAGCGAAGATCTCCGCATTGTTGCCAGTATCGAAAAGGATACGCTTGCCGCCGTACTCGACCAAAGCGGAGTATCCCCAATCCTTTTTCATGCCGGAGGGTTTGCCGAACGCGTCATAAAGGATTGTGACGCGATCCTGCGTCGGACTGGCGGATGTCCTCAGGGCCGCGAGGAACACAAGACCGATGATGAGTGTGGCACGAGTTACAGACTGCATGTTCTTCTCCTTTCACTGAGCCGACATACGGTTAGGGGTCTAACTAAACTAGATTGCATCTTGCAATCTATTCTGACTCCACAAAGGGAATCATGCGTTAAAACGCTGCACAGTGGCAAGCCACGTTTCGCCCAGTGACCAGAAAAACAGCGAACTCACCATTCGTTGAAATCGTCAATGTATTGGACGATGCGTTCGCCTTGATTCGCATCATGCGCGATCAAACTTTTTCTCCAATCTGATTCGTGTCTGTTAGTGTTCATTCGTGGTTGTAAAACGCTGGCGCTTCAAACTGGATCAAGCGAGGCAAAGATTCCGCCTCACTTCGACCGAAACACGAGTCGTCGCGTTCGTTGTCGCGGCGTTCGTGCTCGGTCTTGTGACAAAGTGTTATCGCGACGCCCATCCCTCACCTGCTACATCACAGTCTAATCTCGGCAGGACTTCACTCCGAATGGGTTCACGAGCAGTGCCACACGCGCTCACCGTTACACCGGCGCGCAGACAAACACGAAAATCTGCACGAACAAAGGAATTTAACTTATCAGATCCACTCTTGGAAAATGAGCAGAAGAAAGAGTAAGAAAGCAGAAGTCATTTTCCCTCTCGCGGGCGAACACACTGGCAGCGCATCGGACACGAGATCGGCGCCGCGCTTATCTTTGTGGAGCATGAGCAAAAGTAAGAGGAAGAGTAAGAAGACGGCCCGGTTCCCCGATTATCCTGTTTGCGAAGCCCTTGCCTTGGAGCTCCAGCCAGCGGAACATTGAGATATTGAAAGCGCGACTGGTCAAATTTGGCGAGATCGAGATCGAGGGAAAGTGCTATACGCATGATGTGGTGATCGACGGCGGCAAAGTGCGGAAACGGAAGAAGGGACCTTCCAAGCAATTCCGCGAAAAGTTCGGTCACACGCCGCTTTCGCCCGGGGAAGAAATTCCCTGGGGAGGCAAGCGGCTCATTGTCGGGACTGGCGCCCATGGCGCGCTTCCGGTAATGGACGAAGTCCTAGCGGAGGCGAAACGGCGCGGTATCGAGGTCATTGCGGCGCCAACATTGGAAGTCTGTAAGCTGCTGGAAGAAGTGAAGAAGGGCCAGGCTTACGCCATCCTGCATTGCACGTGCTAACCGGGGATTTGGGAGAACGCACGCCTGCGGCGATTAGAAAGTAAACTCACCATTCTTTGAAATCGCCCGCCTGCTCGTGCGCGTCGACCATGTTGCCCACCAAGTCGAATACGCCAATGACAGCATCATGTGAACGGCTGTAGAATTTGGCGTACCCGACAGCGTTCGTGATTGCGTACGGCTGCCATACCACAGGCGACCGTATGGCAGAATAGTGAAAATTAGATCCACGCCACGATGACCTTCACGCGGTCGTTTTCTGAAAAAATTTGAAGATTTCGACAACTTCGGCTCGCTGTTTCCGTAGAAAGAATGGATGGGAAAGGACACTAGTGAGCGCTGCCGCCAAATTGGGTTGACGTGCGATAAAAGCTCGCCCTTTGCATGATCTTTGTCATTCTCGGCCCGTGAGCGGCAATCTTTTTCGCTTGCGGACGCTGGTCACGTTCACTGGGCCGTGCCACTATCTTTGAACATGCTGGCGAAGCCAAATAAGACGGTGATTGAAGGCACTGTTCGAGCGATCGGGCCCGCGAGCGGTGGTCAGGGACACGAGATCGAAATCGAAGTGCATCGTAATCTCTCGCGTGGCAGAAGGGACGACTTCATCCAGCCCGTACAGGGGCAGTCCCTGCATCTCTTTGCGGCGCAAACGCCAGATGTGGCGATTGGCGATCGCGTTCGTGTGCAAGCGCGATTGCTGGCTGGGCCGTTCGGCGAGCGGACAGTTCTCGAACAACTCGATTCCCTGTCCCACCAAGCGTGATAGAGAGTTAGACCTCTGCCCGCAAGGTCACGATACCTCCGCTCATCGCGATATTTGTAAGCGCTACGCGTGAAGGAGACCCCACATTTGATCGGGTTGATGGCGTAGTATTGTCGTCAAGCGCCGCGACACGTTTATCGCCAGGGAAAAGGTCCCCGCCATCGCCTGAATTCTTGAGTAGTTCGAGATCCTTCTTTCCATCCGCCTGTAGGAGTGCCACGAGATAGGCGAGCGGATTGTCATTGTTTGACTGCCGCTCGTCGATATGCCAGACAGCAAGGCCTGAGCCCGGAAGCGAAGCATCGAGGCCTTTGGCCTGACGATTCTCGAGAAGGAAATATTCCGGCCCAGTTGCTCCTTTTGTCCAGAGTCGATAGCACTCGGTCTTTTTTTCCTCCAGCGTATCGAGTTGCAGCGATTTTTTTTTGGTAACCATCTTCGGTTTGATCCAACCGAGTTTTGAGAGACACCAACATGACATGCGCGCGGGACGCTTTCCTTGGTCTCCCCAAGATCCACCTGCCATGAGGCACCAATCACCGATTCCATGAGAGCGATACGTCGTGTCGTAGAGGTCGGGCAATCCAAGTAGGTGGCCGAATTCATGGGAAAAAACGCCGACGCGCCCGTCTTCCGGTTCGGTGGAATAGGCAAAGACTTTGACTCCCTGATTTACGAACGGCTGCGGAAGGGTCCACTTATGCGACCAGATCATGTTCTTTCGCTTCGTGGGATTCGGTTCCGCCTCCGCACCCCCGCCAGCGTGGATCAGAAAAATCGCATCTACAAGCCCGTCCTTGTCCGTGTCAAACCGCGTTAGGTTATCGTTCTGACAAAAAACCGTCAGGGCATCGTTGAGCAGCCCTGGCGTGTTTCGGGGATAATTAGTTCCGGTGCCGCTTTCGGTTGCTGTGTAGTAGCTGTAAGGCTGGGGGGCGCGCACGTAGCCGATGACTTCTCCGGTTACATCCAACGCCCCGTAGGAAAGCTGCCGATAAAAACTCGTCATCGAATTCTGGTTCGCTTTGTCAAAGAGTAGTTTTTCAAAATCCTTCGCCGGCCGCTCTCCTTTGTTGTCGGAAAAATCGACAAGCAGTGCAATTGCGTGCATCTTGCGTTTCTGCGGTTTCTTCGGCTCTGGACTGACGGGCTCCAAAGCAGGTCCACCGGTGGAGCGTTCGTAAGGTAAAACTAATCCGTCATTAAAACCGGGCCGCGCGACCGGAGTAGTCGCCACGATCCCCATGCGCCGCGCGATTTGCAGCTCCTGAATGGAGACAATGCTGTGCTCGTCGAACTGCTTTGCAATATTTTTTAAGACTTTCGGATGCGCTGTACAGGCGGTCGGCCCGAGAGCGTGCACTTGCGATTCCCCTTCTGTCAAGGTTAGACAGCGCCCTCTATGCACTCTATTTAATCCCTTTTTAATCCCTTTACGTAATTAAACTGCCTATCGGCATAAGGGTTGCGAACTATTTCGATCATTGGCCGTGTTGGCCGCGCCGCTTGTGTTAGTAAGGCGCGAAAACGAACGCGAAAGTATAGGCAAACTAACGACCTCAAGTTTTCAGATCGATTGTTGGAGCATGAGTAACAAAAACAGGCATCCATTTTCCGCATATCCTGTTTGCGAAGCGCCGCATTCCCGCAGATGATTTCAGGGTGACCGACTACGTTGACGCCTTCACGAAGCAGATTTGTGAAGTTATCGTAGGGAAGAATCAGGCGGTTAAACTCGCCGTCGCTTGTTTGCTCGCGCGCGGTCACCTCTTAATCGAAGACATTCCGGGCGTCGGCAAGACAACGCTCTCGCAGGCACTGGCACGTTCGTTAGCGCTCGCATTTCAGCGCATACAATTTACCAGCGACCTGTTGCCCGCCGATATTCTTGGCAATTCCATCTTCGATCGGGGCGAACAACGGTTCGTGTTTCATCGCGGCCCGCTTTTCGCGCAGATGGTCCTGATCGACGAAGTCAATCGCGCCACCGCCAAAACCCAGAGTGCGCTGCTGGAAGCAATGGAAGAACACCGCATCTCCATCGATGGCGTGACCTACGATTTGCCCGAGCCGTTCTTTGTGATCGCGACGCAAAACCCGCAACACGCAGTCGGTACTTTCCCGTTGCCTGAGTCTCAGCTCGATCGGTTTTTGATGCGCATCGAGCTCGGCGTTCCGGACCGGGCCAGCGAACGCGCCATGCTCCTGGGCATGGATCGCCGTGACATGCTCAAGGAGTTAAAACCGGTAATGAACCCGCGAACACTGCTTGAGATTCAAGATAATGTCCGAAAGGTGCACGCGTCCCCTGCTCTGCTCGATTATCTGCAGGATTTGCTTGACGCGTCGCGGCAACGTCACAGCACCGGTTTGTCACCGCGTGCAGGGCTGGCCCTGCTGCACGCCTCCCAGGCTTGGGCGTTGATGCAGGGACGCGACATGGTTCTTCCCGAAGACATTCAAGCTGTGGGGATCGCCGTGATGGCGCACCGGTTGGGACATGACATCGAACAACCCGGCCAGAGCGGACGCACGCTTGCTGATAATCTGCTTCGCAGCGTGCCGGTCCCGTGAAAGCGAGGAAACTTCCGCTTGTCTATCCGACTGCAGGTTTTGCCGGGCTGCTGTTTGTGCTCGGTGCGATGTGGTATGCGGCGTCGAGCCAAAATAACACGGCTGTTTATCTACTCTTTTTCACCTTAACGGCAGTATTTCTCGTTTCGATTCCGCACACTCTGATCAATCTCGCAGGTGTAACCGTAACAGTGGAATCCGTGCAGCCGGCGTTTGTAGGCCAGGAAGTTTCTCTTCCGCTCGAGATCATGAATGACTCACGCGCAACCCGGCATGGAATTGAGCTAGTCTTGTCCGGCTCGGACGGAGAGCATCAACGCATCGACTACATTCCAGCCCGTAAGGCAGCCCGCGTAGTGTTGCGGTTTCCTGCGCGGCAGCGTGGTGAACATAACGTAGAAACATTGTGCCTAACGAGTGCTTACCCGCTCGGCTTCCTTCGCTTTCTAAAGAAGTTTGCGCCTGCTCAAACCTACATTGTTTATCCCAAACCGGCGGGGGACGTGCGGCTGCCGTCAAGCTTCGTGCACCGGCGCGACGGACGGCCGCTGACGGAGCTTGGTGAAGGCGATGATTTTGCGGGAGTTCGCGACTATGTGCCGGGTGAATCTCAGCGTCATATCGATTGGAGAGCTGTCGCCCGCGGGCAGCCACTGATGACAAAACAATTCGCGGCTGAGGCAGAAGGCGTCCTGTATTTTGATTTTTCCGCTCTCCACTTTGCCAACGTGGAAGAAAGACTGTCGCAGTTAACGCTTTGGATCATCGAAGCAGAACGCGCCCGGCGTCCTTATGGTCTCCGTCTTCCGGGCAACGAAATTCCACCGGCTATCGGGCAACCGCATTTTCACCAGTGCTTGCAGGCGCTCAGTCTGTTCCAGTCAAAAGGAGTAAGAGCATGAGCATGAATAGAAGCGAGAGTAAGAGGGACAGGAGTATTCCACGGCGACCGCTGCTTTGGCTGGCAGCCGCATTGCTCTTCACGCTGCCTCCCATGTTTGGTTCTCTCGTGAGATGGGTTCCTTGTGTTTTTCTGTTGGCCCTTGCAATGAAATTCTGGATGGAGCCAAGGGGCTACCGGCTCCGCTTTGCAACGCTGAAGTTGATGCTGGCGGCGATGGGGCTCTTCGCCATCTTCGCAAGCTATGGATCCCTGAAAGGCATTGAGCCGGGTATCTCTCTCCTTGTTGTTCTCGTCTCTCTTAAAGTTTTGGAAGCACACACGGCGCGCGAGTTTCAAGTGATGGTCCTGATGGGATGGGTGCTCTGTCTTTGCGGCTTTTTCCTTTCTCAAGACTTCGTAATTGCTCTTTGCCTTCTGACCGCGTTCGCGTTGCTGCTGGTGGCGTTGATCCAATTTTATCGCGGATCGTCACCCGGTGCGTTCTGGCCTCCATTGGGGACAACAGGCAAAATTCTGCTTCAAGCAGCCCCGCTCATTATTCTGTTGTTCGTCTTGTTTCCCCGAATCAATACTGGCTTACGCGTTGATTTTCGCGCCAACCGTTTCGCAAGCACCGGATTCTCCGATCGACTCTCCCCCGGCAGCATCGCAGCGCTTGCAAATTCTTCGGAAATTGCCTTTCGCGCGGAATTTCCCGGCAGTACCGCGACGCCACCTGGTTCGATGTATTGGCGTGGCGTAGTCATGTGGCATTGCGATGGCATGGAATGGCGCGCGCCGTACGTGCCCGTATCAATCTCTTCCCGGGACCGCGGGACCAGGCAACGATTCACCAACAATACAATTCGCCAGCGGATCACGCTCGCCCCGCATGGCGCACGTTGGATGTTTGCGCTCGATCGGCCGTTTGAAAGCACACCGGGTGCGATCCTTGCGCGCGGCGACTATCTCTGGAGCGTTCAGATAATCCGGAAGGCGCGCCGATATGAAGTCGTTTCGTCTCTCGGCGCCGCCGGAAAAGATTTAACGCCAGGCGAACGGCGGGAAGCGCTCGAGGTTCCGCCATCGATTAGTCCGGCCGTGCGCGAGCTGGCACAATCCTGGACGACGCAGAACCCCAATCCGCGCGCTATCGTGAATAGCGCGCTGCAGTTTTTCCAGGCGCAAGGTTTTCGCTATTCGTTGACGCCAGGCGAATACAGAAAGAACGACCTAGAACAATTTCTCTTTCATCGACGGGTTGGCTTTTGCGAACACTACGCCGCCACTTTCGCTACTTTAATGCGACTGGCAGGAGTTCCTGCGCGGGTGGTCGTCGGATATCTGGGCGGCGAGTATAACGATCTTGGCCATTTCTTTCTCGTGCGACAGGCAGACACGCATGCGTGGTGCGAAGTCTGTCTCCCAGACAGTGGATGGACACGAGTGGATCCAACCGCTGCAGTTGCACCCGGAAGAGCGAGTCTCGATCTACACTCGTTTTTAGAGAGAGGCATCGCTTCAGGACAAATGGAAGCTCGCCGAGGCGGATTCTTCACGCAGTTAGCCCGGTCCGCATTATTCACCGATGCTCGCCTCGCGTTGGAAACACTCAGTTACGAGTGGGACACTCGGGTATTAGCCTTCGACGCAGACGTACAAGAAGTATTACTGGACTCAATGGGGCTCGCGAACCGCGGATCGCTGGTTCTCATTATCGAAATCCTGATTGTCGCAATCGCGCTGCTCGTAATCTATTTCGGCTGGATGCAATTGCGGACGCGCTCACGCGCGGACCGGGTAAAGGCGTTATATGAACGCTTTTGTCGAAAGACCGCCCGCTTGGGCGCGCGGCGCGACCCCTGGGAAGGCCCCTCAGATTTCTCAAGACGCGCCGCTGTGTTGTTGCCTAACGAATCGGAACGCATTCGCGAAATTTCGAACACCTACATCGCGCTGCGGTATGCGGCCGAACCCGGCGACGTAGCTCTCGATAAGTTTGTGAAAGAAGTGCGCGCATTCGCCGGCCATAGCCGTTGACCCCGAAAGAACATTTCCTGGGACGCTGCCCCAGGCTGCGAAATGAATCCTGCGTCTTTGGCGCTAAACCCACGCGAAAGCCTCGGAGTTGATTGCCGGCTCGATGCGCGTTTGATCTCGCTACAAATATTTTCCCGGAATCGGATGGTCCGTACTTTCTTGCTGCCAAAAGATCGTCACGATCCACCAGCGACTGCCGTCGTAAAATAGCTGAATGCTGTTAATCCCGCGCATGAACGGTTCGGGATCGTCCGGATTGTGGCGCGATTCATACGTGCTCCAGACGTGAGCGATATGTCCGAATTGTTCGGTACGCCGTGCAATTTCTTTTTCGAAAAATCCGTGCTCGGCAAAATACGGTTCCACGCGGGTGATGAAACCATCCACGTCCAGCGCTTGCGGTGCGAGACCACTATTCGTCCCCGGCTTTGCGGTGGGGATTAAACGCGCACCTGGATAATACAATGTCCGTTCCCGATCCCAATCGCGTTTCTGGCCAGCCGGTCCCGAAATCGAATCATAAGCAGCCCCAATAATCGCATCGATCGAGGCGACATCGGCGGGGTTGGCCATCGAAGATTCCATCCCTACTTGTTACTTGTTACTGGCTTGCGACCGCAAGTTTCCAGCACTTTCATTGCTGCGTTATGTCCTGGGATCCCGCTGACCGCGCCGCCGCGGTGGGCGCTTGATCCGCAGAGAAACACGTTTTCGTAATCAGTTTCGACACCCCAAGTTCCGACATGCTCTTTGCGCTCAGCAAAAGGAAACGTCGGCGCGCTTTGAAAAATGTTACCCTGAAACATCCCCAGCGCGTCCTCGATATCGACCGGACTTTTGCTTTCGATACAGAGGCTGCCATCACGCGCCACGGCCAGGCAATCCTCCAGCGGCTCGTCCAACCACTGATTGACGCTCTCGATGAATCTTTTCTCGGCATGCCTTCGCATGGTCCTGTTATCGCGCACAAACAAGTTCCATGGCGCATCCAGCCCGAACAACGTCATCGTATGGAAACCTTTCTCTCGCAGCTCTGGCGCAAGAATGCTGTCGTCGGTCAATGTGTGGCAATAAACTTCGCATGGTGCCTTGTTCGGCAGCCGCCCGCTACACGCTCGATCGTAGCTGGCATTCATTTGCTCGTAGCCTTCGTCGCTGTGAAAGGTCCCGCACCAAGCCTGGTCCGATGCATATCTCGTCGCCTTCAACTTCGGCAACCGTTGCAGGAGCATGTTGATCTTGAACACAGAACCTTCGTCCGTGGCATCCGGCTGGTACAACTGGCCGATATACTTTGCCAATACGTTGCGACCAAAATTTACCAGGAGATATCGCGCTTCGACGGTTTGTCGTTCTCCATCTTTATAAAATTCAACTGTTCGCTGCGCCCCGGCCAGGCCCACCGCGCGAAGGTCGACATTTGTCAATATTTCCGCGCCGGCATTACGCGCCGCTAGCTCCAGTTCGCGTACTACCGCGCCCATACCGCCGACGGGCACCTTCCATTCCCCTGTCTTGTTACCGATAAGATGATAAATGAAACAACGGTTCTGCAGGAGTGACGAATCGTGTGGATGCGTCAGGACACCGATCTTTGCATCGGTGAAAACAAGGCCGCGCACGAGATCGTTCTGAAAATACCGTTCGATTGCGGTTCCGAGCGGTTCCTCCACCAGACTACGCCAGGCTTCTCGGGAAGCATCATCGATATCAAAACGACGCCGGAGATCTGCCTTTGCACTCAGCGGTTCCAACATTGTGTCCCAAACGTGCTCCGCAAAAACGCGCGACAGATTGTAAAACTCTTTCATCTGCGTGAATTCCGTGTTGCTACCGGTTAGGTCGAACATCGACTGGCGGCCGACTTCCTCGTCCACGTTGCTTAGGAGCAAACCATCGTGTTGCCCGTGGTTGAGATAAGGCGTAAACGACGCCGTCGCGCGCCGGCGCAATTCAAGTTTCAATCCGAGGTCACGAATGATTTTCTCCGGCAACAAACTGACGAGATATGAATATCGCGACAGTTGCGCGTCGTAATCTGGAAACACTTTCTGCGAAGTGGCCGCGCCACCGATGTAATTGTTCTTTTCCAGAAGTAGAACACTGAGACCCGCGCGCCCAAGGTAGCTCGCTGCTACAAGCCCGTTGTGGCCTGCGCCGAGAATTACCACATCGTACTGCGATTTCATGGCCGCATGTTTACATCAAACATCGCAAAGCAAACATCAAACATTTCCTGACAGAAGACTTTGTGTCTATGGCACGCGAGCGCCATCGCGCAAAAGATTGTATTTAAGTATCGTTGGCAGAAATATGATGATAAATGTCATTGCTGCCACCTCTTTGCGCGAAGAATTTGAGTGTCATGAATGCACGAACAAACATCACGAATCGAAGATTACTAAATCCAACAGCGGAACTCGGCTTGCTGGCTGCAATTACGCTGGTGGTTCTGGGTCAACTTTCGGGTTCAAATCTAGCTAAAGCCCCGAGCGCGTCGGAAGGCAATCATGCTGCGGTCAAAATAAACCCGCTCAAGCCGCCCGCACAGGGCAGCATACCTGTTGCTTTTGTGATCTCGAACGGCGCACAAGTAATCGATTTCACCGGGCCTTGGGAGGTTTTTCAAGATGTGATGGTTCCCGGAAGAACGGATCATCCTTTCCACCTTTATACCGTATCGAAATCGACTTCGCCCATCCATGCGAGCGGCGGGATGAAAATTGTCCCCGATTACACCTTTGAAAATGCTCCGGCTCCGAAAGTAATCGTTATCCCCGCACAGAGTGAACCGAGCGAGGCGACGCTGGAATGGATTCGTAAATCGACAAAGACCTCCGACGTGACCATGTCGGTTTGCACTGGCGCATTTGTGCTGGCGAAGACCGGTCTTTTGTCGGGCAAACCAGCGACCACCTTTCACGGTGCGTTTGTTTCTTTCGCCAATGAGTTTCCGGATATTCACCTCAAGCGCGGAGCGAGGTTCGTCGAAGATGGAAACCTTGCCACCGCGGGCGGACTTTCCTCCGGCATCGATCTGGCCCTCCGAGTGGTCGAGCGCTACTTCGGCCACGAGATCGCGCAGAAGACCGCTTATAACATGGAATATCAGGGACTCGGCTGGATGAATCCCGATTCAAATCAGGCTTACTCCGCGATTCCGGTTTCCACGGCTGAACACCCGCTCTGCCCAGTCTGTGGAATGGATGTCGATCCCGCCAAAGCGCCAAAATCAGTGTTTAAAGGCGCGACCTACTATTTTTGTTCCGATAGCGACAAGAAAACATTCGATGCCGCGCCGGATAAATTTGTGAACACCGACAGGAAAAGCTTGTGACGCTTCTTGAGACAAGTGAGGAATCGATGAATCAAAGTCCGCCTCGCGCGACACGCCGAATCGTTTTCGTGGCTGCGCCCGGCACCGAGATCCTCGACTTGGTCGGACCGCTGCAAGTCTTTGCGCGGGCGTCGGACATCTTCGTCAGGCAAAATCCGGGCGCATCACCAATCTATTCCGTTGAAGTCGTGACTACTTCCCCTCACCGCTCAGTTGTCGCGAATTGCGGTTTGCGGATCGTGGCCCACAAGACGTTTCGCCAGCTGCGCGGAAACATCGACACTTTGCTCGTAGCCGGCGGCAGCGCGATTGAGAATGATGAAGTAAACGCTCAGGTAATCCGCTGGTTGAAGACCCTCGCCGGACGGATTCGGCGAATCGGATCGGTGTGTACCGGCGCGATGTTGCTGGCGCGAGCCGGTTTGCTTGACGGCCGCCGGGCCACAACGCATTGGAGTTGGTGCGAGGTTTTGATCAGGCGTGCGCCGCGCGCACAGGTCGATCCTGATCCAATATTTGTTCGTGACAAAAATATCTATACGTCAGCGGGCGTCACAGCCGGGATGGACCTGGCCCTGGCGTTGGTGGAAGAAGACCATGGTTCACGACTTGCATTGCAGGTCGCGCGCAATCTGGTGCTCTATTTGCGCCGGCCGGGCGGCCAATCGCAATTCAGCGCCGCGTTATCACTGCAACTGACCGACCGAAAACCATTACGCGAACTCGAGTCATGGGTGCTCGATAACTTAAACAAACCGCTGACTGTGCCGGTGCTGGCGCAACGCGTGGCGATGAGTCCGAGAAATTTCGCGCGCGTCTTCACCAAAGAATTGAAAACCACGCCTGCGAAGTTCGTCGAGCGTCTTCGCGTCGAGAGTGCGCGTCGCCGACTGGAAGAAAGTCAAAACAGCATGGAGTCGATCGCAAGCGAGTGCGGCTTCGGAAACGTGAATTCAATGCGCAACGTTTTTCAACGAGCGCTAAAGATTGCTCCGGGGCAGTACCGCCGTCATTTCCGCCACGTGAAACGTCAACCGAAAGCAAAGATCAAAAGTTGACGAAAGGTTTAACGCAATTTCTTCGGCACCTGATTGGCACTAGGTCTGCCAAAATCCGGCAATCCTATCTAGTTTTTGTAAGGGATGGCTAAGCGCAGCGATTGTTCTCGGTGTGTTCCTTTTCCGCTTTCCACTTTTCAGTGTCTCGAATCGAGACGTAAATTGCAGACGACGAATGAATCGCGGCAACATTTTCGCCGAGTTAAAACGGCGCAACGTTTACAAGGTCGCCGTCGCTTACATCGTGGCTGGCTGGGCGCTCGCCCAGGGAATCGCACAGGTCTTCCCGGTCTTCGACGTTCCGGATTGGATCGTCCGACTGATTGTTGTTTTAATTGTCGTCGGCTTTCCCTTCGCGCTGATTTTCGCTTGGGCATTTGAGATCACGCCCGAAGGAGTCAAACGCACGGCAGAAGCCGACGCAATGCCGCGATCGGCGCGGCCGATGAATCGTGCTTGGATTTACATCGTCGTTGCCGGGGCAATGATCTCAGTCGGGTTGTTCTTCCTCGGTCGCTACACGGCCGGAAACAGAATCACGTCCTCGGACGAAAAGAAATCGATCGCCGTCCTGCCGTTTGCGAGTTTGAGCGACGACAAAAATGACGCTTACTTCGCCGATGGCGTTCAGGACCAGATCCTGAACAACCTGGCTAAGGTCTCCGATTTGAAAGTGATCAGCCACACCAGCGTGCGCCAATACAAGACGGGTGCCGAACGCAACATGCGCGAAATCGGCCGACAGCTCGGCGTCGCTTATATCATGGAAGGCTCGGTCCAGCGCGCTCGTGATCGCCTTCGCATCAACGCGCAACTGATCGATGCACGCACCGACACTCACATCTGGGCCGAAACTTACGATCGAACCGCGGCCGATTTGTTCGCAATCCAGAGTGAGCTGGCCCAATCGATTGTCACTCAGCTCAAGGCCAAACTTTCGCCGCAGCAGAAGGCGGAAATTGAAGAGCGCCCGACTCAAGACCTGGATGCGTTCGAGCTCTACCTCCAGGCAAAGGCAATCATCGACAGTTATGTTAACGCGACCGACGTGCGGGCAGCATTGCTTCAGGCGCTAAAATCACTCGATGAAGCGATCCAGCGCGACCCGAACTTCGTCTCTGCATACTGTTACGCAGCGCGCGCGAACGATCTGCTGTTCTTTTTCGATCTCGATCCAACACCGGACCGCATTTCCCGCGCCGACGCCGCGGTCAAGGCAGCGCTCCGTCTGCGCACCGATTCAGCTGAGGCGCATTTCGCCCGGGCCGATTATCTCTTCCGGTGTTTGCGCGATTATGATCGCGCACTGGAAGAACTCGCGATCGCGCGGCTGGGTCTGCCGAACAGCACCCCGTTTTTTATTCTCTCCGGCTACATCACTCGCCGCCGCAACCATTTTCACGAAGCCGAACGTGACTTCTCCACCGCCTTCGCGCTCGATCCGCGAAATCCAAATGCTTACAATCTTCTGGCCGACACCTACGTCCTGCAACGCAGGTTTCCTGAAGCGGTCCACGTTTATGACAACGTCCTTGCCGCCGGTGAACAGACGCCAATCGTCCGGTTCCGGCGCGCCTCATGCATCTTGTGGAGAACCGGCGACACTGGACCGTTCCGCGAGATTCTGACGAAATATCCAGACATGGAGTTTGCCGGTGGCCAAACGCCGGCTCGCTCCTGGATGGCCATACTCGACGGCAATTATGCCGAAGCGGAACGCGTCCTGACTGCTTCGGCTCGGCAGGATTTTCAAGACATCGACTTCAGCTTTTATTTCCCGAAGAGTTGGTATCAAGCGATGGTCGCGCGCGCGAAAGGCGATTCAGCGCGTGCGACAGCTGCATTTCGCGAATGTCGAGAAATTCTCGCGCAGCGATTGGTCGTGAAACCCGAACACGCGCGAACGATTGCTGTCCTCGCTCAAGTCGATGCAGGACTGGGTCAAAAGGATTTGGCCATTCGCGAAGCCCAACACGCGATCGATCTCATGCCGATTTCGAAAGATATTTACGATGGCGCGTTGGTCTTGGAAGGTCTCGCCCAGGTTTACGTTTGGAGCGGCGACCGCGATCGCGCGATTGAGTTAGTCCAGAAACTTCTGACGATACCGGGCTACATCAACTACGGACGGCTGAAGTTACACCCACTGTGGAGCCCGCTCCGCGGTGACCCGCGATTTGAGAAAATTGTGAATGCTTTGGCTCCAAAATAAATTCGCTTATCTGTCCTACCTTCCAGCTTTGCTTAGTCAGTAAAGCGCTGCATTTGGCGCGCCTGACCACTTCCGCCATGTGAAACGTTGATTCAAGACCAAGCGATAGGAAGTATCCGGGTGTGTGTCACATCAACGTCTGCATCAGAAGACTTCCACTTCGACAATATCTCGATCTTTGACGCCATACGTCTCTCTGATCCCGACATCCGTTGCGACTTCAAGAATTCTCTCTGGCGAGTCACCGAACTTTCCGTGGTCTGTGTCCGGCCGAAGGATCAAAGCCTTTCTGCCAAATATCCTGCACGGAGCCAGGCTCACCGAGACTCGTCCGCCATATTCTTCCTTTTCAAGCCGAATGCTATCGTTTGGCGTTGGAAAGATTGCGTCGGTGAGGTAAGTGTCCCTGGATACAGTTTCATCCCTGTCTTTTGCGTGTAGTAAGACTCCAGTTTAGCAAGCCAGAACGAAAAATTGCCTTTGCCTGATCGAACGATGCCTCGCAGGAGGGTCATAAAGTGAGCGCCCTTGTTTATGTTATTGACGAAGTCAACATGCTTGATGTCACTAGACCTTGCACTCGCCAATTCATGCTTGCACTGACACTCGCAAGGCAAAGGTTCTAGCTGATGGCCGCATTTGAGTATCTCTCCGTTCTTATCTCAATCATTCTCGCCCTGGGTATGACGCGAGTGCTGGGCGGCGTGGGCGAAATGCTGCAAGCCCGCTCCCATCGGCGGATCTACTGGGTCCATGTCATCTGGATCATTAATCTCTTCCTCTACCTGGTGATCGCCTGGTGGATTTTCTACCGATGGCGCAATCAGCAGCCATGGACTTTTTTTCTGTTCGTTTTTGTCCTTATCTCGCCAACCGTCTTGTATTTGGCGTCACTCTTATTGTTTCCGCGGGAAAGCGACGTCGATCGTGCCGTCGATTACAAGACGCACTACTATGCGAATCACCGCGCGTTTTTTGTCCTTTTCGGGCTGTTTACGCCGGTCGATATTGTTGATTCGCTGCTGAAAGGCGTCCCTCACTTTCTTGCACTAGGACCAGTATACTTCGTTAGTGGCCTGCTCTATTTCG
>WNGC01000744.1_pt1 | contig 19382 bp, 19 predicted proteins | sample 5400051 | NCBI WGS metagenome assembly WNGC01 (sample SAMN13153368, study PRJNA577476) | soil metagenome | isolation source: 20 cm soil or saprolite under grassland replicate 2 | place: USA:California | collected 2016-06-15
GTGGGCTTCGCGGAGAAACATCGCCTCCCCAGTTTTTTGCGCCAATTCGGGTAGACCTGCTGGTGGTACCAGTACGATGTCGTTGGACGATCCGGCGCGGGCGCCTTGAGTCCCAATAGCCGCGCTTGCTACAAGCGTTATCGCCAAGCGACGAATGAGGTTCGACCATTGCATGCTTACTTCTTGATACATGGTTTCAGAACTCCAGACAGTAGTAGTTGAACATCCAAACTCGCGTCCTTCGTGCACGGGACTGTAGATTCGCCGATCCGCGCGCCGTCGAAGTCGCCGTGCTTGTTCAGAGAGACTGTCGGCGCGGCTTTTTTATTCCCGCGCGGCGCTCGGTAAGACCGATGGCCGATGCGAGCTGCCCTGTCAGTGAGCAGGAGAACGTGCGAGTCGGCCAGACGCTGGCGGGATCGGCGGTATCAGCCGCGACGATGACCGGATGGTGTTTAGTGCACTGGTGCCGACGCTGGTGTGGCGGAGGCCCGGCATCGCAGGCGTGTCGCCAGCTTGGTCAACGCTGGTGATGGGCACCAGAAACCGGTAGCCCCGGGTTGCGTAACGTTAGCCCGGATGCTGTACTCGAGACGCTCAAGCGGCGAGCGCATGTGAGATTGCAGAGATGAAACACCTGACCGCCCTCTGGACTGCCGTGTTGTTCGGTTTATTGACCACCGCGTACGGACAGACTGCCGGGAACATCTATCAGGCGACGCTCGGCGAATCCGGGCAACGAACCGTCGAGGTTTCGACGCAGCAGCTCAGAGGCATTCTCGCTGACATGAGCGCGGTAGTTCTCGACGCGCGCCCCCTCCGAGAGTACGCGATCAGTCACATACCGGGTGCCAAGAACGTCGCCGCAAAGCCCGGCGTTTCCATGTCGGCCTACGTTTCCGATGTTGCGGAAGTCGGTCGGTTGCTCGAGGGGAAGAAGCAGACCCCGCTTGTACTTTACTGTAACGGTCCCTACTGCGGTAAGAGCAAGCGGCTTGCCGAGGAGCTCCTCGCGGCGGGTTACACCAACGTTCGTCGCTATCAGCTCGGTATCCCAGTCTGGCGCGCACTGGGCGGCGTGACGGAGATAGAGCCGGACGGGCTCAGGTACGTCGCCGCTAACGATCAGACCGCAGTCCTCGTCGATGTCCGCGAAGCCGAAGACTTTCGCAGTGGCTCTCTTCCGAACGCCCGAAACATCCCGCGAAGCGGCGTGTTGGAGGGCAAGGACTTAGGGGATGTGAAACGGGCGAAGGACGATGGAAGACTGCCCATGCAAGACCACAATACCCGGCTCATTGTCATCGGACGAGATGTTGCCGAGGCCCGCTATGTAGCCGAAGCGCTCGTACGCGAGGCGTTCCAAAACGTGGCCTACTTCCACGGAAGTTTTCAAGACGCACAGGCTGCGCTGAAGCCCTGAGGGTCGGGCCGCCGGGGCCCACTGTGGGCAGATAATTTGAGCACTACTTGAGGACATTAGTTACGGCAGCGCTGAACTCCTGCGGGTTCTGCAGCATGCCGAAGTGACTGACGTCCGGGAGAATGATGAGCTTCGCTCCCGGGATGGTCCTGGCCAGATACTTGGTGTGCTCAGGCTTGATAGCCTCGTCGTGAGCGCCATCGACGATGGCGGTTCGCACCGTAATCCGCTTGAGCTGCGCGGCCGTGAAATTCGGCTGCTGCGCCCACATGGCCTGGATCTGCGCGAGAAAGGTGTCGTAGTCCTGGGGGGTGGGGGACAGCTGGCGGTACTCTCCGCGCGTACGTTCTATGTAGCTCGTCCAGGTTGCGTTGCCCTCCATGTCCGGCCGCGCACCGGAAGGGTCCGAGTTAGCCCCGTAAGCAAACAGCCGGCGCAGACGCTCAGGGTGCCGCATCGCGATCGCGAGTCCGATGATCGCGCCATCACTCCAACCGACCAGATCAACTTTCGTCAACTTGAGGTAATCAAGTAATGCGAGCACGTCGGAGGCCATGAGCTCGTAGCTGTAGGGCTCCGCGGTGCGCGTGCTGCGGCCGTGACCACGACTATCGGTGACGATGACCTCGTAGTGACTTCGCACCAGGATCGGAATGACTTCACCCCAATAGTTCGAGTTGCCGAGGCCTCCATGCAGCAGCAGGACCGGCGAGCCTTGACCAAAGACCGCGTAGAACATTCGGATGCCGTTCACGGGGGCGTAGCCGCTCTTGGCGGGAGCAGGCAGGGACGGGGTTGGCGGCAAGCTCTGCCAAGGCTCGCCAGCCGCGCCTCCGGTGGCTGCCGCAAGCGCGCCGCGTGGCCCCGCGAACAGCGCGAGGCACGCGACACCGATCGCGAGGCAGCGGCGAGCGACAGTGACGAAGCCGATGAGCTGATAGTAGCGAGTTATTGCTGAGATAAACCTTCGATATTTCATAGTATTATCGGCAAACGGTCTGCTCCGGAGCGGCTGTTCTATCATAAAGCCGTTCTGCCGGGTGTAGCGGGTGATCCGACCGCACAGGCTCTTGGATGCTCGGGGAGACGTCATGTTTCTCAAGAATTGCTGGTATGTGGCCGCCTGGGATTACGAACTCATCGACGGCAAGATGTTGGCCCGCACGCTGCTCGGCGAGCATGTGCTGCTCTATCGAGGCGACAGCGGCGAGGTCATCGCGCTGAACAACCGTTGTCCGCATCGCGGCGCACTCCTATCCGAGGGACGCCGCGAAGGCGACAGCGTGCGCTGCATGTATCACGGTATCAAGTACGACCACACCGGCAAGTGTGTACAGATTCCCGGCCAGGACATGATTCCGCCCAAGCTGCGGGTGCGGACATACCCGATCGTGGAGAGTAGCCATATCATCTGGATCTGGATGGGTGACCCGGCGCGCGCCGACCGTGCCCTGATTTCCGAATTTGCTCCGCTGCACGACCCTAAGTGGAAGGGGCTGCCGGCCTACCTCCACTACGATGCCAACTACCTGCTCATCGTCGACAATCTCAGCGATTTCTCGCACCTGGCGTTCGTTCACACCAACACGCTCGGTGGTACAGAGGAGTACGCATACGTCACCAAGCCGACCGTGGTCGAGAAACAGGAGCGTGGCTTCCGCGTAGAACGCTGGCACATGAATAGCGAGTCACCGCCGTTCCACAAGAGAGTCATTCGCGACAAGGATGCGAAGGTAGACCGGCGCAATCACGTGACCATGCTCGTACCGGGCATTTTCTATATGGAGACTATGTTCGCGCCCGCGGGTCAAGGCGCCGAGACGGGCAAAGTCCAGAATGCGCGCGAATATCGCAACTGTCAGTACATGACGCCGGAGACCGAGCGCACGACGCACTTCTTCTGGGTGTACCTCAACAATTTCGAGGGTGACGACTCCACCATTTCCCGATCGCTCCTGGACAGCCTGATCGAAGGGTTCATGGAGGACAAGGCGATCATCGAGCGCCAGCAAAAGACCTTCGAGGAGGATCCGGGCTTTCGACCGCTCGCGATTCTGGCTGACGCGCCGCTCGCGCACTTCAGACGCGTGCTGGAAAAGCTCATCGAGGCCGAGCAGGCCGAGGCCAACGCGAGCGCCGCGCCTGCTGCTGCGCGCGCCACCTCGCTCGCGTAGCAGCCCTGCGTTCACACGCGGGCTGCGCGTGGCGGGCAACGTCCGTCATGCCCGGGCGACGTCGCCCCGAGCCGCTTTGCCCGAGATCAGCCGCCACCCAGCGTCGAGTTCAACGTGGCCGGTCTCAGGAGTACAGCACCGTGCAAGTCGTGAACGTCGCGCTGTAGGTCCGCGTCAATTATCGCGCCATCTGCTCTGTAGCCGACTCGAGAAGGCTCGCTCGTGTCTCGCGGACTTTGACGAGCGGAGGACGGCGGTAGCTGGCGACTTCCGCAGCGGTGAAGTCTATGAAATCGGCGGGCACAGCACGTGCGCTGAGGTTGCGCACCATCCAGTTGAGGACCTGCGCCAGCTCGAGATCGGTGAGTGGCGACTGTGAAGCACCCGGCACCTGCACCAGAAACCGTCGGCCGGCAGCGCTGCTGGAGAGAGTGACGAGTGAGTCACGCATTGAGGGGACCTTGCCTGCCGCACCGGAGCCATCAGGCAGATGGCACCCCATGCAGTCGAGCATGTAGTTCGCTTGCGCCACTGATGTGAGCACAACTGACGGCTCCGCCCACGATGACATGACCAGGCATATCCAGGCCACACCGAATCCGGCCACGTATGCGCCGCGCTTCACTTCGCTATGCCGACAATGCGCGCCGTGGAGCAGTGATAGGAAATCCCTACCTTACTACCCGCGCACCAGTTGTAGTCATTCGATTTGTAGGGCATATACAGCGGCTTGTCGTCTTCGTTGCGATTGCACAGGCAGCGGCCGCACTCGCTCTTACCACAGCAGTCGTTGTAGGAGATGATGTAGTCATGCCCGTCGGCCGGATTGTGACAGGTCCCGACCCAGGTGATGGCCGAGGGCTCGGTGCCCGGCGGGCAGCTGTGTGCCGAGCCACCGCAGCAGGCGCACAGGAATCCGTCGATGGCGCAGTGCCGCCAGTACTCACAGGTCTGCGGGTCGCCGGGATCAGCGCCAGTGCCGGGCGAGGCTCGAGCGGGCGACTCACCGCGCGCCACCGGCAACAGCGGCACGCTCGCAGCGCCGAACATCAGGGCACCAATACTGCCGATGAAGCTCCGCCGGGAGACCCGCTGCGCCATGTCACGTGCCAGCCGTTCTACCCGGGCGTCGATCGAGCTGCGCCGGTCAGGCATTCGCGTGGACCTTCAGGGGGTAACCAGGACGGTGGGAGTGAGTCCCAGCGGGTCCACGCTTCTCAGGTACTTGCCGGAAGTCGCGTCGTAGATGTCCAGTCGGTTGTTTTCGAGCGAGCACGCGAACAGCAGCGGCTGCGGGTCTTGCGACACCTGGATGGAACCGACCTTATTGCGCATGGCAACGGTCTGCACTCTCCTGTGGGAGACGAGATCATAGACCCAGACCTGCTTGCCGAGGTCCTTGTGCGTCTCCGGCCCACCCTGATGCACGATCGCGAACAGCCGGCCGCTGCCGCCATGCACTGCAAGATGCTGCAGTCCGCCGGTACGCCAGTGCTGCGTAAGCTCCTGCGGCGTGAACAGCGGCCAGGTGGGAGCCGCTTCGACTCCGGTGGGGGTGCTGCGAAGCGGATGCAGCACCCCTTCGAAGGATGCGAACAGCCAGGTGTCTCCCCGGCGTACACCTTTCTCGGTAAGCGGATCGTTCAGCACATCGATGAACGCGGCCGTACGGGCGCTGCGGGCCACCTTGCCCTCGTCCGTCAGCGTGGTGACAAGGAGCGCACCATCGCCGCAGATCGAGAAGAACGTTCGCGGGCCAGTGGGATAAACGAGCGCGCAGCCGGCGATCTCGACCTCGCCCACAAACTTCCTCGAGCGCGTATCCACGACAGTGAGCGACTGCGCCGGGGTATAGTTGTAGATGAGCAGGAAACGATCATCATCGGTCAGGGCCTGCGCGCCGGGCATGGGCATGACCGATGCTCGCTTCGGGGGAATCTCGATCTCTGCCACAGGCACGAGGCGCGTGGCATCGTAGATCGTCACCACATCGGTGCGTGTCCCGCGGCTACCGCGAGAGAAATAGCTCTCCGGCGAGTAGATCAACCCCCGAGCTTTCGGGGCAACGACCCCCGTGAACGAATACCCGGTGCTCAGCATGCCGAGCATCTTTCCGCTGTCACCGTCTACCAGAAACGCCCTGCCGTCCGGGAACGCGAAGAAGGCGACGTCATTGACCCACACCCAGTGGGGAGAGGCAGAGGGAAGCGGCTCGATGGTGCCGGCAGGATCGGGTGGGAGCTGTGCCCAGGCCGTACCTCCGCATACCGACGCCGCGAGAGCGAGCGCCGCGCAGGCCCCCGGGCGACCGCGCGGCTGGATCCCATCGCGGCGGCGGACCGCGCGGTGCTCAGAAGTGCTCACGGATCTCGACGCCGATGGTGCGGGGCTGATTGAGGAACAGCCGGGGCCGGCCGGGGACTTCCGCGGCAATCGAACGGTTATCGCCCAGGTTCGTCACCGTGTTGCTGAGGTTCTTGCCGACCAGCGCGATCTCGGTCGCTCCGCTGCTGAGCGCGAGGCGTGCATCAAGCAGGCGGTAGGCCGGCCGCTCGCGCGGTACCGGGCTGCTGTTACTCGAGCTGAAGCTGCTGCCGACGTAGGAGTAGTCGACCTCGCCCATGAAGCTCCAGGCGTTGCCGATCGGCATCGTGTACGACAGCGCGCCGTTGCCGGTCCAGTTCGGCACGTCGAACACCGGTGAGCCGACCGCCTGCGCCGATTCGCCCGCCTCGGTGATCTTCGCGTCCTGGTAGCCGACCCCGAGAGAGGCCTGCAGATGCTCAGTGGCGGCCGCGTGCAGCTCCAGCTCCCCGCCCTTGCTCTCGGCTGCGCCGGCATTGGCGATGAACTGGAAGCCGCACGGCAGCAGAACCGCCTGCTGGATGTGGGGCCACTTTATATAGAACCCCGCGGCGTTCAGCGTCAGGCGGTGATCGAGCCAGGCGGTCTTGGCGCCGAGCTCGTAGTTCCACAGCGAGTCGGAATGGAAGCTGCGGGTATCGTCGAGCGTGATGTTGGGATTCACCTGCGCCAGCGCCGCCACGCAGTCGTTGGGCGTGCCGGGCGTGCCGGGCGGCACGATCGGCACGACCCCGCCGGGCCGGAAGCCCTTGGCCGCGAGCCCATACACCATCTTGTCCGGGTCGAAGTGGTAGTCGAGCTCGAACTTCGGGTTGGTGCCGGTCTCGCTGTCGGTGACTTCGGGGCTCAGGATCTTGCCACCGCCCACCGCCAGCCCCTCCTCGAAGCCGAAGGAGGTGGTCTTCACCTGGTACCAGCGCAGCCCGACGGTAGCCTTGAGCGCCTTGGCGATGTCCCAGGAAAACTCGCCGAACACCGCCGGCTCCTTCACGTCGGTATGGAAGTCCTGGGCGAACACCAGGTTCGGGAAACCGTCGGGGTTGTTGGGCGGGCCACCGGTGAAGATGGCATCGAGCCCGGGCACCTCGGAGGGCGGGTACAGCGAGGCGAACGGCACGCGGCCGTGAAAGTCGGAGAAGAACGCCCCGACCACGAACTGGATCGGGCCTTGGAGCTGCGAGGCGAAGCGCGCCTCCTCGACGAAGCGCTGGTAGTCCTTGATCTCCTCGATCGGGCCAGGCTGCGGGGGATTGCAGTAAGGGGTCCCCGCTGGCGGCCCCGGTCCATTTGGCGGGTAGCAGCTCCCCGAAGTGATCGCGGCCCAGATGAACTCGGACTGGTCCTCGTGCTCGTCGACCTTGCGGTCGAAGTAGGCGGTCGAGGACACGAACTCGCCGACGCCGGTCTTCCAGTGCAGCGTGAGGGAATACAGACCCCAGAAGTCGGAGCCGCCTTCGGGTACGTCGAAGAAGCGCGCCTGCGTGAAGTCCGTCGTGCGCAGCGGCTGCGGTAGGTTGTACGGGCCGGACGGCGCGGGAAAGCCGATGTCGCCGGGCAGGCTGTTGAAGTCCCCGAGCGGCAGGCCGTTGTAGTCCGCCCGCTGCAGCATGGCGCGCGGGGTGATGGTGAGATTGTCGTTCACCTTGATGGTCAGGCTCGCCGAACCACCGTAGGTATTGAGGTCGGCGACGTTGCCGACGGTCGTGCGCCCGGTGGTGGACAGCGGGAGGCAGGTGACCAGGGCGGTCGCCGGATCGGTGCACCAGCTGCGCTTGAAGTAGCCCGCCTGGTCGTCGTAGAAGCCGGTGAGGCGCAGCGCGATCCAGTCGGCGCCCAGTGGGGTGTTGAGTATCCCATCGGCGGTGTAGTTCGGGCTGTCGGTGCGGTCGGTGTTCGAGACGCCGCCATGCAGGGTGGCGGAGAACCGCTCCATGTCCGGGTCCTTGGTGATCAGGCGCACCGTGCCGCCCATGGAGCGCGCGCCGTACAGGGTCCCTTGCGGGCCGCGCAGCACCTCGATGTGGTCGATGTCGAGCACGCGCGGGTCGAGCGAGTCCGGCAGTATCACATCGTCGATGTAGAAGCCGGTGACGTTCTGGCCGGAGATGCCGCGGATCGAAACCGCGCGCGCCGTGCCGACGCCATCGCCGGTGGGAGCGAAGGCGAGGTTCGGCACCTTGGTGGCGTAGTCGAAGAAGCTGGTGATCGACTTCTGCTCGAGCGCGGCGCTCGAGAAAGTGGTCATCGACATCGGCACGGTCTGCTCGCTCTCCGAGCGCTTCTGCGCCGTGACGATCACTTCCTCCAGCCCGCCCGCCTGCGACGTCGGCTCTGCGGCCGCGTTCGCCGCGGCAGCCGTGGCCAGCCATACACCTGCGATCAACACGATCCGCGGCTCATGCATGCTCATGGCCTCTCCCCTCCAGCAGCTCTTGTTGCAGCGCGCCGCGGGTACCGCCCCGCAGCGACGCATCGTCTTTGTCTCCGGAATCACGATCGGCCCGGGCCGGCCGCCGGCCCGGCTCGTGCGCTTCCAGCGTCGCGAGCAGCTGATCGAGCGCCTGCTGGAAGCGCTCGCTGAATTCCTCGCCGATCTGCCGCTCGATGCGGCGGTAGGTCGCATCGATCTGCGGCGCCATGCGCGCCGCCATGGCGCGTGCGCGCCGCGTCAGTGAGACACGCACGCGTCGCTGATCGTGCTTTAGTCGCTGGCGGGCGACCAGGCCTAGCTCTTCCATGCGCGCCAGCACGCCGGCCATGCTGGGGCTCGAGATGCGGCACAGCTCGACGATCTCCCGAGGCTCGAGCGAGGGCTTCTCGTAGAGCACGCGCACGATGCGCCATTGCTGTTCGGTGACGCCGTTGACGTTCAGGATCGGGCGGAAATGCGAAATGACACGCTCGCGTGCCTGTAGCAGCAACAGTGGCAGGTTGCGATGGTGCAGCCTGGTTGTTTTTGCGGTCATCGACAGGCTCGTCCCGCCCCGGATGGGCATCTCGCCGCGGGATACTCACATATCAGTGCATGATTTGCTAATCTATTAGCGAATTTTCCCAGCCGCTCGAGGCCGGAGATGCCGCTCGGCCCGCGTCCCGCCGTGTCCATGGATGTGCCGCCCTACGGTCTGTCGGGAACGCTCTACGGCGCGCTGCTCAACCATCAGTCGGCGCTGCAGGCGCTCGGCGAGGCCATCAATCACCCACCGTACCAGCGGGCGCCGCAGGCGCCGGTGCTGTACCTGAAGCCGCGCAACACGCTCGCGGCCGGCGGCGAGCCGGTCACGGTGCCCACGGGGGTGGCGGAGCTGGAGATCGGCGCAACACTGGGACTCGTCATCGGCCGCCCGGCCTGCCGCCTCTCGGAAGAGCGCGCGCTCGAGCATCTCGCCGGCTATCTGATCGTGAACGACGTCAGCATTCCCCACCAGCCGTATTACCGGCCGTCGATCCGCTTCAAGGCGCGTGACGGCTTCTGTCCACTGGGCCCGCGCGTCGTGCCGCGCGCGGCGATTGCGAACCCCGATGCCTTGACCATACGTGTTTATCTCGATGGCGAGCTGAAACAAACTGCTACGACGGCGCAGCTGGTTCGGCCGGTGGCAAAACTGCTGGCCGACGTCACCGACTTCATGACGCTCTCGCCCGGGGACGTCCTGGCCGTGGGCGTTGCCGCGCCCGCCCCACGGGCGCGAGCGGGCCAGGTGGCGCGCATCGAGATCGACGGGCTCGGCCGGCTCGAGAACCCCTTCGTGGACAGCGCGGCATGAAGCTGGCGCGCGTCGCCTGCGCCGGGGCAATTCACGCAGCGCAACCGCAGCAGCTCTCCGACGGGCGCCCGGGCGTGCGGCTCACCGACGGCCGCACGCTCGCCGAGGACGAAGTCGTGTGGTTGCCGCCGCTCGAGGTCGGCACGATCCTGGCGCTCGGCCTCAACTATGCGGCGCGCGCGAAGGAGCTGGCCTTCGGCAAACAGGAGGAGCCTCTGGTATTTCTCAAAGGTCCGGGGACGCTCCTCGGGCACCGTGGCGTCACACGCCGACCGGCCGGGGTGAAGTTCATGCATTACGAGTGCGAGCTCGCCGTGGTCATCGGCCGCAGCGCGCGGGGTGTGCGCCGGAGTGAGGCTCTGGAACACGTGGCCGGCTATTGCATTGCGAACGACTACGCCATTCGCGACTACCTCGAGAACTGGTACCGTCCGAACCTCCGTGTCAAAAACCGCGACGGTGCCACGGTGCTGGGACCCTGGCTGGTCGATGCCTCGGACATTCCCGATCCCGCGAACCTCGGCCTGCGTACGTACGTGAACGGCAAACTGACCCAGCAGGGCAATACACGGGACATGAGTTCCGATGTCCCGGCGCTGATCGAATACCTGAGCTCGTTCATGACCCTGACCGCAGGTGATGTCATCTTGACCGGGACACCCGCGGGCGCGGTAAATGTCGAGGTCGGGGACGAGGTCGTCTGCGAGATCGAGGGCCTCGGCCGCCTGCAGAACACCATCGCGGGCGATGCGCTCTTCGGACGCTGAGCGTCACAGACATGAAGATCGATCACCTCATCAATGGCAAGCCGGCGGCAAGCCGCAGCTATTTCGAAACGGTCAACCCCGCGACACAGGAGGTGCTGGCGGAAGTGGCGAGCGGCGGCGCTGCCGAGGTCGATGCGGCTGTTGCCGCCGCCAAAGGGGCTTTCCCCGCCTGGGCGGGCAGGCCAGCTGCGGAGCGCGCCGCACTGCTGCGCAAGCTGGGTGATCTGATCGCGCAGCGGGTGGCGATACTCGCACGAACGGAGACCACCGATACCGGACAGCCGATCGCGCAGACTGGCAAGCAACTCATCCCCCGCGCGGCCGAGAACTTCTACTACTTCGCCGAGATGTGCGTGCGCGTCGACGGCCATACCTATCCGACGCCAACGCACCTGAACTACACACTATTTCAGCCGGTCGGCGTCTGCGCGCTGATCTCGCCCTGGAACGTGCCGTTCATGACGGCCACCTGGAAGGTCGCCCCGGCGCTCGCCTTCGGCAACACCGCGGTGCTGAAGATGAGCGAGCTCTCGCCCCTCACGGCCGCGCGCCTGGGGGATCTCGCGCTCGAGGCCGGAATTCCCGGCGGCGTCCTGAATGTGGTGCACGGTACCGGCCAGGGCGCCGGTGAGCCGCTCTGCCAGCATCCGCAGGTGCGCGCAATCTCCTTCACCGGCTCGACAGTCACGGGGAATCGGATCATCAGGGGCGCGGGACTCAAGAAGCTCAGCATGGAGCTGGGCGGCAAGAGCCCGTTCGTGGTGTTCGAGGACGCCGATCTCTCGCGTGCGCTCGATGCTGCGCTCTTCATGGTCTTCTCGAACAACGGTGAGCGCTGCACCGCCGGCTCACGCATTTTGGTGCAGAAATCCATCTATGGTGATTTCGCAGCCCGCTTCGCCGAGCGCGCGCGGCGCATCAGTGTCGGCGATCCACTCGATGAGGCTACGCTCATCGGTCCGATGATCAGCCAGAATCACCTCGCCAAAGTCCGCAGCTACATCAGTGCAGGCACGAACGAAGGTGCAAGGCTGCTTTGCGGCGGCCTCGAGCGCCCGTCCTACGCGGCTGAGTTGCCGGCCGCGGTACGCTCCGGCAACTATGTCTGGCCGACCGTCTTTGCGGACGTCGACAATCGCATGCGTATTGCGCAGGAGGAGATCTTCGGACCCGTGGCGTGCCTTATCCCCTTCAGTGACGAAGCCGACGCCGTTGCCAAGGCCAACGATATCCAGTACGGCCTCAGCAGCTATGTCTGGAGCGAGAATCTCGGTCGCGCGCACCGCGTCGCAGCGGCCATCGAGGCCGGCATGTGTTTCATCAACAGCCAGAACGTGCGAGACCTGCGCCAACCCTTCGGCGGCACCAAGGCCTCCGGCATCGGCCGGGAGGGCGGGACCTGGAGTTACGAGGTGTTTCTCGAGCCGAAGAACGTGTGCGTGAGCCTCGGCTCACATCACATCCCTCACTGGGGTGCCTGATGCGCCGCAGCCAAGCCGCGGTATAGCCTCATGAGCCTGTATCAGCTGCAGAAATTCCTGTACGACATCAATCGCGACCCTGGTGTCCAGGGAAAATATCGCGCTGATCTTGAGAGACTACTCGATCAGTATGAGCTGACGAGTGAGGAACGCGGCGCACTCGCCGCGGGCGATATCGGCTTGATCTACGTTCTCGGCGCGAACGGGCAGCTCCTCATGCACTATGCCGCGTTCCTCGGCATCTCCTGGCCCGAATATATCCAGGCGATGCGGGATGGCGTTATCCGGCATGGCCCGGTCCGTGCCGGCATCTACGCCATGACAACCCAGCTCGAGGACAAGGTGGCGGGCGTATGAGCCTGGTTTTCGCAGGCATCTGCAGCCACGCGCCCGGCATCACCGGGCGCTCGAGCATGGCCGATCCGGCGCTGCGCGAGCCGTTCTATGCCGCCTATCGCCGCCTGGGGGAACGGCTCATCGCCACGCGCCCGGATGCGCTGGTCGTGGTGGCCGCCGAGCACTTTGCCAACTTCTTCATGAACAACATGCCGAGCTTCGCCATCGGCATGGCCGATCGCTACAGCGGCCCGATCGAGGACCCGGGCTGGCTCGGCATCCCGCGCACCAGCGTCCCCGGGAATGCCGCACTCTCGCAACAGCTGATCGGCGAGATCATGCAGACGGTGGACGTCGCATTCGCCGAGGAATGGAAATTCGACCACGGTATCATGGTGCCGCTGAGCTTCTTGACACCGGCGTACGACCTGCCCGTCGTTCCGGTCAACATCAACTGTCAGGGGCCGCCTCTCACACCGCTCCATCGTGCCTGGGCCTTCGGCGAGGCGCTGCGCCGCGCCGCGGACCGCGTCCCGCAGCGGCTCGCCGTGATCGGCACCGGCGGCATCTCGCATTGGCCCGCGACGCCCGACTCCGGAAAGATCAACGAAGCCTGGGATCGGCAGCTGCTCGATCGCTGGGTGCACAATGACAAGGGGGCTCTTCTGTCGTATTCGGATGCCGACACCTATCGCGACGCCGGTCAGGGCGGCTTCGAGATTCGCACCTTCATCAGCGTCGCAGCCGCGGCGCGCGGCCGCGGGCACCTGCAACACTACGCGCCGATTCCTATCTTTGCCGTCGGCTGCACCATCGCCACGATGGACGTTGCAGCTTAAGTCCAGCGAGCACGGGAATCGCGATGCCATGCCGCACCTGATCGTGCTGTACAGCGCAAACCTCGAGAGCGAGACGGATATGAGCGCGCTCTGCCGCCGCCTCGCGGACGCAATGCTCACCATGCAGGATGAGCAGAGGCAACAGGTCTTCCCCACCGGCGGGGTGCGGGTATTCGCGTATCCGGCCTCACATTACGCGGTGGCGGACGGACAGCGCGACTACGCCTTCGTGTATCTGAATTTGCGCATGGGCCGTGGACGCACCGCGGCCATCAAGCAGCGCGCCGGCGAGACCCTGCTGGCCGCTGCCAAAGCACACTTCGAGCCGCTGTTCGCCACGCGCTATATCGGGCTCACCCTCCAGGTCGATGAGGGTCAGGAGGTGTTCGATGCCAAGCACAGCACCATCCATCCGCTCTTCCGGAAGCCATGAGCATGCTGCCACCCACCCTGATCGCGGAACTGGCGCGCAAGCTCTATGACGCGCGCAAGACCCGCACGCAGCTGCGGCACTTCTCCACCGAGCATCCGCAGATGACGATCGAGGATGGCTATGCCATCCAACGCGAGTGGGTCAAGCTGGAGCTCGCCGACGGCCACACCATCAAGGGCCGCAAGATCGGACTCACGTCGCGCGCCATGCAGCAGGCCTCGCAGATTATGGAGCCCGACTACGCACCCCTCATGGACGACATGTTCTTCGAAAGCGGCGCCGACATCCCAATCGAGCGCTTCATCGCACCGCGCGTCGAGGTGGAACTGGCGTTCGTGCTGAACAGGGCACTGCGTGGCCCGGGGGTAACGCTCACCGAGGTACTCGAGGCGACGGCATACGTCACTCCGGCCCTCGAGATCATCGACGCGCGCATCGAGCAGTTCGACCGTGACACCAGGGCGCCGCGCAAGGTGTTCGACACCATCGCCGACTTTGCCGCCAACGCGGGGATCGTGCCCGGAGGCCAAAGCACGCCCCCCGACGCGCTCGACCTGCGCTGGGTGGGCGCGCTGCTCTACAAGAATGAGGTGATCGAGGAGACCGGCCTCGCGGCGGGAGTACTGGACCACCCGGCCAACGGCGTTGCCTGGCTCGCCAACAAGATCGCTCGCTATGATGAGCAGCTCAACCCCGACGATATCGTGCTGAGTGGCTCGTTCACGCGTCCGACGACCGTAAAGCGAGGAGACGTGCTGCGCACAGATTTCGGCTCCCTGGGGACCATCTCGGTTCGCTTCGTGTGAAGGATGGAACGCTCATGCAGCTGCGGCAAAACGCCTTCAAAGATGCGCTGCGTGCGAGCCGCCCGCAGATCGGCCTGTGGGTAGGCCTGGCTGATGCCTATGTGACGGAGCTGCTCGCCACCTCGGGGTTCGACTGGCTCGGGCTCGACGCCGAGCACGCGCCAAATGATCCGCGCAGCATCCTGGCACAGCTGCAGGCCATGGCGCCGTACCCAGTGCACGCCGTGGTCCGCACCGCCTCGGGCGATGCGACGCTCATCAAACAGTATCTCGACATCGGCGCACAGACCCTGCTGATCCCGATGGTCGAGTCCGCCGAGCAGGCGCAGCGCGTGGTCGCGGCCACTCGCTATCCACCTGCGGGCATCCGAGGCGTGGGCAGCGCGCTGGCGCGTGCTTCGCGCTGGAATCAAATCACCGACTACCTGCAGCGTTGTGCGCAGGAAACCTGTGTTCTGGTCCAGGTGGAATCCGCCGCTGGTCTTAGCAATCTTCAGGCGATCGCCTCAACCGAGGGCGTAGACGGGGTCTTCTTCGGACCCGCGGACCTCGCAGCATCGATGGGGCTGCTGGGAAGGACAGCCGATCAGCGTGTGCAGGATGCAATCGCCCAAGGTATCAAGACAGTCCGCGGTGCCGCCAAGGCCGCAGGCGTTCTGAGCACGGATCCAACTGTCGCGCGGAAATATCTCGCCCTGGGCGCCCTGTTCGTTGCAGTGGGAGTCGACACGACCTTGTTGGTTCGCGCTGCGAACGATCTGCGGGCCGCGTTCAAGGACGCTGCGGTCGTGTCTCAGTCCTCAGTACCTGAGGAGTAAACGATCCCTGGATAACGCGACTGCGCAAGATGCGGAGCCGCGGCACGTGGGCCAGGCAATTGACGGCCTATGGACCGGCAGTAACATGAGCTGGATCGCGCGTGCGATCCAGGCCGCGACCTGCGTGGTCACTATCGCCCGGGAGCTTGTACATGACGTGGTACGAGAGTGGCGGCGAGGGTAGTCGCACGGCGCTCCTGCTGCACGGGCTGGGCGCAACGGCCGCGGTATGGAAGTCAGTCGAGCGGGCACTGCAGGAGCGCGGAAACGTGCGTTGGCTGGCCGCCGATCTCAGCGGTCACGGCGGCTCGGACTGGCGGTCGTCTTACAGCGTCGGACAGCTTGCGGCGCAGCTGGTGGAGCTGGTCCAGCAGCAAATGATCGGCGAGATTTTCGTGGTCGGACATTCACTCGGCGCCTATGTGGGCCTGGCGCTTGCGAGCGCCTGGTTCGGCATACAGGTTCGCGGCGTGCTCGGTATCGGCCCGAAAGTCAGCTGGTCAGCCGCCGACCTAAAGGCTGCCCAGGAGCTCGCAACACGCCCGGTGCGCTGGTATCAGACTGGCGAGGAGGCCTTGACTCGCTATCGACGCGTCTCGGGCCTGGGGATGGACATCGCCGCGGGCGAGGAGTGGCTCGCGCGGGGTTCGGTCCACGCAGAGCGCGGTTGGCGCCTCGCGCAGGATCCGCGCACCTTCGCCGTGACGGGTGCGCCCTTTGCCTCGCTTGTGGCGAGCGCAACAGTCCCCGTCTTGCTCGCACGCGGCGAGCGTGATCCGATGGTGTCTCTGCAGGAGTTACGGATGCACGCGCCGCAGGCCTGTGATATCCCCGGCGCCGGCCACAACGCCCACATCGAAGATCCTGGGGCAGTGGTTGGGTTACTCGAGCACCTGGTTGCACGTGTCTGAACAGCGCCATGGACACCGAGCAGGCCCACGTCATCGCTCAAGCGTTCGATCCGAACCGATTGAGCGCAGACTTTTATGAGAATCCGTACGACATTTACGCCGCGTTGCGCACCTTCGAACCCATGCATCACTGTCCGGATGGGAGCTACTTTCTCAGCCGGTTTGCCGATCTTGACCAGATCTACCGCGACCGGAGCCACTTCAGTTCCGACAAGAAGGCGGTATTTGGCCCCAAATTCGGCCCGGGCTCGCCACTGTACGAGCATCACACGACGAGTCTGGTATTCAATGATCCCCCGTACCACACCCGCGTGCGACGCCAGATCGTCGGTGCGCTGAGTCCCAACGCACTGCGAGCCCTGCAACCCGGTGTCACGGCACTCGTCGACAGGCTGCTAGAGCGGCTGCAGGAGCGGCAACGTTTCGATCTCATCGAGGATTTCGCCGCCGCCATCCCGATCGAGGTGATTGGCAACCTGCTGCGCGTGCCGCGCGAGGATCGCGGTCCGCTGCGCGGCTGGTCCCTGGCGATCCTTGGCGCCCTGGAAACCGAGCTCACCCCCGAACAGTACGCGCGCGGCAACGAGGCGGTGGTTGAGTTTACGGCTTATCTGCGGGGCCTGATTTCCGACCGCCGGCGCCGTCCTCTGGGGGAGACCGATCTGTTGACCCGGCTGCTGCAGGAAGCTGAATTGACGGACTCCGAGCTGCTGCAGAACTGCGTCTTTCTCCTGAATGCCGGGCATGAGACGACCACGAATCTCATTGGCAACGGCTTGTATCTGCTGCTGAACCACCCCGAGTCGTTCGACCGTCTCAGATCCGATCCGCAACTGATCGGAACCGCCGTCGAGGAGTGTCTGCGCCTGGAGAGTCCCAACCAGCTCGGCAACCGACTCGTCATTGAGGGAGTTACCATCCGCGGTGTAGCGCTTGAGCCGAATACGTACCTGACGCTGTGCATCGGCGCAGCCAACCGCGATCCGGAAGAGTTCCCCGACCCGGATCGGTTCGATATTGCTCGCAGGCCAAATCGCCATCTCGCCTTCGCCGCGGGAGCGCACGCATGCGCGGGCATGGGGGTTGCGCGACTGGAAGCACAGATTGCCTTGCTGCGCGCGGTGCACAGGCTCCCGCGGCTGCGCTTGGCCGGCGGCGCAACGCGGTCCAAGCGCGCGCGGTTTCGCGGGTTCCTGTCTCTGCCTGCAGAGGTCACCTAGGTTGTCGACGCTTGGACGCTCGCAGCGCGATCGACACCTGAGCCGCCGGAGTACTGGCGCGGCGTCAAACCCAGCCAGGCTGCGAACTGACGGCCATTCTTGAAGACGCGCCTCGATAAGCGGGCAAGGTCCCCGTGACAATCCAGTCCATCGGGATGTCGTGTGGCTGGGGGAAGATTGTCTTGATTGCGGTACAAGGATAACCAAGACCAATGACGAGCGGTCGTGGACTGAGCACGGCTAACGTACGATCGAAGAATCCTCCGCCATACCCGAGTCGATAGCCTTGCGGGTCAAAACCGACGACGGGGGCGAGCACGACGGTTGGCGTGACTTCCATGCCATCGGCCGGATACGGAATCCTCCAGAGACCGTGTGCAAGTCGCGCACCAGGGCGCCACTCGCGAAAGGTTAGTGGCTGTCCGTGTGCTAACGCAACAGGCAATGCGATGCGGGTGCCGCATTCTGAACGGCTACGCATCCAGGGACGTAGATCCGGTTCAGCGCGTATTGGCCAGTACACGCTCACGATCTGAGGCTCACGGCTTGGTATGAGGGCATCGAGGTCGGCTGCAATTGCGACGGCCTGCGTCGCTCGGAACTCAGCGCTCAACGCAAGACGCAGGCCGAGCAGGCGCTTGCGCTCGGCCTTGCGCCAGCGAGCGACGTCTCTTGCCTGCTGCGCGTCGACCACCGATGTACCGTCTGCCTCGAGCTCGTGCATGAAACACGGCGAGGAACCCCCCTCACAGCTCAGATCGTCGTCATCGCGAACGCGACTCGTGCTCAGATGCCTCGCGAAGGGTCGATAGCGTCAATATGCAGCGTTCCCAGCGCAAATGCGAGGCTTGGTACTGCCGGCAGAACACCGCCCGCGGCCGATCGTTCACGATGCACTCGTGCTGAGCTCTCGCTACCTGGCGATCCGCGGCGCAGGCAGATAGGTGACTGGCAGATCAAGGTCACATCCGGCGCAAGCTGATGAGCGCAACTGACTGACTCGTGCTGGCCGGCAGTCCGCAGCCGGCGAATGCCCCGACAGGGCGGATGTGGACCCCTAAGAGCCGTTCGGGGTTCTACCACTGAATGGCCGCTCTCGGTGCGTACCTATGTCCGATGACGGCGGTAACGATGCTCCATCCGGGGACGCGAAGTAGATCTACCACGGAGCTTTGTTGGGCTTCTCAGGCATTATTTTTGAGTCTATCGTCCCCAAATTATGAAAGCCGCTGTTATCACACGTTACGGATCACCGGACGCTATAAAGATACTCGATGCGCCGAAACCGGCGCCCGGAGCGGGCGAGGTCTTGATCCGGGTCCATGCAACGACGGTCAGCCGGACGGATTGCGGTGAGCTGCGACCCCGCATCATCGGGCGGCTCATTTTCGGGCTGCGCCGGCCGAGGCGGACAATTTTCGGGATGGATTTCGCCGGCGTGGTTGAAGCCGTGGGGGCCGAAGTCATGTCGTTCAAGCCGGGCGATCGCGTCTTCGGCATGTGCCCGTCGCGGAGCAATGGCGCTCAGGCGGAATATGTCTGCATCCCCGAGAGAGCGCCGATCACCATCATGCCGGCAAACATGCACTTTGACGAAGCGGTGGCCTGCGAGGGCGCTTTCTATGCCAACTCGGGGCTTAGAAAATTCCACGTAGGGCCTGGCCACAAAATCCTGATCTACGGCGCCTCCGGCGCCATCGGCTTGGCGGCGGTGCAGCTTGCGAAAGCCTATGGGGCTGAGGTGACCGCGGTCGTCGCCACGCAACATCTGGATCTGGTCAAATCCCTCGGCGCGGACCGCGCTATCGACTATACCGCAGGGGATTTCACCCGCATCGGCGAGACCTTCGATTTCGTCTTCGAGGCGGTGGGGAAAACCAGCTTCTTTAGATGCCGCAGACTGCTGAAACCCAAGGGGACGTTTATGGCGACAGACATCGGACCCTGGGGGCAGTACCTGCCGCTGATGATCTGGTCGTCGATCGCAAAAAACAACAGGGTCCTCGTTCCCCTGCCGCCCCGAGGCAGCGGCCACGCATTTGT
>WNGC01001704.1_pt1 | contig 19381 bp, 16 predicted proteins | sample 5400051 | NCBI WGS metagenome assembly WNGC01 (sample SAMN13153368, study PRJNA577476) | soil metagenome | isolation source: 20 cm soil or saprolite under grassland replicate 2 | place: USA:California | collected 2016-06-15
TCGTTGAGTCGAGCGATTTCCGCAGACAGCGTGTTGGCGATGCGGCACCAGTGGCGCGGCAGGCGCGCGCGCACCGCCACCTCATCGGCAAACGGCAGGGTCGATACGATGAGGTCGAACGCGCACCGCCCTCCCAGCGACGAAATGAGCCAGCGTAGCCGGAGCACGGCAATCAGCTTGCCGAGTGCGCCCTTGAGCAGGCGGCGCCCACGGCGGGTGAGCGCATGCAGGCGGATGCCCGCGGGGACAGCGTGTTCGACGTGGTGTTCCAAAAGGACGAGATGAACTTCATGGCCCCGTCCGGCGAGCGCCGAGCCCAGTTTCAACACCGCCTTTTCTGCGCCTCCCCCGGCGAGGTTGGTCACGATGAAGGCGAACTTCACGATTCGGCGGTGCGCCGGGGATGGTCGGCCGGGGCGCGGAGTACGGTCGGCTCGATTCCCAACACTGCCGGAAGGCGCACAAGCATCAGGCTTCTCGATGGTGGCCGTTCACCACCCCTCGGAACACCGCCTCCATGCGCGCGATCATCGTGTCGTGGCCGAATCGCCGCACCGCCTGTGTGCGCGCGGCGCGCCCCATCCGCTGCGCGAGCGCCGGATCATCCAGCAGCCGTCGAATCGCCGCCGCCAGCCCGCCAACGTCCCGCGGCGCAACGAGCAGCGCCGTTTCCTGGTCGGTGACGGCTTCGACGATGCTGCCGACCGGCGTGGTCACCACGGGTAGTTCGCAGAGCATCGCCTGGACGATCGCCTGCGGCACCCCCTCGTTGGCGTACGACGGCAAGCAAAAGACGTCCATGGCGTGAAACCAGCGCTCGACCGCGTCCTGGCGCCCGGCAAGCACTACATTCGGCGCAAGGTTCAGCTCCGTGATTTTTTCAGCGATTGCCGGCCGCATAGGTCCGTCGCCGACGACGATCAGCCTGATAGTCGCATCGCCCGCAGCCAGGCGGGCGAATGCCTCGATAAGGTAAAGATGGCCCTTCCAGCTCCTCAACGTGGCAACGATGCCCACGTACCGGGCGCGCGCATCCAGGCCGAGCATGCGGCGCGCTTCGGCCTTGTCGCCGGGCCGGAAGCGAGCCGAGTCGACGCCGGTCGGAACGGAAGTAATGCGGTCCTCGCGGAAGCGATTTTCCGCAACCAGAGTCTCCCGGAGCCGCTCGCCCGTGGTGACGATGTGCCGGGTCGCGTGGTTGTAGAGCCAGCGCGTCGGGAAGTTGTCGGGTACCGGTGCTGAAATGTGACGCGTGCGCACCAGCGGGGGAGCGTCTGCGAGGGTGAGGCGCGCAAGCGCTGCGAGCCAAGCGTCGGTCGAGCTGTGCGCATTGACAAGATCGGGCCGAACCGACGCCAGCGCCCGCCGCATCGCAAGGATTCCGCGCAGATTCTTGCGGCCAATGGAAAGCGCGCGATGGGGAAGCGCGCGTCGTGCCGCCTCTGCAAGAATTCCAGAACCGGCGACGGCCCAGATTTCGACCTCGTGCCCGCGCGCGATCATCCCTTGCGCTTCTTCGAGTATGCGGATCTCCTGGCCGCCCCAGCCCACCGACGCCTCGGTGTGCGCGATTCGAAGGGAAGTCCGTCGCTTTCCAGCCGTGCCGTCGGTCAGCATTGATCGGGTGGGAACCTTTGGCTCAATTGAACACCCCGCGCGGCAGCGGTGCGATCCATCTACGCGGCAAACTCCCTCGCGTACTGCAGGCGATGGAGCTTCGCGTAGATCCCGGAAGCAGCAATGAGATCGGCATGCCTTCCGGTTTCGGCGATGCGGCCCGCGTCCAAAACGATGATGCGGTCCGCCCGCTCGATGGTGGACAGACGGTGCGCGATCACCAGCGTGGCGCGGCCGCGCATGAGCGTTTCCAGCGCCGCTTGAATATGGCGCTCCGACTCGCTGTCTAGAGCGGATGTCGCCTCGTCGAGGATCAGCACCGGCGCATTCTTGAGGAACGCGCGCGCGATGGCGAGCCGCTGCCGCTGTCCGCCCGAAAGGCGCACGCCGTTCTCGCCGATCGGCGTTGCGAGCCCCTCGGGCATCTGGCGGATGAACTGCATCGCGTGCGCTGCCTCGGCTGCCCGGACGACGTCGGCCTCGCTCGTTCCGGCAAGGCGGCCGTAGGCGACGTTTGCGGCGACCGTATCGTTGAACAGCACGACGTCCTGGCTGACCAGCGCGATGTTGGCGCGCAAGCTCGCGAGCCTGAGCGTGGCCACGTCGATCCCATCGATCAGGATTTGTCCGGAATCCGGGGAATAGAAGCGCGGCAGGAGGTTGGCGAGGGTGGACTTGCCCGCCCCGGAGGCCCCGACCAGGGCCACCGTCTCGCCCGGCTCGATCGAGAACGACACCGCGTCGAGCGCAGCGCGGCCGCTTCCCGGATAGCTGAACGCCACGGCCCGGAACTCGACTCTGCCTGCGGCGCGGCCGATCTCCGCCGTGCCGGTGTCGCGCTCGGGTTCTTCGTCCATCAGGCGAAATACGCTCTCGGCCGCCGCGAGCCCTCTTTGCAGCGTCTGGTTCGCTCCGGTGAGGCGGCGCAGCGGCGGAAACACCAGAAGCATGGCGGTAAGGAAAGACACGAAGCCGCCCACGGTCGTCTCGTCCGCGACCGCCTGGCGCACCGCGAGGTAGACGATCAGGGCGAGCGCGATCGACACCACGATCTGCACCAGGGGCACGTTTGCGGCGGCCGCGGAGGTCATTTTCATATTGAAGCGGCGCACTTTGTTCGCCCCCGATTCGAAGCGAGCCGCCTCGTACTCCTGACCGCCGAACACCTTGACGACGCGATGGCAGCCGATCGATTCCTCGAGAGCGTGATTGAGGTCGCCCATCGCCGCCTGCTCGGCCCGGCTCATGGCGCGCAGCCGCCTCGTGAATCCGCGCGTGATCACGATAGCCGGCGGCCCGACGAGGAGCGCGACCAAAGTGAGCTTCCAGTTGAGCCAGAACAGCCAACCCAGCAAGAAAGTGATGCTAAGGGTGTCCCTGAACAGCACCGAGACGACACTCGTCGCCGCGCCGGTCAGCTGCAGGACATCGAAGGTAAACTTGGAGATCAGGCTCCCGCTCGTATGATCGTTGTAGAACGCGGTTGGAAGGCGCAGCAGCTTGGCGAACATCTCCTTGCGAAGGTCCATCACGACCTTGTTCGCGACCCAGCCGATGGCGAAGTCGGACACGTAGGAGGCGAGGCCGCGCACGAGGAACACCGCGACGATCAGGACCGGCAGCCAGACGAGGAGGCCGCCTTTCTTGAGCACGAAGCTTCCGTCGAGGAGCGGTTTGAGCAGCGCCGGAAAAGCAGGCTCGGTGATCGCTGTAACCACCATAGCGGCGATCGACAGCGCGAACGGCGCCCAATAGGGCTTGACGTAGCGGAGAAGGCGAAGGTAAAGCTGCAGGCTGGTGGCGTCGTGCGATGCCATGGATGCGCCGGCGAATTATAACCGATTCTCCACTCTATCTCGGGATAGGAGCGGCCGGCAACTCTAGGGTGTCAACAGGCTTTGGTAGAGCGCGATCAGGCGCTTGCTCATCGACTGAAGGCTGAGTCCCTCGACGCGCTCGCGCGCCCTGCGCCCCATCTCAGGCGCAGTGCGCACATCCAGTCGTGAGAGTCTCTCGGCGAGCACCTCGATCGCAAGCGCATCGACGACAAAGCCGCTCGCGCCATCTTCGATCAGTTCGGCTGTGCCGCATTGTGGCGTGGTAATGACGGGCAGGCCGCAGGCCATGGCTTCGAGCGCGGCGTTCGGAAACGGATCGTAAAGGCTCGGGAGCACAAAGCTGTCGGCGACGCCATACCAGGGACGCACGTCTTTTTGAGCGCCGGCGAAATGCACGCGCGACGCGATCCCGAGCGAACTCACCCGTCGTTCTGCGCGGGCTTGCGTCTTGTCGCGTCCGACGATCAAAAGGTGCGCATCCTGCTGCCGAGAGCGGGCAAATGCCTCGATCAGGGGAAACACGCCCTTTCTTTCGAATCCAACCCCCACGAACAGATGCACGAGTGCCTGCTGCGAGATGCCGAGCCTTTCGCGCATCGCAGCACGGTGCGCGTCGCGCAGCCGTGGATGAAACGCCTCCAGATCGATACCGTTGTAGATGACGTGGAGCTTCGCCTCCGGAGTGCCGAAACGCGCGCGGATCTCGTTCTTCACCATGCGCGAATTGCAGATCACGGCTCGCAGCCGCGAGCTCATGAACAGACGCCGTTCCGCCGCGAGAACGTAACGGTGATAAGGATTGAGCCTAAGGCCGAGCCGACCTACGATCCCCAGCGTCGCGCAACGATTCTGCAGCCACTGAGCGTGCACACCGTCACCGGCACGGAACACGTCGCAACAGGCGATGCGTTCATGCGATTGAACCAGATCAAAGGTCCGGCGGGCGAGTTCACCGCACACCGCGCGGGCGAAACCCCAGTCTCGTGAAAGACGTCCGATATGAAACGGATCGCAGCGAACGACTCTTTGGGGGTCGCCCACCCATTCGCGCGCGAGCACCGTCACGGCAACGCCCTGCGACGCGAGCGCATCGATCGCTCGTTCGATGAAGAGCTCGGCGCCGCCGTAGGCGTTGTAGCGCTGCCGCACCAACGCGAGATGCATGCTTTTTCAATCCCGTGCCAGCTCGAGCCGCTGGCACAGGGCGCGAACACCTACAAGCAGGCGCGGACCCTGCCCGTGCAACAGGTCCGGTTCGACCGCGTAAATTCTGCGGTTGCGGACCGCGGGAACGGGCTCAAGGCCTTTCCATGCCTCCGTCGCTGCGCTCGCCGCCCCTCCGGTCACAATCGCTTCGGGGCGCGCGTCGAGGATCTGCTCGCGCGAGACGAGCGGGGTGAGCGTCTTTGCGGCGGCAAAAACGTTGTTCCCGCCGCAAAGGCGCAGCGCGTCGCTGATGAGGTGCGCGCCGTTCACCGTGAGCATGGGCCGGTGCCAGATCTCGAGAAACACGGCGACGCCCCGTTCCGCAGCGTAGCGCCTGCGCAAGCCAGCGATTTCACTTTCGAATTGCCGTGCATGCCCTTCGGCGACCTCGGCACTGCCGGCCAGCGCGCCGACCAGGCGAACGATGCGGGGAATATCGGCGAGCGTGCGCGCCTCGGTGACGAAAACGCGGATGCCGATGCGCTCCAGACGATCGATCTGCAGCGCCGAATTGCCGCTTCGCCAGGCGAGCACCAGATCCGGCCGCAGGGCGATCAGGCGCTCGACATCGACCCGGCCGTAACTCGCCACGACCGGCAGGCGCTCCGCCTCGGCAGGATGGCGACTGAAGCTCGAGACGCCGGCGAGCTTCGCACCGGCGCCCGCGGCGAAGGCGATTTCCGCAAGGTGCGGTGCAAGAGTGACCATGCGCCACGCCGGCCGCTCGAGCGAGATCGTGACTCCGCGGTCATCGGTCGCCTGCAGCGCGTGCGCGGCCGCCGACACGGCGGCAAAGAGCGCGAACGCGGCCACCCGGATCATCGCGCGAGGAGCGAATCGACGGCGGCCGTCGCCGCCTCTACGGGAAGCCGGGTAAGGCACTCGCTCACCTTGCCGCCGCCGCAACCGTCGTTCCCGCAGGGGCGGCAGGGGTGCTCGCCGGAGGCGACGATGCGATGCGGCACCCGCCATGGTCCCCATTCGAACTCGCCGCTCGGGCCGAAAAGCGCCACCACCGGCGTTTCCATAGCGGCGGCGACGTGCATGGGAGCGGAATCCACGCCGATGAAGAGCCTGGCCCGGCCTGCGAGCGCGGCCAGCTCCTTCAGGCTGAGCTTCCCGGAGAGATCGATCGGCCTGGCGTGGTGAGTGCGCGCTAGGATGTCTGCGACCAGCTCGCGCTCCCTCGCATCGGGCGCGCCGCTGATCACCACGCGCTCGCCGCGGCGATCCAGGTCGTCGAGCAGAGCCGCAGCCTTGTCTGCGGGCCAGCACTTGAACTGCCAGCGCGATCCCGGGTGGAAGAGCACGTAGCCCTTGGCGGCGAGCCCGTGCGCGCCGAGCGTCGCCTCGACGCTGCGCTCGGCCTCGGCCCCGGGCACGAGCACCAGCGCGCGCTCGTCGTCCCGCGGCTGGATGCCGATCCGTCGCAGCGCGTCGAGGTTGAGCTCGACCATATGGCGGCGCGCGTTCTTCGGCAGCGCGTAGCGGTGCGTGAAGCTGCGCTTCCACAAGCGCGGCTTGCCGGGATGGTCGGGCGCGACCGCGACGCGCGGCCCGAGCACACGCGCGAACCAAGCCCCGCGCGGATGCTCGGACAAGTGGATGAGGAGGTCGTAGCGCCGCGCGCGCAGCTGCCGCAACAGGCGGACCTCGGCGACGAGGCGCGCGAGCGGGCCCGCGGTCTTCCAGCCGCGCTCGACCACGTGGACCTGCGCGATCGCCGGATGCAGTGAGAGCATGTCGCGCGTGTCGGCGTAGACGAGGGCGTCGATCTCGAGCTGCGGCGCCCGGTTCTTGAGCACGGAGAAGATGGGCGAGGCGAGCAGCACATCGCCGTGATGGCGCAGCTTGATGACCAGCGCCCGCTTAAGCGTGCCGGGATCGACGGCGTCGGCCGGTCCGTAGGGCATGCCGCGCACGATAGCAGACAAGGCGGGCAAAAGCAGCCGGCCACCTCCCGCCTACTTGAAGGTGTGCTCGGCGCTGGCGAAAAAGGCGCGCCCGGCCTGCGGGTACACACAAGTGGGCGTGCCGCACTGACCGAAAATATCGACAAGGCCGTAGCTAAAGTATTTCTTGTCGAACAGGTTGCTTATGGCCGCCGAGTACTGCCAGCCGGCCCATTCCTGAGAAAGCTTGATGTCGAATAAAGCATAGGCGGGCATCACGCGGGGGAAGCTGTTGTCTTGGTCATTGTCGTAGCGCTGGTGTCCGACATAGTTCGCCGTGGTGCCAAACAGGGTTTTGTCCGCAGCGCGCCAAAACAAACGCAGGCTTGCGAGGTGCCGCGGGACGAGCGGCACATCTTTCCCGGATACGTCAACGCCGCCGTAGACACCAGTGCGAAATCTCGCCACCTGGTAGGCAAAACTCCCAGCAAGGTCGACTGTGGGCGTCACCGACCAATGCCCGGAGAGTTCCGCTCCGCTTCGGCGCGTCGGTGAGAGGTTGGTATTGGCGCCAAAGGGGACCACGATCGGACTGAAATAGATTTCCTTATCGAGATCGATCTCGTACAGGTTGGTGCGCAGCTTCAGCTCGCGAGAGCGATATTCGATACCCGCTTCCTTCTGCCGTGCGGTCTGAGCCTTGAGCAGATTGCCCGTCAGCGTGAATCCGTTCTCATCAACATTGGCGACTCGAAAGCTTGTACCGATCTTACCGTACACTTCCCAACCCTCCGGGAGCGCCTGACTTAGCCCGATCTCTTCGGCGTGCGGGCTTTGCGTTTGGCTCTGGTCAGTGGGACCGGAGATGCGATGATCCGTCGCTCGCTGCTCACGTGCTCCCAGAGTAAGCTTGGTGGCAGCCGTGAGCTGGACGTTATATTGCACGTAGGCACCTGCGCTCTGTTGCGTTCCGGACGTGTTGGGAAATCCAAGAGCGTTGATCTCGCGGTTGTAGTTCCAGTCGCCCCAGTCAAACCCGACAATCAGAATGCTTGGGAAACCAAAGGGGGCAAACGGCAAGCGTACGCGCGGCGAGAAGGTCAGGCTCCTTTGAGCGATCCGGGTGAGGGACGGCGCGAAGTAGGCCGTCGAATCGTTGTCGCGATATCCCAGGTCGGCGGCAAATTCAAGCGGACCCAAAGGCCGACCATAAGAGAGCGTGCCAAATTCGCCTTGCCGCTCCGACCAGTTTCCCGGCGTCTGGGCGCCCCGCGGGTCGTTCATATATTCGCTTTCGCTCCGCGCCCCGGGCAACTGCAGTCTCTGGAGGTCGGCGCCGAATTTCAGTCCGACGTTCGTTTTCCCATCGCCGTAGCGTGCGTCGCCAACGAGACTGTCCTGACGCGATCGGTTGTTCCGTCTGTAGTTGTCGCCCTCCTGATGTCCGGCGTTCAGCGCCAAACCTAGCCGCTCTCCGGCGTAGTTCGCGCCCGCTCGGATGTCGGCACTGGCGTACGAGCCGAAGCCTGCAAACAGGGCGCCCGAAGTCTGGTTCGGGACCGCCGTCTTGGTGATGATGTTGATGGTGCCGCCGCTTGCGCCGCCGCCAAACAGCACCGCGCCGCCCCCGGGAAGAATTTCGATGCGCTCGATCGACTGAAGCGGGATCGCAGAAAGCTTCGTAGAACTGAGATCGTTCTCGTTCAGGCGCACCCCGTCGAGCAGCACCAAGGTGTTTTGGTCGCCGGTAATGCCGAAGCCGCGCAGGTCGATCTGCATGTCCGGCGAGCCCGAGTTGTCCCGCACATGCACGCCCCCGAGATGTGACAGAAGCTCGGGCAGGGTTCGCGCGGTGTCCCGTGCGATCTCCTGGGAGCCGATAATGGTCATGCCTACCGGTGCGTCGAGCCTACGCTCTGGAAAACGTGTTGCGGTCACTACGACGGCCGGTTCCTCCGGACTTTGAGCAAGCGCGAGCGGCGCCGCGGCTGCGACGAGCGCGGCAATGATGGATCGTTTCAAGGTTTCCTCCCCCGGCATGCGTCCCCGCAGGCCGAACTCTCGTTGCGAGAGGAAATGCGATAGCGAAGCGCACCGGTTTCCCACCGCGCCCCGCGGCATTTCCCACCATCGGACGAGGCCGGTCTCCGGGCTTGTGGGATCGGTGCGTATCGCCTTCCCGGGAGCTCACGCTCCCAGTGGCAGAGCCTCGAGTCGGACGCAAAGCGTCCGACTCGAGCTGCTGGTTGATACGCCCGCGCCACTTACCGTTGCGGGGGCAGCAGAGGACTTGGAAGGACTCGGGATCCCGGATTCAGGAGGCGAACCCCTCCTGAATCCTCGATCTGAATCCGCTTCCGCACCTCTTTCCCGTTTCACCCCGGCGCGAGGCACGCGCCGGGACACCTCGAACGAGCGCGTTGATTGTACAACACAAGTCGCGGGACTCCGCCTAGCGGCGCTATCGGGAATCTACATTGAAAACGAATCCTTACACCTTGACCTAACAGGATTTTCCAAACTATAGTGTGCCGATGGACACGGAATTGGCCACCCTCGAGGAAAAAATTCGCCAGACGGCGCGACTGTGCCAGCGGCTGCGAGACGAAAACCGGGGGTTGCGCCAACAGCTGGCCGCGTTGCAGGGTGACAAGAAGCAGCTTGCGGAGAAAATCGACGGGGCGCGTAACCGGCTCGAGACCCTGCTCAAGCAGATCCCCGAATAACGTCCCGGATGAATCAGAAATCCAAGACCCTTGATGTCACCATCATGGGCCGGACCTATAAGGTCGCGTGTTCCGAAGAGGAGCGGAACGCGCTTCTCTCGGCCGTGGCCTATCTCGATCGGAAGATGAGCGAGATCAAGAGCGCAGGCCGGGTGGCAAGCGCCGAGCGCATCGCCGTCATGGCCGCGCTCAACATCACCCACGAGCTCCTCAGCTCCAGAAACAACGCGAGCGGCTTTGACATCGAGGGGCTCAGGCGTAGAATGGCCGCAATGGAGGCGACGCTCGATCAGGCCCTCGCTCCTTAGTTGCGACGGTGTCATATAGATCGGGCGGTGTCTAGGAATTGTCCCCTGCGGTGTACGCCAAGACCTGGTAAATTCTTGAACCAACAGACTGGATTTGGTTGCAGACCCAAGTGTCACTGTTGTGCGCGTCCCTAGTCGGATGTACCTGATGTGACCGGAAAGCGACCACCTTGAACCGAAAGGTTCAGGAATCGGTTCTAGCGGCACCGGCGGGGGACTCCAAATAAACGAAAACACAGAACCATCAAATGAAAAACGCAGGCACGGGCCTGCGTTTTCGTTTGGTGAGCCTTGAATTGAATCTTTTCGATCATGCCATACTGGTTGATGAAATCTGAACCCGACGAGTTCGGGATCGACGACCTCGCCGCGGCCCCCGGCAAGACCACGGCCTGGTTCGGGGTGCGCAACTACCAAGCGCGCAACTTCATGCTCGAGCAGATGCGGATCGGCGACAAGGTCTTCTTCTATCACTCGAGTTGTCCCGAGCCCGGGATCGCGGGTATCGCAGAGGTTTCGTCCGCAGCGTATCCCGATGCAAGCCAGTTCGATCGGAAAAGCCCCTACTTCGACGCCGAGGCGAAGCGCGAGTCGCCCCGCTGGTTCAACGTCGATGTGCGCTTCGTCCGCAAGACCCCGCTGGTCGGTCTCGCCGAGCTGCGCAGCCACCGCGAGCTCGCCAAGATGCGCACTCTCGCTCGCGGCAACCGGCTTTCCATCACCCCCGTGAGCGCGGACGAATGGGAATTCATCACCCGCCGCTTGATGAAGCTCTGAGCCGATGCCTGCGCTGCAGAACGACACGTTGATACGAGCCTTGCTCAGGCAGCCGACCGCGTACACGCCGGTGTGGCTGATGCGCCAGGCGGGGCGCTACCTTCCCGAGTACAACGAAACGCGGCGCCGCGCGGGAAGCTTCCTCGCCTTGTGTAAAACGCCTTCGCTCGCGGCCGAAGTCACGCTGCAGCCGCTTGAGCGCTTTCCTCTGGACGCAGCGATCCTCTTCTCGGACATTCTCACGATCCCCGACGCGATGGGACTGGGACTTTACTTCGAAGAGGGGGAGGGGCCGCGCTTCGAACGACCGCTGCGCGACGAAACGTCGATCGCCAATCTTGCCGCACCCGACCCCGGCAAGAGCTTGCGCTACGTCACCGACGCGATCAGCGAGGTGCGGCGTACCCTGGCCGGCAAAGTCCCTCTCATCGGATTCTCCGGCAGCCCTTACACGCTCGCCTGCTACATGGTGGAGGGGCAGGCGAGCGACGACTGGCACAAGGTGAAGCTCATGCTGCATCAGCATCCCGGCCTTCTTCATCGCCTTCTTGAGACCAATACCCGGGCTGTCGCGGCCCTGTTGAACGCGCAGATCGATGCGGGCGTGAACGTGGTGATGATCTTCGACACCTGGGGCGGGAGCCTTTCAGCAGCGGCGTTCCGGGAGTTCTCGCTCGAATATATCCAGAGCGTGTTGTCCCAGCTCAAGCGCAGCTCGGGCGCGGCGCGGGTTCCAGTCATCGTTTTCACCAAGGGCGGGGCGCCTTGGCTTGAGCGCATAGCCGCGACCGGATGCGACTGCGTCGGTCTGGACTGGAGCGTCGACCTCGGAGATGCGCGGCGGAGGATCGGTGCCGGTGCCGCGCTCCAGGGCAACCTCGATCCCGCGGTGCTGCTCGCCTCGCCCGAAGTCGTCCGTCGCGAGGTTCAGAAGGCGCTCGAGTCCTTCGGGAAGGGAGCCGGCCACGTATTCAATCTCGGTCACGGCGTTCCGCAGTTCACGCCTCCGGAAAACGTGGCCGCCCTGGTCGCCGCGGTGCGCGAATTGAGCCCGAAATTTCACTGACGGGCGGAAAAAACGCAGTCTTGCGCCTGGGTCGCGCCAAATGACTTATACACAACGCTGCTCGTAAAGGCCCGTCTGGCGCGGAGTTTCGAGGACTTGCCCGGAGAGGTCTGCAATCCGCTGATTCATCGGTCTATTTCAATGCGCCCGCATTTTGAGCAGCGAGAGAATTTCCTTGCAGAAGTGTGAGTTACAGTAGCGTGAAAGCCTTACTCACATAGTTATTCACAAAATCTGTGAATAGCACGCCGACGTACACCAATCCGTCCCGATGACGATCCTGCGCGTCGCTGTCGATGTGCCGCTGCCGACCTTGTTCGATTACCGCTCGGAGGATGCGACCCGCGCGGATATCGGCTATCGGGTGCTCGTTCCATTCGGGAAAAAGCGCCTGGTCGGCGTGATCTGGGACGTAGTGGCGAAATCCAAGGTAGCGGATTCCCGACTGCGCCCGGCCGAGAAAATCCTGCGAGATGTGGCGCCCCTTCCGCGCGAGTGGCTCGCCCTGGTGGAATTCTGCAGTAGTTACTACCACGGCCCGCCCGGCGAAGTGGTCGCTGCGGCTTTGCCACCGCGACTGCGCACCGCCAAGACCGTCCCCCTCCCCCCGCGCGATTACGTCCTGACCCCGATCGGCAGGGAAGCGCTTGCGGGGACTCGGTTGCGGTACCGGCACCGGCGCCTGCGCGCGCTGCTGGAGCGGTTGGCGCGGGGCCGCGCATCGGAATCCGAAGTCGATGCGCGAGCGAGGGGAAGCCGGAATGTGTTGAGGCGCGCCATTGAAACGGGCTGGATCGCTTCCATAGAGCCGGAACGGTCCGAGCCCCGTTTCGTCCACGCGCATGAACTGACTTCGGAGCAGGGGGAGGCTATTGGCGTTCTGCGCTCCGGGCTGGAAAAATTTCGGGTGAGCTTGCTCTTTGGCGTCACGGGCAGCGGCAAGACCGAGATCTATCTCCAGCTGATTGCGGAGGTCCTCGCCCGCAGCAAGCAAGTCCTGGTTCTCGTACCTGAGATAGCGCTCACTCCCGCCCTCGAAGCCGCGTTCCGCGACCGATTCCCGGGCGCGTGCATCGTCACGCAGACGAGCGCCATGGCTGAACTGGAGCGCGTCCGCGGATGGCTGCTCGCCCACAGCGGTCGCGCCGACATCGTGCTCGGCACGCGGCTCGCGGTGTTTGCGCCGCTCCCCCGTCTGGGGCTGGTCGTGGTCGATGAAGAGCAGGATGCCTCGTTCAAGCAACGTGAGGGCGTGCGCTATTCGGCACGCGACCTCGCAATTGCGCGGGGCCACATCGCCCGCGCACCGGTCGTTCTGTGCTCGGCCACTCCCTCCCTGGAAAGCTTCCATCACGCGACCTCGGGTAAATACGAGCTGGTACCCCTCACGCGACGTGCCATCGACCGTGCGGCATTGCCGGCGATACGTCTTATCGACACGCGGGTGCATCCGCCCCATGAGGGAATCGTTGCACCCCTTCTCGAGGCGCTCGCGACGCGCCTTGCGCGCGGGGAGCAATCGCTCGTTTTCCTCAATCGCCGCGGCTATGCGCCGGCGCTCGCATGCCCCGCCTGCGGCTGGGTCAAGGGCTGCAGGCGTTGTTCGGCGAACATGGTCGTGCACCTGACAGTGCAGCGGCTGCGCTGCCACCATTGCGGGTTGGCCGAAGGCATTCCGCGCGCCTGTCCGGAGTGCGGTAATCCCGATTTGCAGACATTCGGGCGCGGGACGCAGCGGGTCGAGCTGCTGCTCGGGGAAAAATTCCCGAACGCGCGGATCCTGCGAGTGGACAGCGACGCCGCGCGGGCGAGGAACGGGCTCGAAGATCTGCTCGAACGCGCCATCCACGCCGATATCCTGGTCGGCACGCAGATTCTCGCCAAGGGCCACCATTTCGAGCGCTTGACGCTTGCCGGCGTGCTCAATGCCGACAGCGGCTTGTTCTCGAGCGACTATAGGGCGAGCGAGCGGGCCTTTGCCCAGGCTGCGCGCGGAAAGCCGCGACTCGGTTCGCGCGCTGCGGTTCCTGCGCTCGGCGATCGGGCGCGCGCCGCAAAGAGGCGCCGCGATCACCGTGTTCGATCCCGCGCCGATGTCCCTCGCGCGACTCGCCGGAGTGGAGCGCGCGCAAGTCCTGCTGCAATCGCGCTCGCGACCGCGGCTGCAGGCGTTCCTGCGTGAATGGAGCGATTCGCTGTACAGCACGCCCGCGCACGGAGTGCGCTGGCATCTGGACGTGGACCCGATAGAGTTTTAGTCGCCTGCGGAAATCAGGCGGGTTTCTTCGCCGGTTTTTTCGCCTTGCGCGGTCGGGTCTTGCCGTGCGATCCCTTGAAGACCTTGCCGCGAAATGTGCGTTTATCGCCTTTACCCAAGCTCCACGCTCCCGATCGGAAATTGAATCAGCCACTATTGTACCTTCGCATTCGCGGCTCTGGGCGACGCATTGGGTATAATACTGAGCATTTCGGCCAATCAATGTCCGCCGAGATCAAGTCCCACATCACCGGGCTGCTCACCCGCGCGCTCGCCAAGGTCGCCCCGCAGCAGCCGGGATCGCTGATCTCGCTCGAACGCCCCAAGCAGGCACAGCACGGCGATTTCTCTTCGCCGCTCGCGATGCAGCTCGCGCGGAAGCTGAAAATACCGCCGGTCGAGACTGCGGAAGCCTTAGTCGAAGCCATTCCGCCTTCGGATTGGGTGACCGTTGAATTCACGCGCCCCGGCTTCATAAATTTCCGGGTTTACCCGGCAGCAAAGCAGCACACGGCGAAGATCGTATTGGCTGCGGGCGAGCGCTACGGTCGCTCGGACAGCGCGGGCGCTCGCCCGGTAATCGTCGAGTTCGTCTCGGCCAATCCCACCGGCCCGCTCCACGTCGGGCACGGCAGGCAAGCGGCCCTCGGCGACGCGATCGGCGCTCTGCTCGAATCGCAGGGCTGGCGCGTAACGCGGGAGTTCTACTACAACGACGCGGGCGCGCAGATTCGCAATCTGGGACTCTCGGTGCAAGCGCGGATTCGAGAACAACTCGGCGCGCGGGCGGAATTTCCCGCCGACGGCTATCACGGCGACTACGTGCGCGAGATCGCCGAAAAATTTCTCGAGGTGGGCAACACTGACGGCGAGGATTTGGAAGCCGTGACCCGCTTCGCGGTGGCCGAGCTTCGGCGCGAGCAGGATCTCGATCTACAGGCCTTCGGCGTGCGCTTCGACAGCTATTATCTGGAATCCTCCCTTTACCGGGACGGACGCGTTCAGAGGACGGTTCAGGCGCTCATCGACGCGGGCAAGACCTTCGAGCAGGACGGCGCCCTTTGGCTCAAGACCACCGAGTACGGCGACGACAAGGACCGCGTCATGCGGAAATCCGACGGCACCCATACCTACTTCGTGCCCGACGTCGCCTACCACTTGACCAAGTGGGAGCGCGGCTTCACCCGTGCCGTCAACATCCAGGGTTCCGACCACCACGGCACGGTGGCGCGGGTGCGCGCCGGGCTGCAGGCCGCGTCTTCGAAATGGGAGCGCGCGGTTCCGCCGGGCTATCCCGACTACGTGCTCCACAAGATGGTCACGGTGATGAAGAGCGGCGGCGAGATGAAGATCTCCAAGCGCGCCGGCTCGTATGTCTCGCTGCGCGAGCTGATCGACGAAGTCGGACGCGACGCGGTGCGCTTTTTCCTCCTTTCGCGCAAGGCCGACACCGAATTTGTGTTCGACGTCGATCTCGCCAAGTCGCAATCGGAGGAGAATCCCGTCTACTATGTACAGATGGCGCACGCACGCATTTGCGCGGTGCTCGAGCAAAGGAAAGCGCTGTTCGCAGGCCTGGATCCGGATCTCGCGGCCGCCGATCTCGCGCCCCTTATTGGAGCGCGCGAGCTGGCGTTGCTGCAGCGATTGGGCGAATACCCTGAGGTACTCGAGAATGCCGCGGCGGAGTTCGCTCCGCACCAGATCGTGTTTTATCTTCGCGAGCTGGCGGGTGAATTTCACAGTTACTATAATGCCGAGCGCATACTGGTCGCCGAGGCGCCGCTGCGATCGGCGCGTCTGGCTCTGTGCCTTGCCGTGCGCCAAGTGCTTCGCAACGGGCTTTCGTTGCTGGGCGTCAGTCAGCCCGAGAAAATGTAATGCCTTACCCCAATGAGCTTCGACTATAAGCAAGTGCCCCGATCCAGACCGGACTTCTCCGGTAATTTTGTTATCGGCCTTTTTTTTGGTTTTCTGCTGGGCCTGGGCGTAGCGGCCGGAATCGCGATCTATTTCTTCAAGACACCCATTCCGTTCGCCGACAGACCGCGGGCGCCGGACAAAGCCCCGCTCGTCGATCAGAAACTGCCTGAGCCGCCCAAGTCGGCCAAGGCGGAGGACAAGCCCCGCTTCGATTTCTACCGGATCCTCCCCGGAAAGGAGGAGCCCGTCACCGAACGCCAGATGCGGGAAGCGGCCAAGCAAGCCGGCAAGCCCGGTGCACCCAAGGACAGCTATTTCCTCCAAGCCGGCTCATTCCAGAACCCGGCCGATGCGGACAACCTGAAGGCAAGGCTCGCGTTGATGGGCATGGAAGCGAACGTGGAGCCGGCCAACCTGGCCGAAAAAGGCATGTGGTATCGAGTGCGGCTCGGACCCTACACCCGCGTGGACGAGATCAACCGCGTCCGGCAGCAGCTGACGCAGAACGGAGTGGACGCTTCGCTGATCAAAATCACCGATGTTGCCAAGAATTGAATCACCCTAGGAGAAGCCCCATGGTTTTTCGTCTGCTGAGCGTCTTTTCCGGCCTGTTGCTCGCCTTTGCCGCGCACGCTCAGGGTTCGCCCGTCGAGGGCGTCGATTACATCGAACTGAAGCCGCCACAGGCCGTCGAGTCCTCGGGCAAGATCGAAGTGCTGGAGTTCTTCTGGTACCGCTGCCCGCACTGCTACTCGCTGGAGCCCGACCTCGAATCCTGGACGAAGCGACTGCCGCGCGACGTGCAGTTCAAGCGCTTGCCTGGAATTCTGAACGACGACTGGGCGGTCGATGCCAGGATTTTCTTCACTCTGGAGGCCATCGGAGAGCTCGAGCGGCTGCATCGACCCTTGTTCGACACCATCCACCAGCAGGGCGGCGTGAGGCTGCACGGCGATGCCTTCGCCAAATGGGCGGCGGACTGGCTCGCCAAGCAGAACGTGGACATGGCCAAGTACGACGCGGCTTTCCACTCGTTCACGGTCGAAAGCAAACTGCGGCGCGCGTCGCAGATGGGCCGCGCGTACCGACTCGACGGAGTACCGACTCTGGCCGTGCAGGGCCGCTACCTCGTCGTCGCGAGCACGTCTCGCAAGGCGATGCTCGCCACCGCCGACTTTCTCATTGGGGAAACGCGCAAGCAACTCGCAAAAGCAAAGCACTAGCGTGGCGGGGCTTGCGCCCGGGCCAATGGAACCGCGGGGCTGCTTGCAGAAATGGCTGTTCGCGTCGGTGTTCGTTCTGCTCGCCGGCGCCGCGTCGGCCCAGATCCAGCCGGGGCGCGAATTTCAGCGCATCGAACCGCAGCGTCCGGTCGCCGCGGACGGACGCATCGAGGTCATCGAATTCTTCTACTATGGCTGCCCGGTCTGCTATGAAACCCAGCCGTTTCTCACCCGGTGGCTGGGCAGGGTGTCCGAATATGTCGCGCTCCGTCGCGTTCCCGCGCTTTCCACGGAAGCATGGGAACCCTTCGCGAAGCTGTTCTATGCCCTGGAAACGCTCGGACAGGCCGACCGGCTTCACTGGCAGGTCTACGACCATTTTCACTTCGAAAACGTAAAGCTCAATGACGAGAAGATCATGGCCGATTGGGTGGCGCGCAACGGCATCGAGCGGCAGAGGTTCGTGGAGGTCTACGGCTCGTCGGGAGTCGCGGCCAGGGTCGCGCAGGCGCGCGAGCTCCTCAAGGCCTACGACGTGCGCGCGGTACCGACATTCATCGTCGACGGCAAGTTCCTTACCTCGGCACGCCTGGCGGGCGGCACCGAACAGGTCATCCAGGTGGTCGACCATCTGGTGAAGCTCGCGCGCGAAGAGCGCCTCCGATAAGCGCCGCGCCCTGCCGTCCGGTGTCAGCCGACCCCAAGGTCTTCATCACTGGCGCATCGAGCGGGATCGGCGCCGCGCTCGCGGCGCACTACGCGCGCCGGGGGGCGGTGCTCGGCCTGTGCGCAAGACGGCTGGTCCCGACACAGGCGCTCTTCTCCAGCTTGCTCTGCGGCGGGTCCTGCTATCAAGTGGACGTGACCGACGCCGCGAGCCTGCGAGCCGCGGCGGCTGATTTCACGGAGCGGTTCGGAGTGCCAGACATCGTGATTGCGAATGCGGGCATCAGCGTCGGCACCTCCACCGAGAGTTCGGAGGACCTTCCCGCCTTCCGCAAGATCATGGACACCAACGTGTTCGGAATGGCCGCGACGTTTCAGCCGTTTGTTCTGCCCATGCGCGCGCGCGGCAGAGGCACGCTGGTCGGCATCGCGAGCGTCGCCGGCTTTCGCGGGCTGCCCGGCGGAGGCGCTTACAGCGCTTCCAAATCGGCAGCAATCACGTATCTGGAGAGTCTACGCGTGGAGCTTCGCGGCTCGGGCGTGGCTGTGGTCACGATCTGTCCCGGCTATATCCGTACCGCGATGACGGCGTCGAACCGCTACCGAATGCCGTTCATTATCGACGCGGACGAAGCGGCCCGGCGTTTTGCCCGAGTGATCGCCAGAAGGCGCCGCTTCACGGTCATTCCCTGGCAGATGGCGCTCGTTTCCTTTGCGCTTCGCCACCTGCCGCGCTGGCTGTTCGACCGGCTGTTCGCGCGCGCGCCGCGAAAGGCGCGCGGTCTCCCTTCGTGAGCGGGCCAGAGGCGAGACTCGTCGACGCCGCGGGAACGCGGCACACCCTGGCGCGCCGCGAGGCGCGCATCGTGAGCCTGGTGCCCAGCATCACGGAGCTCGTGTGCGATCTCGGACTCGCGGCGCAACTCGTGGGGCGAACCGGCTTCTGCGTCCATCCCCGCGAGGTCGTTCGCCGGATCCCCAAAGTCGGCGGCACCAAAGATGTCGATCTCGGCAAGCTGCGCGCGCTGCGCGCTACCCACGTCATCCTCAATATCGACGAGAACAGGGAGGAGGACGCACGCGCGATCGCTGGGTTCGTTCCCGAGCTGATCGTCACGCACCCGCTCGCGCCCATCGACAACCTGGCGCTATACCGGCTGATCGGCGGAATATTCGGGCGGGAGGACCAAGCGGAGGCACTGTGCGGCGAATTCGAAGCAGCGTACGCGACGCTGCAGTCGGCGGCGCGCAGGTTTCCGCTCGATCGCGTGCTCTACCTGATATGGAAAAATCCCTGGATGACGGTGTCGCGCGATACCTACGTTTCGCGGATGCTCGCCCTCGTAAAATGGGAAACCGTCCCGGCGGTGTGCAGCGCTCGCTACCCCGAGATCCGGCTCGACAGCGGCGTGCTCGACGGAGCCGACGCGGTGCTGCTGTCGAGCGAGCCGTATTCGTTCCGCGAACGACACGTCGCGGAGCTGCGCGCCGAGCCCTTGCTTGCGAAGAAAAGGATCGCTCTCATCGACGGAGAGATGACCGCGTGGTACGGCAGCCGCGCCATCGAGGGTTTGGGGTATCTCCGGCGATTCCGCGAGGGGCTCGGTCGCTCCGCCGGATAATTCTCCCCGCGGGGGCAGGCTGCTCAGGCGGGAACGCTCACATAAGACCCGGGAGCGTCCTCGAGCGCTTGCAGGGCCCCCGTGCCCGGAACGCGGGCCCGCGCCTGGTCGGACCCGTTCAGGCCGGCTATCCAGGCCTGCCAGTCGATCCACCACGAACCTTCGCTCCGGCTCGCCCCTGCCTGCCATTCGTCGGCCGATTCGGGGAGCTCGGATCCGGCCCAGTAGCCGTATTTTTTCGCCGACGGCGGATTCACGAT